>OBII01000733.1_pt1 | contig 11847 bp, 16 predicted proteins | sample 2433771 | NCBI WGS metagenome assembly OBII01 (sample SAMEA2452127, study PRJEB22498) | human gut metagenome | biome: human feces; feature: human gut; material: feces | place: Australia | collected 2012
CATCTATCTCCTGGATGATGAGGTTTTCCGGACGCTTGCGCTTATCCTTGTTGGCTCCCTTGCGTGTCACCTCCTCCTTCCATTCCTTCTCCCGGTTCAGGTTCTCACGGTCTCGCTTTCTGATGTCCTCCATAATCATGTTGATAGGCATCTGCACACAGTTCTTGCCTGCGCCCGTGCCCGCCAGCAGACAGCACATCAGGGTAGCCTCGTGCTCCACGTTGTCAATATACTTGAAGGTGGTCTTGCAGAGATGTGTGGCAAGTGGTGGGAAGATGGCGTGAGCCACGGCAGGCTTGTAGATGTCCGGGGTCTTCGATAGCAGAAGCTCCACGAGTTTGGGGAGATGTTCGGGCATCGGAGGCGGAGCGATTTTTTCATCTTCCGCATTGGAATCCGTGCCGTCCTCGGAACTCATGGTCTTGACCGATACGCCATCCTTCTGGGAGGACTTCTCTGCCTGGGCATTGATGCGAATCACGGCTTGCGACATCGGCTTCGAACTGTCGCCATATTTCGCATAGAAGTCGTGGATGAGCTGCTGGCAGTCACGCTCCTGCGAGAAGGCAGGCATCTTCTGCGCCACCACCGCCTTCAGTTCCTCTTCGGGCATCACTCTCGATGCGCCTGCGCTCATGATTGCCAGGAGCGATGAGTGGCGCGAGCCTTGGGTATTGATATCTACGTCCTTCAGGCCAGCCGCATTGCGGAAGAGGTCGAAGGCTGCGAGGTTCTTGCCGGTTGCCACAGCGACAGCCTCCCGAGGAGTTCCAGCAGGGCAGAGATGAGCAGCATGAGCAGCTTTGCTATCACAAGGTTGGGCAGGCTGAATAGCAGAAACAGCCACACCTTTGCCGTCGATGGTGAGCCCACGGTCCAGGTAGGCTTGTCTGCGCTTCTTCAGCTCTTCCTGTGGCAGCACCTCGTACCAATGGGGCGAGCGATAGATTTCCGACTCCTTGTCGGTGATGAAGAGCATGCGCTCAGGCGTGATGCAGCTCTCGTCGTAGGGCACGCCCAGCGCCTCGCAATAGGCTCGCTGCGTCTCCTCGATAGTCATGCCGACGGGCATGCGGATGTCGATGTGCAGCTTCTTGCGGGCAGAGTACTCCAGGTGCAGCAGGGCTCCCTTCCAGATGGTGTCGCTGCAGTTCAGTTCACGTGCCTTCCCTATCGCCTTGTCCACATATTTCTTATCGTCCACATCTATGGTGGTCTGGAAGAGGAAGCTTTCGGGCACAGCGTTCTTCTGCGATCGTCTGTTGTCTCGGAACTGGTAGTAGTGAGCGCAGCGGAAAGGCAGCTGCTTCTTCAGTTCATCGTTACCCCCACGGATGGCAGCTACCAGGTCTGCCATCCAGGGATAAGCGATGGTCTTGTCGTAGACCGAGAGTGGCTGGGAGCTTACGCTCCCCTTATTGCCATTCTTGTACGGATTATATGCTATAATATGTTCCATCGTTTTTTTGAATGTTGAGTGTTGATTGTTGAATGTTGAATTTAATGTTGAGTGTTGAATGTTGAATTTTATGTTGAATGTTGAATTGCCTAACGGTCGCAAGGGCGCTAGCCTAATTCAACATTCAACACTCAACATTCAACATTATCTTTGAATCCGGCAATCAGTTCCTTGTGCTCTACCTTGAGGTAGCGCAGCATGTCCTGCTTGTCCAGGTCACGGCTGAAGGTATAGTTTACCTGCACCGTGCGCTTGGTGGTGCGCACCACGGCATGCTTGGTCTTGAAGATTTCCTCGAAAAGCTTCTCGCCCGTACGTTCATAAGGCTTGAAGTCGAACTCGTCGCCTCCCCTCTCGCCAGAGCATACCATTCTGCCCGGTATCACCTTAGGCTGTTCGCAGATAACCTCGGCATCGTTCCATGGTGCCTTGCGGAAGGCGATGGCACCGTTTTCCTCACTGATGATGGCTCCGTCCACCTTCTGGGCGTTGAGGAGCTGCTTCTTTGCTGCTTGTTTCATGATTGTAATCACTTGTTTATAAGATGAATAATGTCAGTTGATTCTCATATCGTTGATATACAGGCCGTCGGCAGCATATCGGATGTCGATTGGATTTTCCAGAGGGTCATAACAGACTCTTTTCATCATGACACACTCATAATGCCAACATCTGTCCTCGTCCTCCATCACAGGCTGGATAAAATCCTTGACCCACTTGTAAAACAACTTACGCTCCGGATCTTTCGAACAGCCTATCGTCATATCTCTCACCACCTGAGAGTCAACGAATATCATATTTCTCCAAGCTATTCTACTTTTTTGCACCACCTTGTCAGCATTGCCAAAGAATTCACCGAAAAACAGACGATGTGTAAAATCCTTCGGCACCTTTTTTGTATGCACTTCCACATACATTTCTACCACTTTCCCCTCCGTGTCGGCTAATACCGGGAACAATGTATCTCTGCCGATATCAGTGATGGCAACCAGGTCCTCGAGGCAAAAGAACAACCCTCCGTCGATGTTCACCACTCTCAATCCGCCATACTGCGGATGAAAAAACACATAAGCATTTTCTGCCATATCAATATATCATATTAAAGGGTTGGGCTGCGAGATATTCGCCAGATTTCAGTTTCAGGAACGGTACCGGATTCCTATAAACAAAAAACGCCCGCAACCAGACTTTACTTGTCTGATTACGGGTGCAAAGATACGGTGATTTTTTTATACTTACCTAGTACGTACTATGTACGCGTACTAGTACTATCGTTCAGCAAAGGGGTTATTTCATCCAGGAATTTCATCGTCTTCTTCTGCTCCATTCCTCTATTATAAGCAGCTCTCAGGGCATTGGGAGTAATATTCCAGAGGTCAGAGAACACCTTCCACATCTCATTGATACCCAGCGTTATGGCTATCTGATAGGCAAGGACCGCAGCCTCAGAGTTGGACAGTCCCAGAGGGTAGAAGTCCTCATCGAGCAACCCATGTTTCTGCAGATTCTTCAAGACTGCCAGTCCCCTCTCTCCCTTCAGTTCATCCGACATACGTGCCGCAGGATCGTCATCGTTCTTCTTTTTGGCGATACCATTCACATAGCAATTCTCCACATACTCTATATAGCAGGCATTGCCCGTTACGTTTATGGTTCTTCCTTCTCCAAGCATGGCTTCTCCTCCTTAAAATCGTTGTTCATATACTCAATATACTTGCTGTTGCCATTCAATTGAATGACCACGCAAACAAGGCTGAATCGCCCATACTTCAGAATCAAGCGTACGAGCTTGATGATAAATCTACCCATAATTCTAAATTGATGATGGTTAGTAAATTAAGTTCTTTGTCGCTCATTCCTTAGTAGAGGACGTCAGAATTTGTTTGCGCTAACATATTTTTGCTGGAACAAGCAAATGCCAGGAGTGCTATAAGGGAATACACCCTTAGGGGACAGTTGGTCTCCGATTTTATCAGATACTATTTTCTTTTATCGGTATTTATATTATAGATTAGAATTAGCCCCAAAATGAGTTCGCCAACTCATAGTGAGGCGGAAAATCTCACTTATATTTACTTCATTAAAGCCAGCAAATCCTTTCCCTTATGCATGAGGTTAAGAACCACAGCAGCTTGCATTCCGTAAATTTTCTTATATTTTTCTTTCATCTCATATAGCATGGCAAGTCTGGTTTCCCTATCTCTTACATTTTTCTTATAGTTCTCCACCGCCTGTATTTCCTGGTAGAGATAGTAGCCAATGACGTAGCAGAATTGTCTGATGACCTCAAAAGATATTGAGGTTTCTTGCTGCCTAAGTTTTCTGATGGTATCGTAAGCAGAGCCAAACTCCAAATTTATTATTGTGGGGGTTGTGATTTCCTCCACTATCATGTGGTCAAGGAGTGCTCCCACTTCCTTGACAACCTTGCCTCTCATATAGCCATCGGCATATGAATTCATGTAACTACGTCCCTTTCCCATAATTTCTTTTTTAAATTTCGGTGTGAAATTACAAAGAAAGAGCGAAATAGAGGCGTGTACTACGATTCCTTAATTCGTAATATGAGTACTATTATTTTTCTGATTTTTAGTTTTTTGAAAAAAAAGAGGGAAAAGTGAGCATTCTTGCAGCATCACTTCTCCCTGTTACTTTTATGGTATTTTTATGGTAGGTGCAGCACTCTGCGCTGCTTGTTTTACTTGATTATAACATTTGGTAAAACCAGCAAGGCTGATACGCTTTACATAGCTAAAAAATCCATCAGTATCGATTTTACCATCATCTCCATATCCTTCAAAATACATAGTCGTATCATAAGAATCTTGTTTTATTTCTTCTTTATTCATATTAAGCATCTTGGCTCGTTATTCTCGATTATCTTTCAATCCCTTTTCCAATTCCTCAATAGTCGGCATAGATGATTTGAAGTCTTTCGGGAAGAGTTTGGAGAGCTGATATTCCGATATACCCATTGGTTCCTTGTATGACTCCAAGGCATATTTAGCCACTACGTTGTCCTTGTCCTTACAGATAAGCAAGCCAATGGTAGGATTGTCTATGTCGGTCTTGAACTGATGGTTGATGGCCGACACATAGAAACTTAGTTGTCCCAAGAATGATGGATGGAACAACTGGGCTTTTAGCTCAATGACCACATAGGCATGGAGGTGGGCATTGTAAAACAGCAAGTCTGGGAAGAACTCCTGCTGACCTACCTCCAAACGAAACTGTCTGCCCATATAAGAGAATCCCTTTCCTAGTTCCAAAAGAAAACGTGTTACATTGTTCACCAATTCTTCCTCAATGTCATGCTCGTCATATTTCTCCCTTAAGTTAAGGAAGTCCAACTGATAAGGGTCTTTGGTTATCTGTTGCGCCAAGTCGCTTTGTACAGCAGGAAGCGTAGCCTGGAAGTTGGTGATAGCCTTGCCGTCACGCTCATAAAGGTCAGTGTCAAGCCAGTTGAGCAGAACGTCACGCCCCCAATTGTTCTCCCAAGTCTTTCTTACAAAGAACAAAGCCTTATCCATATTGCCCTTGCACTTATCTATGATACGACGATGGTGGTCCCAAGGAATAAGAAAAAGCAATTTGAAATCGTCCGCAAGCTGCGGACAATTTGCCTGTAATGGTGCATAGAGCTTATAAAAGTAGCTCATGTACTTCAAGTTAGTTGGTGAGAATCCTTTCACCCCTGGCATTTCGTTCTTCAAATCCTGACTGAGATTTTTGTAAAATCCAGAGCCATAAGTATTAGTATATTGCTTAGCTTCAATGTCTCGTCCCAACTTCCAATAGAAGTCCAACAAGTAGCCATTGGTGGCACATGACGCTTTGAGGCGATGGCTGTAGAATCGTTCCTTGAGTTCCACAAGCCAGTCCTTGTAGTCGCAATCATCATGAAGGACTACTGCTAAGTCTATATTTTTCTTTGCCATAATTCTAAAACCATTTAACGCTACAAATATAAAATTTTATCGTGATAATCGGTTAAAAATAAATGATTTTTTGAGATTAGCGGCATCTATTTAGACAAATTAAAATTTGTTTGAAGATATTTCACGTTAACCTATATTATATCACTAATATCTATATGCCTCGATTTTCCATCTTCATTAATTTATAAAATCCATCTTTTATTCTATAATAGAGCACAAAAGTACCAGAAGATATTATTCTCATCCCGTCTTTTCCGTGTGTAATTTGACATATATTAATTTTGATTATTACCCTATTCTTTTTATAAATAAGATATGGATTCATCTTATATATAGGAGAACTTTCTCCCATTATTAAAGAAGGAATTTTAAAAGAAATCATTTTGTTTATTTTGCCTTGTTCTTTATTTAAATTTACTTTTTCATCTAAAACAAGATAAAGAGTATCATTTTTTGACAAGACTTTATCCTTTAGTAATTTCTCGTATAACACAGATATGGTGTTTTCATATATTGAATAATCACTTTTACATTGTGCTTTAGAATTAATGCAAAAACACAATGTTAATATAAATAGTATTTTCATCTTCGTATTCTTGAAATGTTGCGTATTGATTACTCTCTATTGATTCTTTCCACCAATTCATCTGGTGTATACGTATGCTTACACGAATTACGGTTTTCACTTCTGAGAACGGTGGAGAGCAATACCACTCCCTGCTCCGTGAAAGCATATGAACGAACAGTTGAGTGCTTCAAACTATTGAACCGGTCACAATTTGCGACCAGTTCTCCTTTATCTTGATGTTCTATATTATCTGCCATATTTCTATCTTTATTTTTGAGATCACAAATTGTGACCTTAAACGTGTTGTTACTTATTATTGCATTCAAAGGTAGTGCTTTTAGCCTTTAAGCTACTATTGCACAACCTTTTTTTTGAAAAGAACGTAAAAATAATAGTTTTATTGCTGTGATTGTGTATTTTTAATCGCTTAACTCGTTGCACAGTACTCACGCCCCTTCTGCTCTACTGTTTACTTTAAAACATGCATTATATCATGTAATATAATATCACCATTATCCCATAGAATATAAAACCAATACCGCCATAATAGCCCTTAAGAACTGAAGGATGAGGAATTGTTATTTTGAAATAAGTCCTATTAACAGGACTCTTTTTCTGTTCCATATATGTATCAATAAATATTTCTATACCAAATAATATTGCACAAAATGCATGACAGATGTAATAAAAAAAACTTATCACACCTAAGAACAGTCCTATCAATGAAGCTATTCCATATATATATTTGGAAAAACTATTTTTTTTACTCCTATTTCTGTATAAATATATAAGTATCCATACACTACTCAAGAGTGTTATGCAATTAATAAATATTATGCACCATAGAGGTATCGTATCCATTATTTATTATCTTTTGTATTATTATTTCTAGAGTCCTTTTCTTCTATTACCTTATCGGTGTTTTTTTCAGCTCCAGAGATTTTAAGTTGGCGACTTTGATCTAATATTTCAGTTCCTAAGTCAAAACCTTCTTCACCGATCAGCCCAATCACCATTTACTGCATCAATGAGCATTCCTGTAATACCTGCAGCACCAGAAATTGTGTTTCCAATACCAGCCAAAGGTACACCAACTTCAGCACCAGCAACAGACAGTGTTACTATATATATGATGGGATTGTTATCTGTATAAATATACGGTGATACATTTGGAGTTTTTTCCTTTAATGCATCCGTAGAAATCCACAAACTCAACCTCGGGTCATAATATCTCGCTCCATAGTAATACAATCCCGTCTCCTCATCGAATTCCTTCGCATTGAAAAGATAAGGTGTATTCCAAATGTTGTTGCACTCCTCAACGAAAACCCACCGAAAGGAACATACTCAATATGCTGCACCACCTCGCCGTCCACATAGTCGTTGTTGTCCTCGCCATTGTACGGCACTGTGGGGCGTAGGTATAGAATGTCTCAGCACCATTGCAATACTTCAAATATGTGCGCTGCTCAAACTTGTCGTAGCCGTAAGACTTATAGCCATGCACCTTCTCAAGCTGACCACCGAGATTGTAAGAGTAAGTAATCTTCTCCTCGTCTGGATAAATCATCCCTAACCCGTAGTGCTTGGATTTTATATGGAAAAACTTTCAAAGATACAAGGGAAATTTCCTCTGATAAGCCCTGACGAATTTTAAGGCGGTTTATAGCCTTGTTTTGTTGATACTTTCATACGTCTTTATTTTATGTTTTATCTAAAGAACGATTGACATTTGATTTTATTGCATAGAATTGCAGCATTATCTCAAAATACTGATCTATCAATGGTTTTATACGTATTACGCTATATTTAAATAATCATAGAAAACTTGGCGACATGCATATATTTCAATTAAAATCGAATGATATGCTTTATAAATAGAGTCAGCTTAGATTCCATTACTGGAACATATTATGGTGTATTACCGCCTGATATTAAGACAACACTCACGCTAAATGCTGATGGTACCTATCGTTTGAAGCAGAAATCTGCAAACGATTCGGATAGCTGTGAAGTGTTGAACGGAATCTTCAAATTGCTTGACGGCAGTATTCTGATGTTAGAACATTTGTCAAGTGGTTATAATATATTTTACAAGGTAAAGAATGATAGTTGCATTATCTAATAGATTCATTTGGGAATGAGCCAAGAAGCGCAAAGACCGGTGTACTGAAGAAAAAATAATAAAAATAAAACCCGTGGGTTGTTGTGTCTCACTCACGGATTTTATTGATATTTTCTCCTAACTAATTATATATTTTATAGCAAAAATCTTTGAAATTAAGGTTCTTGTAATTTCCTACTAGACTTTTCATCACACTTATAATGTAAATTTCCAGAAGAATCTGTATAAAAATACTTTATTATATTTACTTTAGCTCCCATCCCGTTATGTCTTATTACATATTGAGTGTTTGGTAATAGCCTTATATAGGAAGGATTATACCGAAATTCTTGCTTATAAGAAGACGATTCTATCGCTTTAAATTTCTTTGATATTCTTTTTTTTAAACAAATAGTATCCACCTCTCTACATATTCCCTTTGTCCGCAAAAAGAAGTCATATGTATAAGATTTGCTAAAGCTATCTAATGGCTCAATAGAAAAATGCAACAGATTGTAAATATAAAAAGTCTGTTCCTTTTCATTGAATTCTACATCATGATTGTCACATGAACAAATCAAAAATAAACACATGAAAATTTCTATTATATATTTCATTCTCAAAAATCTATTGTGAATAGCCAAATCTTGACCATTCTTGAAATGTTGCGTATTGATTACTCTCTATTGATTCTTTCCACCAATTCATCTGGTGTATACGTATGCTTACACGAATTACGGTTTTCACTTCTGAGAACGGTGGAGAGCAATACCACTCCCTGCTCCGTGAAAGCATATGAACGAACAGTTGAGTGCTTCAAACTATTGAACCGGTCACAATTTGCGACCAGTTCTCCTTTATCTTGATGTTCTATATTATCTGCCATATTTCTATCTTTATTTTTGAGATCACAAATTGTGACTTTGAACATTACCATATTTAACAGCATTCGAAGGTAGTGCTTTGAGCCTTTAAGCCACTATTGCACAACCCCTTTTTGAAAAGAACGTAAAATTAATAGTATTATTGCGATGATTGTACTTTTATTAATCGCTTAACTCGTTGTACGGTATTTACCCCTTAAACGGATGATTTCCCGACAACAGGAGTCGATAACATTACAAATAAGCCCACAAAAAGAAGAACAGATATATGATTTGTCTGGAAAAAAGGTAATATCTACAACTCATTAAATTGGATATAATCAAAACGGTACGACCGGTTTCCAGAAATCGCTAATTTGATTTAGTTTCAAGTTTCTCTTCCAAACATTAGCTTTAATAAAATGCTCTTCATAAACAGCCCTGTCTCGCTCTGGATAAATGTTCCCTTTCCAATATTGTCTCAATTTGGCAACCTTAATGAGATGTCCATTGGTGCATACATATTTTGCATATTCGTTCTCTGCGGAAGAAACATACACTCTTGAAAGAATACACTTGTATTTGTCGCTGATTTTGGGGTTTGGAATATCTTTGAATTCTTCAATTTTGTCATAATGCTCAGTATTAGGATTCCAAACACATGCATCAAAATGTTTAGTGCCAGAAGCACCAAAGCTACCCAAATAAAACAGCACATCATCTTTTATACCGTCAAAATTCAAGTCAGTCAACAGACAACTATCAATACGTTCTTCATTTGGTACAAGATCATCATCTTCAGGATATTTGTATCCGAAGCGATGAATGGTCTTGTCGCCACGCTTTATAATCACTCCATAATCAACATCGTCAACCTCATGCTCTATCATAAGGCTTAGAGTGTCGTCATTACTTCTCATAGAAGAATCAGAAGTTGCTTCTTTCTGTGGAACACATTTCGTTTTATTCTTATTGCATCCCCATACTACAAGAAAACTACAAAAAATGAGTAGAATAAAAACTATCTTTTTCATACTTCTTTTTATTTTTATTTTTATTGCGACAAAGATACAGATTTTCTTTTTATTTTCTGCAAAAATTAGCAATTTTCTTACTCCACCAATCGCAATTGGATATAAATCGTGCTGTGGGAACTTCTCGCAGCCGATATAGAGCGTTTCGAAGGCATCGGTGCCATCGGTACGGTGTTCGAGAAGGTCTTCTTCTGATTCAAGTTGTTTTCACCAAAAAAGGTGCAGATGAAGCGAAGCGTAACAGGAGATGAAGCCGTTGGGCTGCTGCCCACAAAGGAAAAGCCATTGTCCTACGTTGGTTGGGCGCAAGACAAAGGCTGTATCTGGAAAGGCGGATTAGGAGGGATTCCGCTTCAATGCAAAATATACTTTCTGTTTAATTTGGCTACTTTTTATTGCAAGCATTGCAATAATTCTAATTTACACTCGTTATTATAGTAAGAAAGTACAAACTTTATTGCTTAAATAATGTACTTTATGTAATAACAATAAAGCGATATAAAAAGATGAAACAAACTGATAAAAATATAAAAGAGATACGAATATACCATAGCCTTTGGAAGAATATTCTTCTGACTGTTGGTTGTTTCGCTTTTGCTGCAGGTGGATATTTCATACTCCATGATGCTAATACCTCATGGCCAACAAAAGTATTTGGCGGTATAGGAAGCATGGTGTTTTTTGGTTGTGGCGGAATGCTTATGTTTATGATGACTTTGTATAACATAACTACTCATATACCATTTTTGATAATCCATGACGATAGGCTTGACATTTACGAACAGCGCAAGAGAACATATCGAACAATCTATTTTAAAGATGTGGAGCAATTTCGCCTAATTAGTATATATTCTAACAACTACATAGCCATTGATTATTGTGCAATACCTTTGATGCGTAAGATGGAAAATGCTTCATGTCTAACCCAACGTATGATGAAATTTAATGTGTCTGTATCAGGAGCAATAGAAAGCATCCTCGTGCAGAATCTGACAATGAGGGGTAAGGAAATATGCAATACTTTGAACAATCGAATGAAAATATGGAGGTCGAACTGCAATTAATAATTGTGCTGTTGAGTTTTTATAATACAAGACAAATACTTTATTGAAAAGCGGATTAGGAGAGATTCCGCTTCAATAAACAATATAGTCCTTGGATACTTTTACATTTTACTAATATCATCATCAAGTTGTTTCCTCCAGATTAAAGTTCCGATACCTGAAAAGATGAACGTGAAAATTAAAGCTGCTTGGGCATAACCGACAGGCAAATAATCTCCTTCAAAAAAAAGATAATCCGTTTTTGAAGAATAGTATAATTTAGGAAAATACCCTGACTTTATCTTGTCTAAAATTCGATCTCCCGTATGTAATGCATATTGTTTTGATTTATAGGTTATAAGAATTGTATTTGAACTCTTATAGTTACTTTTTTCCTTAAATCCATTATATGTATAACCAGTAATAGGCTCCTGTGTTTTTTCTATATAGTTGCCGTATAAATGGCATAGATACAAAACAAGAGTTAAAACTAATCCTGCGCAAAAAATTGTCTTAAATAATGTTTTAATCTTCATATTCTTACAATTTTATAATAGTGTTATAATTGATTGTGTAATTACGGACTTTGCATCATCAAAGGACATATCTCGTTGATCTACTAAAGTAAGTATTATCCTCTATTGATTCTTTCCACCAATTCGTCTGGTGTAAGTATCTCCATCTTAGAGAAAACAAACTCTTCATCATAAATAAATTGTTTGCATTAGCTTCGATAGCCCAATTCCCATGATTCCACATTGCCGATAGTTGATACCGCCAGTTCGTCTCATTCATTTCGAGATTGGATCTGTTTTGCCCATAATACTAAGAAAGA
>OBII01000739.1_pt1 | contig 11794 bp, 7 predicted proteins | sample 2433771 | NCBI WGS metagenome assembly OBII01 (sample SAMEA2452127, study PRJEB22498) | human gut metagenome | biome: human feces; feature: human gut; material: feces | place: Australia | collected 2012
CACAGCATCACACCCGGAAGGACTCGGTGCTTGCCTCGTTATGCAGAACGCACTCGAGGACGCAGGCATGAAGCCAGAGGATATCGACTACATCAACGTACACGGTACATCAACACCTGTAGGCGACATTTCTGAGGCAAAGGCAATCAAGCAGGTGTTCGGCGAAGCAGCTTACAAGCTCAACATCAGTTCAACAAAATCAATGACTGGTCACCTCCTCGGTGCTGCCGGAGCTGTCGAGGCACTCGCATCAGTGCTCGCAGTGAAGAACGACATCATCCCGCCAACTATCAACCACGTTGAAGGCGACGAGGACCCAGAAATCGACTATACACTCAACTACACGTTCAACAAGGCTGAGAAGCGCGAGGTACGTGCAGCACTGAGCAACACGTTCGGTTTCGGTGGACACAACGCATGTGTAATATTCAAGAAATATGCTGAGTAATCTCATCGACAGAATGAAGCTCCCTTTCCGCAAGGACAAGGAGCTTTATTTGTCTTTACGCAAAATCATAGGCTTCTACCCACACGACATTAGCTATTACAAACTCGCGCTGATGCACAAGAGCATGTACAAGCGCAATGCGAAGGGCAAGCCCGTGAACAACGAGCGACTGGAGTTCCTCGGCGATGCCGTGCTCGACGCTACCGTTGGCGACATTGTCTACCGCCACTTCCCTGGCAAACGCGAGGGCTTCCTCACCAACACTCGCTCAAAACTCGTACAGCGCGACACGCTCAACCGACTGGCACAGGAGATGGGCATCAACCAACTCATCCTCTCAAGCGGACGCTCACAATCGCACAACTCATACATGGGTGGCAACGCTTTCGAGGCTCTCGTAGGAGCCATATACCTCGACCGCGGCTATGATGCCTGCATGAAGTTCATGCGCAAACGAATACTGACACAAATGATAAACATCGACAAGGTTGCTTATAAGGAAGTGAACTTCAAGAGCAAGCTCATCGAATGGAGTCAGAAGAACCGTGTGCGCATCGACTTCAAGTCGATTCTGGAGGAGAAAGATAAGACAGGTTCACCCGTGTTCATCTATCGTGTGATGCTCGAAGGCGTGGAAGGCTGCGACGGCAAGGGATATAGTAAGAAGGAAAGCCAGCAGCTCGCCTCTAAGCTCACACTGGAGAAGCTCCGCCGCGAACCGCAGTTCATCGACCAAGTGTTCGCTGCTAAGACCAATCGCACAAAGATGGAGGAGGAACCAGTGGAGAACGTACCGTCGACAGAACAACCAGACGATTTTATCATAGTAAGCTCAGGAATGGAGATAGAGGCAGAAGGCTCTGGTGCTTCAAATGGTTCTAATTCAGATAGTGATTATAGAGGTTCTATAAGTTCTAGAAATTCTAGTGATTATAGAAATTCTAGTGATTCTAGAAATTCTAGTAATTCTAGAAGCTCTAGTGATTCTAATGACTCTAATAATCCCAAGGCTAAGCGCAACCGCCGCTCACCGATGTACCGCAAAGACGAGGCAGCCGAAGCAGCTACAGCCACGAAAACAGAGGCAACAAAATCCGTAGAGCCCGTTTCTTCAAAACTGACTTCAGCCGACCTCAACCTCTCTGACGAAGACTTCGACCTCAGCCATATCTCGGCTAAGGAACAGACTCGAGAGGAAATCATCGCTGCCGCCGAAGCGGCAGCGTTCGGAGATACATAACAATAAAGTTTGGTGCAGTTATCTCAACTGCACCAAACTATTTACCCCTATACACCTAACAACTACTATGAACCGATTTAAGACCCAACTTCTTGCCCTCGCCACCTTATTCTTCCCATTCACTGCGAGCGCACAATACACCATTTATCCCATTCCGCACACACAGACTGCGGGCAAGGGCAGCAAGGTAGCGTTCACAAAGAACGTAAATATAGTATGCGACGATGCAATTGACACATACACACGTCAGCGTGCTCAGACCATTCTCGCAGAGCATGGCTTCACAGCTACCATCTCAACCACCGAATCGAACACTCTCTCGAACATATACCTCGGCGTAGCTTCAGGCAACGGCTTGACAAAAGCGGCTGCTACAAAGCTCCAACTCAACCTCAGCGTACTCACCAAGAGCGGCAAGTTCGACCGCCATGTGCTCTCGCTCACCAATGCACACGACGGAGTAGCTCAGCTCATCATCATCGGCGAGAATACCGATGCCACATTCATGGGTCTCGCCTCGCTCGAACAGATGCTCGATGCCGAAACAAAGCAGATGCCCACCGTCACTATCAGCGACTACGCCGACCTTAAGGAGCGTGGCATCATCGAAGGTTTTTATGGAAAACCCTACTCCAGCGAGGTGCGCAAGGACTTACTGCGCTTTATGATGCGCAACAAGATGAACTGCTACGTATACGGACCAAAGAGCGACGTATACCACTCGGGCAAATGGACAGAGGCATATCCTACAGAACTAACAGAAGCACAACGCAAGTCGGGCTTCGTGACACAGCAGGATTTGCGCGAATTCACCGACGTGGCACACCAAACCAAGGTGAGCGTGGTGTGGGCGATACACCCAGGCGACGACTTGCTCAACGACAACGGTGTAGTAGAGAAGATAATGGGTAAGTTCGCGAAGATGCACACCTTAGGTTTCCGCCAGTTTGCAGTCTTTGCCGACGACGTGAACAGACCCGAGAATCAGAACGACATGAACCTCACCGCCTCACGCATCGCTGACATACAGCGCAGCATAGAGAGCCGATGGAACACCAATAGCACCAGCCCTACCGACATCGTAAAGCCACTGCGCTTCACGCCACAAATCTACTGTCGCAACTACGCTGCATCACAATGGCAGTTCAATCAGTTCTTCAAAGCACTCTCCAGCATCCCGAAGGATGTCACCATCTATTACACTGGTGGCGGCGTATGGTCGGTGCCCAACAACTACGATCTGAATACTGTACAGTATCAGTTCGGACGTAACGTCATTTGGTGGTGGAACTACCCGTGCAACGACAACGGCAGCGGACCAAGCGAGATATACCCGCTCGATATGCGCTCCAACTTCTTCGACATGCCAAACGTAGACAACAACGCATGCCTGGAAACCGAGCTAACAGCAAGCAATCAGGGCATCCTCTGCAACCCTATGGAGCAGGGATCGGCAGCACGCACCGCTGTGTTCTCGGCAGGCGACTACAGTTGGAACAACCGCGGTTTCGACAACAACGCTTCATGGGAAGCATCGTTCAGAGCCCTCTTTCCTGGTCGCACCGAACTACAGAATGCCTATCGCTTCCTCGCTCCATATCTGAGCAAGAACGACCCAACGGCACTCAACACAGCGATAGAAGCATATAAGCGCGACCCGAAGAACGACCAACTGACTGCGCTGATGACACAGATTGTGGACAACTGCGACGTGCTCACCACTATGGAGCACTCGAAAGTGACGAGCGACAGTCTGCTCTACGTCGACATACGCCCATGGGTACTGCGTCTACGCGCCATGGCAGCTGCCACAAAGGGCTTCATAGCATCGCAGAAAGCCGACAACATCATATAGGCATGGGCCGATTACCTGCCCAGCGTGAAACTTGCAAACACGCTCACCTCGTCGCCCGACTACATGACAAACCACATGTCGGGTTTTGGTAGCGACGGAATCAGCACCGACCAGCGACTCACTCACGCCTCATGGCGCTACCTCACACCCTTTGTTACCACCTACCTCAGCAAGCACATATCCAATCAACTCTTCCCTACCACAACCAATAAGAACACCGTCCTGACCAACGCCGAGAGCACACAACTCAACCTGAGCCAGAGCGACGAGTGTATATCACTAAAGGGATCAGCTACGCTCCCCGAAGGCGGCTACGCCGGTATAGCACTTGCCCAGCCCGTGCAGCTCAAACAGATAACCATTGCCTCTAAACTCTTCGCCGATACCGACTATAAGTTCATGTATAGCACCGACGGCAAGACATGGAATGAGATGGAGACAAATAACGTTACAACCGACGAGTACGTACACTACATAGTGGTGCTCAACGTGAGCAACAAACAGAAAAACCTGACGCTCGACGCAGCATCCGTACAACTCTTCGTCTACAACAACACGCCAGAGGAAGTGAGAAGCATAACTCCACCAGCCTACAACTATTGGAACAACCACACGGCACAACTGATGACCGACGGCGATTACACCACCTACACCTGCCTGAACCGCGACATGGTGGTAGGTGACACCTATACACTCGAACTCTACGAACCAACAACTATAGAGAACGTACGTATCTGCATGGGCACCACCAACGGCGATTATCCCAAGACAGCACTCCTCAGTGTGTCGACAGACAACCACAACTGGACCGACCTCACCGTCAAGGGAACTCAAACACGTGAGTACGACATGTCGCTACAGCAGAACTTCTATGTGGCTACAGAGCCAGAGGCAGGCACCGACGTGATGGCACTCGACTTTGTGCCCACCGACCACAACTTCAACCCGATAAAAATAGAAGCAAAATACGTACGCCTGAAGATTACAGCCATCTGGGGACAACCCAAGTGGATGCGCCTGCACGAGATAGAAATCAACGGACTACCTGCACCGGTACTCACACCGATGAGCGACTCTGAGGGCAATAATGTAGAGGCAGCAACCGATGCCGACGCCACCACCTTCACCAGCACCAACCTCCCTACAACCGCCGACGGCAGCAAGTTCGTATATCGCTTCCTCAACGTGGCAAAAGCCAAGAGCCTCACACTCTTCTGCGACGACACAACGATGCAAAACGCAACCTACTCGCTCACACAGAACGGCAACACATGGAAGCCCATTACTCCTGAAAGCAAAAACGGTGTAGTGACATTCAGCTTCGATGCCAACACAAAGCCGGTAGCTCTACAGATAGCATGGACGGGCAACACAACACCAGCCATCTACGAAGCTATAGAAGATGCCGACGAGAGTACGGGCAAGCCCGTTATAACCGACGTTCACACCATAGCTGACAATAGCAATAAGGCAGTAGTGCTCACCCTGGAGAACGGTGCTCTCATCGCACGCTCCGACATAGGTATCAACACCATACATATCAGTACCATCAACGGACGCAACATATTTAGTCAGCAGCTCAGTGGAAAACGCGAAGCATACATACCTGTATTTACTACCAACACGCAAGCGGTAGTGGTAAATATAAAACTAACAAACGGCAAGAGCACCACATATAAACTCATAAACAAGTAGAAAAACAAAAAGGTGTGTGTGTTTCAAAATGCCACTTTTATACAAAATTAACCCTTGTAATGCACATGCAAAAGGGTTTTTATTTAATTTTGCAACAAAATACTTACGACTATGAAGAAATTATTACTTGCAACACTGCTTTTGCTTGGTATCGTTACCACAGCAAGCGCACAGCTGCCGAAAGTGATGCTTAAGAGCATCGACGGCAAGTCAGTGTCTACCGACACACTCTCAAACAACGGCAAGCCGTTCATCATTGACTTCTTTGCTACATGGTGCAAGCCTTGCAACCGCGAGCTCACAGCCATCAGCGAGGTGTATGAGGAGTGGCAGGAGGAGACTGGCGTGAAGGTAATAGCCGTATCTATCGACCAGGCTCAGAATATTAACAAGGTGAAGCCACTCGTTGACAACCACGGCTGGCAGTACGAGGTGCTCCTCGACCCGAATAGCGACTTCAAGCGCGCACTCGGCATTCAGACCATCCCTTACGTAATCGTATGCGACGGCAACGGCAAGATTGTGTCTAAGCACAACGGCTATACCGAGGGCGCTGAGGAAGAGCTCATCGAGGAAGTACGCAAGCTTGTGAACAAGTAAACGAGTTGACATGTTGACATGTTGATATGTTGACGAGTTCGCAGTTATCACTCTCACCGACAACCCTAACAACATTAATATGAACAAAAAGCTTACGCTCGCTCTCGCTGCCCTCACTCTGTCGGCAGCCACAGCGAGCGCACAAACAATAAAGGTCGCTAAGGACTACGACGTGCAGATTACGGGTAGCTTGCAGACCGACTTCCTCGTTCCGCAGGAAGACAACAAGATTGGTACGGGAACCTATGACGATAAAGTGCTCAACAACACCTACGCCGAGGTTCACGCCCTCTCCAAGTATGTAGACGCCGGTGTGCGTCTCGAATATCTCGACCATCCGCTCCCAGGCTTTGACAAGGACTTCAAAGGCTGGGGTGTGCCGTTTTATTACATCAAGGGCAAACTGAAGAACGCCGAACTCACACTCGGCAACTTCTACGAGCAGTTCGGCTCGGGCTTCATCCTCCGCACATACGAGGAGCGTTCGCTCGGCATCGACAACTCGCTGCTCGGTGGTCGTGTAATGGTGCGCCCATTCAAAGGCGTACAGGCAAAGGTGATCGTAGGCACACAGCGTCGCTACTGGGACACACAGTCGCTCATCGGCGGTGCCGACCTCGAACTCAGCGTGTCTGAGTGGTCGCAGAAGATGCAGCAGTCGGGCACAAACCTCACGCTCGGTGCATCATGGGTTGTAAACCACCAGCACCAGAAGGAGGACGTTTTTGCCGATGCCACACACAAGTTGCGCTTCGTTGAGAACACCAACGCCTTCGACGTACGTGCCAACTTCCAGAAGGGCGGCTTCAGCGTGCTCGGCGAGTATGCACAAAAGACCGAAGACCCTACGTTCGACGGCAAATTCCCGTACATCTACCGCAAGGGCTACGTGACAATGCTCTCTACATCCTACTCGCAGAGCGGTATGAGTATCCTCTTGCAGGCAAAACGTTCGGACAACATGAACTTCCGCTCATGCCGCACCGAAACATCTGCCACAGCATCTACAATCAACCACTTGCCTGCGTTCGCCATGCAGCAGACATATGCCTTAGCTTCGCTCTATAGTTACGGCACACAGCCTAACGGTGAGTGGGCATATCAGGCAGAGTTCGGCTACAAGTTCAAGCGCAAGACATTCCTTGGTGGCAAGTATGGTACAAGCGTGAAGCTCAACTTCTCGCACATCCGCTCTATCGACAAGAAGATACACGACGGCGGCAAACCAGGAACAGACGGCTACGGTTCACCATTCTGGAAGCAGGGCGACGAGCTTTATTACCAGGATATCAATGTGCAGTTAGAGAAGAAGATCACGAAAGACTTCAAGCTCAACCTTATGTACATGAACCAGTTCTACAACAAGACCGTTGCAGAGGGTCATGGAGGCACAATACACTCAGACATCTACATTGCAGAAGCTAAATACCGCATCAATAAGAAGCTTACTCTGCGTGGCGAGGCACAATACTTGCACACAGATAAAGATCAAGGCGATTGGTATTTCGGACTCTTAGAGCTCTCGTTCTTGCCCCACTTCATGTTCACTATCAGCGACCAGTATAACGGCAACGAACACTACTACACATCTTTAGGTGCTGAAGATAAGTCAAAAGGTACACACAAGGAGCACTACATCAACGGTTCTGTCACCTTCACTCATGGTGCACACCGTCTGCAGGTGGGCTACGGCAAGACACGCGCAGGCTACAACTGCTCGGGTGGCGTATGTCGCTATGTACCAGCAAGCAAGGGTGTAACAGTATCTTACAACTATAACTTCTAAAGCCACTATTATGAAACTGAAGAATATATTGTTAGGCGCAGCAAGCGCCATCGCCATTTTCGCAACAGTGGCATGTCAGGAAGTAGATCCCAACGACCGACTCATCTATGTAAAGCCAGCTGAAGCAGGACGCGCAGTGCTCATCGAAGACTTCACCGGACAAAATTGCAAAAACTGTCCGAATGGTACAACCATCATCAACGATATAATTAAAACTCACGGAGAGGATAAAGTTATCGCAGTAGGTATACATAGTGGTCCACTCAGTGAGGACGGCGAAGATGGACTCGCTACCGAAACGGGCAATGATTACTACCGCAATTGGGACAAGGACAGCAAGCATGGACAACCATGGGCTATCTTCAGTCGTGCAACAAAGCAGCCAGTCGGAAATGTCAACACGTGGGCACTATATGTAAACAAGCTTATTACGAAGAAAGCCCCTATCACACTCAGCATCAACAACACTTACGACGCTACATCACGCCAACTCACCACTGCTATTGAAACTATCAGCATCGAAGGCACAACAACTGGCAAGTTGCAGGTATGGCTCATTGAGGACGGCATCGTTGCTTTCCAGATAATGGACGACGGCACAACCAATGACAACTATGTGCACAACCACGTGTTCCGCGCAGCTGTCAACGGCACATGGGGCGAAGACGTAACCGTGGACGAGGGCGCGATTGCTAAGAAGCAGTACACATACACACTGCCCGAGAAGTGGAACGCCGAAAAGGTTTCGGTAGTAGCCTTTGTGTACAACGACAAAGGAGTTCAGCAGGTAACAAAGAAGGCTGTCTTGGCAGAGAACACTGCCGAGTAGTAATGTTCAATACACCCCAACTCAATACACCCTAACAATAAATAACAATAAAAAACTGAATAATATGAAGAAAATCTTTACACTTTTTGTTGCTCTTTTCTGCACTGTAGCAATGTTCGCACAGGATACAAAGGGCATGTTCGAGTTCGCAGACAAGAATGGTAACGTCGTACCAAACGGCTCCACATTAACAAAGACAGAAGTAGAGAAGTCTGGCAAAAGACTTCAGATTAATACAGGCCTCTTTGTAAAGCCAGTAAAGCCAGAACTTAACGGTGAGAAACTGGGTGCTAAGCTGCGTGTAGAAGTAGAGAATCTTGACCATGGTACAATCCAGTACTGCCTGCTTGGCAGCTGCAGTGCTGCTTCAGAGAAGGGCACATTCAACAGTACCAGCGATTTTGTTGATGAGCTTGCCGATTTGGCTACAGAATGGATTATGGGCACAGACAAGGAAGGCAAAGCATTGAAAGGCGAAGCAACTGTTAAACTCACATTGGTAGCTTGCAAAAGGGTATCATTAGGTTTTAACGATTTCGATATCGAAGAATTCGAGTGGCAAGAAGTTGGCGATTGCTCAAGCGTAAAAGTGAAGTTCGTTTGCGACGGTACAACAGCTATCAATGGTGTTGCAGACAACACAAACGCTACAGTCGTAGCACGCTATGCTGCCGATGGCACACGTCTCTCTGCTCCACAGAAGGGCTTGAACATCGTGAAGCTCTCTAACGGCAAGACTGTGAAATACATCAAATAAAAAAAAATAAGTTTTACATTTTCAGAAAGGGAAATTATTATGAAGAAAATCTTGCTTTCTGCTTTTGCGATGCTGTTAGCAGTGACTGCTAACGCGCAAAACCTCACCGTAGAAAAGTTACAGAGCCCGCTCGGTGTTCAGACAGAGGCTTTCGGTGCACACAAGGCTCCTGCAAAGGTTAAAGTTGCCAAAAACGAGCGTGTCGTGGGTTTCTATGATGATATTGAGACTTGTGACAATTACTTAGGTCTTACCACTGTACCTGGTAACAATAAAATAGGAGTTTTATTCACAGCCAAGGAACTCACTCCCTACTACGGCAAGAAGATAGTTGGTGTACGCTTCAACTTGGCTCAAGGTGAAACATCAACAGGTATAGTTATAGAGAATGTGAAGTTTAAGAACAACGAAATCTCTGAACTTAAAACTCTTGCAACCTCTAACAAGAGCGTAACGTCTGCAGTAGGTCCCAAGAACACTGGCGAATGGCATGAGGTAATGTTCGACAATAAGATAGAGCTTAGCTCATCTATTGAAGGACTGTTAGTAGGATACAACTATACACAGAAGAGCAACAACTATCCTTTCGGTGCGAAATCCAACGCCACGAGCCCATTATTCATATTTGCTAACGTTCCTGCCTCTGGTGGTGGACACGGCGAAGATTGGTATCAGCTTAATGCTGGCGACAAAGCTCTCGCCATCCAGCTCATCTTAGAAGGTACTACCGCCAACTCTGTACTGCCTCTCGATTTTGATAAGACATATGTTCCACTTGGCACGACCAAAGATGTAACTGTAAAATTAAACAACAAAGGCTCAAAGCTCACAAGCATCGACTACACCCTTACAATCGATGGTAAAACAGGCGCAGAGCAGCACCTCGACCTCGGTAAGGACTATGGTGCAAATGTAATACACAAAGTAAAGATTCCGTTCGCAGCAGCATCGACAAATGGTGAGTATCCCGCTACATTAACTATTACTAAGGTGAACGGCGAGAATAACGCTTGCGAAGAAAGTTCTGCAACTGGCACACTTATCACTCGCACAAAGGAGTTTAAGAAGTATGCTGTAGTAGAAGAAAATACAGGCACAAATTGTGCGTGGTGCGTACGTGGTCATGCAGGCTTGGAGATGATGCAAAAACAGTATGGTGATCAGTTCATCGCTATTGCATGGCACTACTTCGATAGCGCAGACCCAATGTACAACACCAATTACAAAGTGCCAAAACTTAGCTATGGTTCAGCCCCACAGGCTGTGGTAAACCGCAGCACAAGTGCTATAGACCCATATCTCAATGCACCTACTTATGTGGCAAAGATACTTGAAGACCATCCTGTTGCAGAAGTGAAGGTGAACGGTGTATTCGCAGAGGAAGACACTAAGGTTAACGCAACGGCTTCAGTAGAGTCGTTGGTGTCTGGCGACTACGACATCATATTCGCACTGACCGCTAACGGACTTACTGGCAATGACGACACTTGGTTGCAACAAAATGCTTATGCAAAAGAGTACTCAGGTGCACAAGGAACCTATAAATCAAAAGAAGCAGCGCCTGATGAGCTCCAACCATATTGGGATAAGGGTACTGCATACAAAACAGCATACAACGATGTACTCATCGCAAGTTCTTTTGTTAGCAAAACAAACAAGGCAACCCTACCTACACTTGTTGAGAACGGCATAGTAAACACTGAGTACACGCTCAAGATGCCTACAAAAACAGGTCTAAAGAAGGCTCTCAAGCTCGATCAGGTTTACGTTGTAGCAATGCTCCTCGACAAGACATCTGGCAAGATCATCAACGCTGGCAAGGCTCGCGTCACTGGTTCTACCGGTATCGAGGACGTAACAACTGGCACTGAGGCTACAGTTGTGGCTCGCTACACAGTGAACGGTGTTCAGGTTTCGGCTCCTGTGAAGGGCGTGAACATCCTGAAGATGTCTGACGGCACAACACGCAAGGTGCTCGTTAAGTAATCGACGAAACAGTTACAAAGCAACAGAATAGCTTATATAAATGAATATTAAGGCGTTGCCCTCAGTGGGCAGCGCCTTTTTTGTTGCTTTTGTTTTGTGGAGTCGGCGGTTTGCAGTACCTTTGCAGAAAGAATCAAGCATACTTACATGGGTGTGTCTCCCACAGATTGCACAGATTTACACAGATGGTGCTATCTTCAGGAGGTCACCAATAAAACTCTAAAACAAATTACACAGAAATACAAAATTACACAGATACACAATGGAATGGATTGACAGTCTTTTCACCATACACTCGGCAGTACAGACGCTGGTGGTGTTGGCGCTGATTATCAGCGTGGGCATGGCACTGGGCAAGTTGCGCATTCGCGGCATCTCGCTCGGCGTGGCGTTCGTGTTCTTCATGGGCATCGTGGCGGGCAGCCTCCACTTCACTGCCGACGAACAGATGGTGAGTTTTGCAGAGACCTTCGGCCTCTCTATCTTCGTCTACGCCCTGGGTCTGCACGTCGGACCAAACTTCATCGGTATGATGCGCCACGACGGAGCTTCGCTCAACGGCTGGAGCATGGGCGTGATACTGCTCTGCACGGTGATG
>OBII01000743.1_pt1 | contig 11730 bp, 8 predicted proteins | sample 2433771 | NCBI WGS metagenome assembly OBII01 (sample SAMEA2452127, study PRJEB22498) | human gut metagenome | biome: human feces; feature: human gut; material: feces | place: Australia | collected 2012
TGTACTTATCTAATTTTCTGCAAAGTTAACAAAAGTTTGCAGATATAAAGATTTTCACCTCTTTATTTTTCCAAGTGCAAATATAATAGAAAGGGCAGAAGCTCCTAGCCCAGGGCAGCGCCCTGGGTTTAAAGTGATATAATAAAATCGCCCTGAAAGGGCAAAAGCTTTCATTTCCAAAGCTTTTGCCCTTTCAGGGCGACTTTTTTGTGTTTATCCTAAAACCCAGGGCGCTGCCCTGGGCTAGGAGCTTCTGCCCTTTCAGGGCGTGTGGGTATGATCTATAATACCCATATTTCTATTTCCTTATTTCGCCATCGGAGTGAAGCGCAAAGTGAACTCATGAGCTCCTGTCGGAGTCATGTACTGTGGCAGACAAGAGTCACCACCACAGCTGCGGTTACCGATGCCACGCTGCCAGAAATCGAAGTGAGCGAAAATCTGGTTGGAGCGTACCAGGTCGTAAGGATGCTTGCCACCATAGAATACGTCGTAGTTGAACTGGGCATCATCGAAGTGAGACAACGAGAAGGCTACCATGCCCTCGGTGGTAATCTGCAACTTCGTGCTGTTGTTGTCCAATGTCAACTGGCGCAGGCCCTGGCGGTCGCCCATGGTCTGAGGAGCACTCTGCTCTTCGAACATGCCATCCACGGTGGTCTTGTACAAACCTAACAACGAACCTCTCTGGCGGTCGATGTAGTTGCTCCAAGGACCCTTGGCATAATACTCCACATTCTCGAAACCAGGAGCAAATTGCATGGCAATACCAATTTTTCGGGTTTCCTCAGAAGAATTGTTGGTAGTTACCTTCATATCCACGGTTCCGTTAGGATAGATGATGTAAGCAATCTGGTGAGTATCCTTACCATTGGTAACGGCAGTTTCCACAACCACGTTCTTGCCCATCTTCTTAGGAGCCTTCACCATCATCTTCTTGCCGGTGAGTGCACCCTCTTCCTTATTCTCGTTCTCGGCAACACCACCTGTAGCACCCAGGTTCACGTTGTCGTTGGCGATGCGGCGGAAACCATTGAAGTCAGGACCTGCATTAGGCTGAACGAGCTGAGTATTGCGATAAGTCCAGTTGGCGAGGGTTCCATCCTCTGCGAATGTGATGCTGAAATCCTTGCCGGTGATGGTGTTGTCCTTCACCTTCAGCTTGCCCTTCTCCTGGATTGCTGGCAACTTGCCATGGTCTTTCTGTACGAAGGTAGGGTCGGCTACAGATGTGCCACCTGCGTTCTCTGCAGAAAGCTTGAACTGCTGCTGAGCCATCTCATAACCCTGCTTGCTCCATGAAGTAGCCTTCTTCAGGATGAGGCTGAAGGTGATGACGTATTCTGCCTTATCATCTACAGCAGTGGTATATGGGATGTTGATATCGCAGGTCTTGCCTGGCAATACAGATGGGATAGCCACCTGGTTCTTCTCTACAGAAACTCCGTTTCGGAGCACCTCGTAGCTGAGATCATAGATGTCGGCAAGGTTGGTGAATGCGCACTTGTTCTTCAGGGTGAGTACGCGGCTGTAGAAAGACTCGAAGTTCACATCTCTATAAACATACTTCACCTCGGTGAGCTTGGCTGTCCACTCTCTTCCTGGAGTGATGATTCCGTTGCTCATGAAGTCGCCCTGGAATCCTCTGTAACCGTTGTTCATCTTGGTGTAGTCGTAACCGGATGTGTAGTAGTGGAGTCCGGTCTTAGGATCCTTCAGAGGAAGACCCTTGCGGATGCGGCGTGTATCGTAGATTCCCTGGTCAACCCAGTCCCAGATGCAGCCACCGGTAATACCTGTACTTGCCTCGATGAGATCCCAGTATTCCTGCAGGTTACCCACAGCCTGACCCATGGCGTGAGCATACTCACAGATGAAGTAAGGCTTGTCGTTGAGGCCGTTCATCTGCTTCTTCACTACCTCGATTCTTGGATACATGTCTGAACCGAAGTCAGAGTACTTGGCACCGTGATTGTAGCCCTCATAGTGAACCCAAGCGTCGCGACCAGGCAAAAGCTCCTTCACCTTATCGTAGGTAGCCTGGAAGTTGTCGCCACCGCCCGACTCGTTACCGAGTGACCAGAATACCACGCTAGGATGGTTGCGGTCTCTCAATACCATGCGCTCTGTGCGGTCAACATAAGCAGCGCGCCAGGTAGGGTTGTTGGAAAGTGAGTGGTTGTTGTGGCACTCTACGTCAGCCTCGTTCATACAGTACAATCCGTAGTAGTCGAACATCGCATACATCTTAGCCTGACGAGGATAGTGGCTGGTACGAACGGTGTTCACATTGGCCTGCTTCATCAGGATTACGTCGCGAAGCATGGTTTCCACGTCGATGGCGTGACCATAGAGTGGGTGAATATCCTGGGTGTTAACACCCTTGAAGAATACTCGCTTGCCGTTTACATAAACCAGTTTATCCTTGATAGTCACCTCTCTGAAACCGTATTTGGTAGAGAATACCATCTCTTCCTGGTCGCCAGTCTTCTGGCGAACGATAACGGTATAGAGATTAGGCTGCTCTGAGGTCCAAGCCTTCATACCGGTGAGGTTGTCGATGCTAAGGCGACAGTTCTTCTGAGCATCCTTGGCAGTCATCGCTACCTGAGCAGACTGCTTGGCAACAGACTTGCCCTCTGGGTCGAGGAGCTCGATTTCCAGTGTCTTCTCAGATTTCTCCTTGGCTGCATTATTGATAGTCAGGTCAACATTCAGGTTGCCTGATGTGTAATCCTTGTTCAGGGCAGATGTGATGTAATGGTCTGCCACGAAAGTCTTTGGAGTAGCTACGAGATAAACATCGCGGTGGATACCCCCTAGGTGCCACATATCCTGTCCCTCCAGGTAAGAACCGTCGCTCCAGCGGTAAACGCGAACCGATACGTTGTTGTCGCCCTTGCGAACAAGGTTGGTAACATCAAAGTCAGCATCAGTATTGGCACCCTGTGAATAACCGGCATACTTACCGTTTACCCAAACCACGATGGCGCTGCAGGCACCGTCGAAGTGCAGGAACACACGCTTGCCTGTTTCCCAACCCTCAGGCAGGTTGAAGTTACGGCGATAAGAACCTACCGGATTCTTGTCGAAATTATCCTTGAAGGCTGTGATGAATGGCGGTTTGTTCTCGAAAGGATAGCCCACATTATTATATACAGGCACATCGTATCCAGCCATCTCCCAGTTGAGAGGTACCTGGAGCTCCTTCCAGGAAGAAACGTCTGCGTTGTCAGCCCAGAAATCATCCTTGTCTGGCTTGCCCTGCTTCCAGTCGGCTGTGTAGTGAAATTTCCACTTTCCGTTGAGCAGAAGGTAGTTGGCGTGCTTAGGAGTGAGCCATGGGAATTTGAAGTAATCGTCCTGCTGCATGGTGGCAGTAGAGGAATAAGGCACGAAAGTAGCGTGCGCCTTTTCCTTGCGATCCTCAAACTTAGTTTCGTCTTCTACCCATTTGTCTGTAAACGGACATACTCCTGCTTTTGCCTCAACCACTTTCTTCACTTTTTTCTTGGTGTGTCTTGGCTGTGCAATAGCTGATGCGCTGAAGAGGAAGGTCAATGCAACCGCAGCTCCCCAAAATAAATGTTTTTGTTTCATTGTCTGGTTGAATTATTAATAATTACAAGTTAGCTAGTTATGAATCTGTTTAGATTTGGTGCAAATTTACGATTAATTCCTGAAACCTCCAAATTATTTTTGTATTTTCGTATCCTGGAGGATAAAATAAACCGACCTGTATGGTTGAAATTACCCAATACGCCCTGAAAGGGCAGAAGCTCCTAGCCCAGGGCATCGCCCTGGGTAATTATGAACGCAAACCCGTCGCCCTGTAAGGGCAAAAGCTTTAAAGAACCAAGCAATAAACAAAGCTTTTGCCCTTACAGGGCGTCTTATTGATTGCTATTATACCCAGGGCGATGCCCTGGGCTAAGAGCTTTTGGGCTTTCAGCCCGTTTCAACCGTACTGTTAGAAATAAACAGCCCCAGTCCTTTTGGGGGCTTCATTGATGACCGGTGCCTGCTTGCGCCTTGTAAGTATTATCGCTGTTGCTTGTAAGTACTGTCGCAGTTACATCGGTTTTATGTAAAAAGTCTTATCCTTTTCTTCCGAAATCGGCAGGAATCTCGCCCCATTTCTTCGTTTCCCATTTAAAGATAGGGACGGTTACGGGGTGGGTGCGGAGCCAATTTTCGGCACGGGCGATAATCTGATAGAGTTGTTCGGTTTGAGGAGTACGCTCCAGTTTGGTCTTGCATTGCTTCTTGTTTACCCAGAGTTGGGCATTCACGCTGTCGCTGTAGATTACCTTGTCGGTAATGCCTTTCTGGGCCATCAGAGCGAGGGCGTGGACGATGGCGAGGAACTCGCCGATGTTGTTGGTGCCGTGGATAGGACCATAGTGGAAAACCTGTGCACCAGTCTGAAGATCAATGCATTGGTATTCCATTGGACCGGGATTTCCGGAGCAGGCTGCATCCACAGCCCAGGCGTTCGCCTTCACCTCATTGGGCAAAGGCAAGACTGTATCGTTTCTCCATAAAGGAGGATTTACGGGCATGTTACTCATTTGCGTTTCTTTTATTTGATAGATGATTTGTATTTTACAGAGCCGCATACGAGAGTTCTGTATTGGTATTACTGACCTATATAAAAAAGAAATGAGCAAGCCCCAAAGTCTGGCTCTGGGGATGCTCATTATTTGTCAATAGTCAATATTCATTTTTTTAATTGTAGGTTAATTATATCTTGAGAAGTTTTTCAGGAGTGCGATACTCCTGATAACTTCTAATTACCTAAAATTTTACATTCTTTCAGGAACTTCGATGCCGAGCAGAGCCATGCCATTCTTCAGAATCTTGGCAACATTGGCTGCGAGAACCAGACGGGTAATCTTCTCTGCCTCGCTCTCAGCATTCAGAATGCTGTAGTCGTGGTAGAACTGGTTGAACTCCTTGGTCAACTCGTAGCAGTAGTTGGCAATGCCACCAGGGTTGTAGTTGTTGCCGGCATCGGCTACAGCTGCAGCGAAGTCGTTCATCTTCTGGATGAGGTCAATCTCCTTCTCGTTGATAGGAGCATCTGCGCCCAACTCTGCAGGAATCTCGATGCCCTCGGCAGCTGCCTTGCGCATGATGCTGCGGATACGAGCATAGGTATACTGGATGAAAGGACCTGTGTTGCCGTTGAAGTCGATACTCTCTTCTGGGTTGAAGAGCATGTTCTTGCGGGCATCTACCTTGAGGATGAAGTACTTCAACGCTCCAAGACCCACGATGCGTGAAATCTCCTGGCGCTCTTCCTCGCTCATGTCCTTGAACTTGCCGAGCTCATCGCTTGTCTGGCGAGCATCCTTAATCATCTCAGCCATCAGGTCATCAGCATCTACTACGGTTCCCTCGCGGCTCTTCATCTTACCGTTAGGCAGCTCTACCATTCCGTAAGAGAAGTGAACCAAGTCCTTACCCCACTTGAAGCCGAGGCGGTCGAGCAGGATAGAGAGCACCTGGAAGTGGTAGTTCTGCTCGTTACCTACTACGTAGATCATCTTGTCGATAGGGAAGTCCTTGAAACGGAGGTCGGCAGTACCGATGTCCTGAGTCATATAAACTGAAGTTCCGTCAGAACGGAGCAGGAGCTTCTGGTCGAGGCCCTCGTTGGTGAGGTCTGCCCAAACAGAGTTATCATCCTTGCGGAAGAAGAGACCCTTCTCCAATCCTTCTTCTACCTTCTTCTTACCCTCGAGGTAAGTATTTGACTCATAATATATCTTGTCGAAACTTACACCCATCATCTTGTAAGTCTCATCGAAGCCAGCGTAAACCCAGTTGTTCATCTTCTGCCAGAGTGCACGAACCTCAGGGTCGTTGTTCTCCCACTTTACGAGCATCTCGTGAGCCTCCTTAATCAGCGGAGCCTCTACCTTAGCTTTCTCTGTGGCAGCTTCCTCGTCCATGCCATCCTTCATATACTGAGCCTTGAGTTCTGCGATTTCCTCACGATAGTGCTTGTCGAAGGCTACATAGTAGTCGCCGATGAGGTGGTCGCCCTTCTTGCCGGAAGTCTCAGGAGTTTCGCCATTGCCCCACTTGAGCCAAGCGAGCATAGACTTACAGATGTGGATACCACGGTCGTTAACGATGTTTGTCTTGATTACCTTGTTGCCGTTGGCTTCCATAATCTGAGCCAATGACCAACCGAGCAGGTTGTTGCGCACGTGACCGAGGTGAAGAGGCTTGTTGGTGTTAGGAGAAGAGTACTCGATCATGACGAGCGGGCTATTCTCAGTAACAGGCTTCTCGCCGAACTTAGGGTCAGCGTTGATGGTGTTCAGGAGTCCTACCCAAGCGGCAGGAGCGATAGAAAGGTTGAGGAAACCCTTTACTACATTGAAGTCTGCGATAACGTCAGCGCAGTTCTCCTTCAGGTAGTCACCAATCTCGAGTGCAGTTCTCTCAGGAGTCTTCTTCGACATTTTGAGGAATGGGAATACGACGAGGGTAAGGTTACCTTCGAAATTACTCTTGGTCTTCTGCAGGGCTACCATCTTTTCAGGTACGTCCTGACCATAAAGCTCCTTCACCGCCGCGATGACAGAGCTGATGATTTCGTTTTCTATCTTCATTATCTTTATATCTTTTTTTACCGGTAAAAAATCTTTTTCTTTATTCAAATGCCTGGTAAGTGAGGGGGCTTGCAAGTACCCCTTTTACTTAAGCGCCTGCAAAATTACAAATAATAATTGGAATGAGCAAAGAAAAACGATGTTTTCTTTATCCTTCAAGGATAATATCGGCCACGTCCTGTGGAGAGTTCCATAAGATGCCGTCCTGCAATTCGTCGTCGGTAAAACCATTGAGAGCCTCCTGTGCTTCCTTCGGTGTAATTGCTGGAGTACCATCCTCATTCTTTGCTTCGAGCAATGCCTGCAAGACCTCTGCTCTGTATTCTTCAATTGTCATCATGTATTTAATGTCGTTACGTTGTTTATTTTATGGTGACAAAGGTAATGTTTTTTTTCGAAAGCACCAAGCTTTTCTGTCATTTTCTTTTCTTGACAACTTAAAATTATGATAATTTTAATGTAGATGAAACCAGGAAACTACGAAATTGATGTCAATCTTTTTGTTTTTCCAGGTAGAATGTTACATGGTAGCCGGAGATGGAAGTATCGGCAAGTCCCAGTTCGATGTTCTGCATCATCAGCATCTGGCGGGAAAGGGAAAGTCCGATTCCCGTTCCGGATGATTTGGTGGTGAAGAACGGGATGAAGATTTCCCGTGCCACATCGGCAGGAATCGGTTCGCCGTTGTTGCTGAACAGCAGGACAGGACGCTCGTTTTGGCTCATGCGGACGTCGATGTCGGTGGCGTGGGCTTCGATGGCATTCTTGGTAAGATTGATGAATACCTGGCGCAGCATGTTGCGGTCGGCCTCCAGCGTGACATTCTGGGGGAGGAAAATGTGCCAATTGAGGTCGGGATAGAGCGCCCGGATGCTTTCCAGGAAAGAGGCGAGCGTAAGGGGTTCTACGACGGGAGCCTGAAGCTGGGTGAGCTTGCGGTAGCTATCCACGAAGTTGGTGAGCGACTTGCTGGTGTCGTGAATCGCCTGAATGCCTTCCTCGTATTCGCTTCCCTTGATCTGCGGGTTGCTGAGGTAAGCCTGGCAGATGCTGGAGATGGGAGCCGTAGCGTTCATGATTTCGTGGGTAAGCACACGGGTCAGCTTTTGCCAGGATTCCACTTCGTGTCTGGCTACGAGGCGGGCAATGTCGCCCTGCATGTCGTTGAGTGCCTGCTGCAAGGCTCTTTCGCCTGGCAGCAAACCCGAAGTGGGGAGGCGGAAGGCGTAATCGCCATTTCTTACAGCCTCACGCATCAGGAAGGCACGCGCCTTCAGCCTTCGCTGATGGCGAAAGAACAGATAGATGAGGCCGCCCAGGATGAGGCAGATTCCACCTATTAAATATATAATCTTGATAATAACCATAAAAATAGTATGTTTATCTCTTCAGTTTTGCGTAGAGGGTTTGTCGGGTAATTCCGAGCATTTCGGCTGCACGCGAGATATTGCCGTGGCATTTATCCACGACCTTCCGGATGTAATCGTTCTCGAAATTTTCCAAGGTTGCCACTTCCGTGTTGTTGTCGATGGCATCCTTGAGCACTCTTACCAGTTCGTCATTATCCCAGGGCTTGGTGACGAAATCGGCGGCTCCGCTTTTCAATCCCTTGATGGCTAGCTGCACGTCGGCAAAGGCGGTGATGAGCACCACGGGGATGTGGGCATGGAGTCGGCGGAAGGTGCGGAGCCAGAGTAAACCGTCCTGTCCGCTGTTTACGCCGAGCGAGAAGTTCATGTCGAGTAGGATGAGATCTACCTGCTCCTGTTGCAGCAGCGTGGGGGCGGTATCGGGGCGAGGCAGGGTGAGAATCCGTTCGAACGTATTGCCCAGACAGATTTTCAGCGCCGTGAGTATCGACGGATTATCGTCGATGACAAGAAGGGTTCCATATTTCATATCTTTAATTTTTTTGTTTGCAAAAGTACGCTTTTTTTCCGAAACGGCAAACAAAAACGGGATTGTTGTGTGATAATCATACAATAGAGTGTATGAATTTCATACAATCCGCCTTTCGGGTTGCCGGAAATCTTGGCAGAAAACGGGAGAAGCCGTAACTTTGCAGCAGCTAACGAAAACAGGGAGATGGTATTCTTCCTTTATCGTTTGATTTAAGTGAAACAAAAAATAAATGAGTATATGATGAAAAGTTATGTGAAATTCTTATCACGCAACAAGCTTTATGCCACCATAGAGGCCTTGGGCCTTTCTGTGGCACTGGCTTTTGTGCTGATTCTCGTTTCCTACGCTACTGCAGAGTATCGTGTGGGAACGAATCAGAAACTGGCGAAGGAGCTCTATGTTGCAGGTTCCGGCGATTATCTCGGAATGACCTGGGGCATAGCCAAGGAGTTCTTTCCTTCCATCCCGGAAATCAAGGGATGGACAAGATTTGGTGAATATTATGCTCCGCAGGGAGCCATGATAGATGGACAGTATTATGAGGCAAAATATCTGGCTATCGACCCGAACTTCTCCCAGTTTATGGGTTACAAATGCCGTGGTTGTGCGCCAGATCATCTCCTTTCGGATGCTCATCAGGCAATGGTTTCGGAATCTTTTGCCAAGAAAGCCTTCGGCAACGCCAATCCTATCGGCCGTACCATCCAATGCGGTAAGCTGCAACTCAAGGTGGTGGGAATCATGGAGGATTTCGACCGTGAGGACCTTCTTAACCCATACGATATTTTCGTGTCGATGAAACTGATAGAAGCTGAGGCTCAGCCGATGGATCAGTTTGGCTCCTGCACTACGGTGGCGCGACTGGCAAAGGAAGCCGACCCCGAAAAGGTGAGACAGACCTTGCTCGGCAAATACATAAACTACTGGAAGGAGTGGAAAAAGGAATCAGGTGGAGCCGACTTCATGTGGGGCTGCCAGTTTGTGAGATGGGACCAGATTCATTTTGCGGATGATGATGTCGAGATTTTCAAGCATGGAAATCGTTCTCTCGTGAATATCCTCCTGGTCGTGGCGCTGGTTCTGTTGCTCTCAGCCTTGTTCAATTACATCAATCTTACGGTGGCTCAGATTGGCAACCGTGCAAAGGAGATGGCTACCCGAAGACTGCTGGGCGAATCGGTAGGGGGCGTGATGCTTCGTTATCTCAAGGAGTCGGCGCTCTTCACGGCAGTCTGCTTCCTGCTGGGCTTGTTGATTTCCTGGGCATTTATCCCGTTGTTCAATTCGATGTTGGATACGAAAATCGACCTGTTCCATTCCTTCGACCTTCTGTGGTTCCTGCCGTTGGCTTACGTCATCATCTCCATCTTTGCGGGAATCCTTCCTGCCATCGTGGTTTCCCGTTTCAATCCGATAGATGTGGTGAAGGGAACCATCCGCATGCGCAGCAAGATGTGGTTCAGCAAGATATTTATCGTAGCCCAGAACGTCATCAGTATCACGCTGGTAGTGATGGCGATAACGATGATGCTCCAGATGAAGCATCTTGCCGATTTGCCGTTGGGTTATCAGACGAAGGATATTGTTTCCATCATTTCTTCCTTGGATGGTTCGCCGGAGAAGATGTCTATTCTCAAAAACCGTCTGAAAGCGCTTCCAGAGGTGGAAGAGGCAACTTACGGCAACGCCAATCCTATCAGAAGCTGGGGAAATGGCGTGCATGATGACAATGAAAAACTGATAGGAATGCTCCGTATATTCATGGTAGATTCCACGGCGATGAAGATGCTGGGAATCAGGGTGATTGAGCAGTATTGCGAGCCAGCCTATGGAAAGATTTGGGTAACGGAAGATGCGAAGCGTGCCTATGGCGTTTCTGTCCACAAGCCTTGGTTCGGAATGAGAATGAAGGATGGAAAGCATGAATACGAGGTGTGTGGCGTGATTGCCGATTACCATAGTGGAGATGCGCTGAGCGAGAATGAAAAAACGGAGCATAATGCCATTGGAGTCATTACCCCGCAGCAGCGTGGATGGACAGTTCTGGTGAAAACCCGTGGCGATCATGCCCAGGCGCTGCAGGCGATCCGGAATACCTGCAAGCAGGTGGCTAAGGAACTGATGGGCGTTCCTGCGGAAATGCAGGTGGAGTATATGGATGATACTTTGAAGAATAACCTCAAGGACAAGCATAATATGATGGTGCTCATCATCACCTTCATGAGCATCTCTATCCTGATTTCTGCCTTGGGGCTCTTCGGAATGTCGGTTTATTACGGCAACCAGCAGAAGCGCCAGATTGCCCTGCGCAAGGTGATGGGGGCTTCGATTGGGGATGCGGCTTGGCAACTGGCTAAGAGATTCCTCGTCAGTTCGCTGGTGGCTGTGGTCATCGCCATCCCTATCTGCGTGAAGCTGATGCAGACTTATCTTATGGATTTCGTCCATCGCATCTCCTTCCCTTGGTGGGTGTTGCTGGCTGGCGCCGTCTTTACCTTATTGATAGCCTTTGTTTCGGTTATCGGCTGCACCCTGCGTACGGCGATGTCGAATCCGATAGACAGCATCAAGGCTGAATAATGAGTCATAAACTTTAAAAGGATTTCTAACGAGATAAAGATTTCTAACGATAAAAAAGATTTCTAACGATAAAAAAGATTTCTAACGATGATACGAACAGAAAATTTAACTAGAATATTCCGCACGGAAGAGGTGGAAACCATCGCCCTGAACGGCGTAAACATAGAAGTAGAGGATGGTGAGTTTATCGCTATCATGGGGCCTTCGGGATGCGGCAAGTCAACCTTGCTGAACATCCTGGGCTTACTGGATAGTCCTACGGAGGGCAAGTATTGGTTGAATAACGAGGAAGTGGGCCATCTGAAGGAGCGTGAGCGCACCGCCTATCGCAAGGGTCGCATCGGCTTCGTGTTCCAGAACTTCAATCTTATCGACGAACTTACCGTTGAGGAGAATGTGGATTTACAGCTGAAATACCTCGGAGTGGGAAAGGCAGAGCGCAAGGAGCGCGTACTCGAAATTCTGAGAAAGGTGAAGCTGAGCCATCGTGCCAAGCATTATCCTCATCAGCTTTCGGGCGGTCAGCAGCAGAGGGTTGCCATCGCCCGTGCCGTGGTGGGCAAGCCTAGCATCATCCTTGCCGATGAGCCTACGGGTAACCTCGATTCCAAGAATGGTATGG
>OBII01000754.1_pt1 | contig 11618 bp, 15 predicted proteins | sample 2433771 | NCBI WGS metagenome assembly OBII01 (sample SAMEA2452127, study PRJEB22498) | human gut metagenome | biome: human feces; feature: human gut; material: feces | place: Australia | collected 2012
ACAACATCAGACATGAACACTACAGAATATTTCAAGAGAACCATACAAGCCTATTTGGAGGAGCGTGCTATGGAGGACGAACTCTTTGCAGCCAAGTATGACAACCCCGACAAGAACATAGACGATTGCGTCACCTATATCCTTAATTGGGTACAGAAGAGCGGTTGCAACGGCTTTTGCGATGACGAGATATATGGGCAAGCCATCCACTACTACGAGGAGAAGGACATCGAGGTAGGAAAACCATTGAACTGCCAAGTGTCTGTTAACCACCACATCGAACTCACAGAGGAGGAGAAGGCACAGGCAAGACAGGAAGCCATCCGCCAATATCAGCAAGAGCAGATGAACAAGATGCGTAACAGAGATACCGCCAAGCGCACCTCACAGAGAACTGAAACAGAAGTACACCAACCATCATTATTCGACACGTTATGAAACCAAGAACGAAATATCAGAAGCAAGTCGTAACCTCAAACAAGGGGTTACGACCTATCAAGGGAGCGCAAATGCAATGGGCATTCCGTGAATGTCTTGACCACTATGCCTTTCAGTTGAAGCACGGACAGACCACTTGCATGGACTGCGGACACACTTGGACTACGGACGAGGATGCGGACAAATGTGTCTGCCCGAAGTGTAAGGCAAAGTTGGAAGTGCAGCGCACCAAGCGACAGAAGGCAATGTCTTCTACCTATTTCAGCGTACTCACTGAGCGTAAGGGACTGCAACTTATGCGAGCATATCAGATGAAAGCATACTACCGCAAGGGACAAAAGGCAGACATTTATTGTTGGGAGGTGGCACGCTATTGGATGAACGAGAAAGGCAAGGTGGAGGTTATGGCACGCAAGCGCACAATGGGTATCTATATGGACACGTTCTGCTACGACTCCGACATTGAACTGCGCAGGGACAACACCACCTATCAGCATATTGCTTCATTTCCGGTCTGCCCCGATATGAAAGTCATTCCTCAGATATGGCGCAACGGCTTTGACGGAGCGTTTCACGGCATCGAACCGCTTACATTGTTCAAGGCAATGCTGACAGACCACCGCATCGAAACGATGATGAAACAATGTCGTTACGGACACGTCCGCCACTTCATAGACCACCCACGGCACTTGGAAACTTGTTGGAATGCCTACAAGATAGCCAACCGCAACCATTACCTTATTACAGACATCGGCAAATGGGCGGACTACATCTGTATGTTGGTAGAAATGGGCAAGGACATCAGAAGTCCACATTACATTTGTCCCGACAACCTTGAAGCCGAGCACGACAGAATATCCGAGAAAATCAGAGCCAAGAAAGAAAAGGAGCGCACCGAGGAGGAGATACGCAAGGCATTGAAGAACGAGGACAAGTTCAAGGAAATGAAGAGCCGTTTCTTCGGTTTGATGTTCACGGACGGCAATATCGTGGTGAGAATGCTTGAAAGCGTCAGGGAGCACGTTCTTGAGGGCAAGGCGATGCATCATTGCGTAGGCAGCGGTACAAACTACTCACTCAATCCCGACTGCATCATCTTCTCTGCAAGAATAGCCGAACAAAGAGTTGAAACAGTGGAGTTTTCACTCGAACAGATGAAAGTCGTACAATGCCACGGACTACAGAACAAGGACACCGAGCACCATGCCGACATCATCAACTTGGTGAACAGCAATGCAAGACTTATAGAGCAACGAATGGTTGCAACAACATAAAATCCATATCGGCGGAGCGATGAAAATTCGTTCCGCCACTTTCTTTATATAAGAAAGGCTGCGGCTCGGCAATTTCAAGCGAGCTTGATTGCGCTCGCCTTGCACTTTCTTTCATGAGCCGAGGAGCGGAAAAGAAAGTGGCAAAGAAACCGTCTTTTCCTTATCTGCGATGCTTGAAAGGCTTATTTCTACGTTATATCTGATTTTCTGAAAAATAATCTTAAATTTAATGCCAAAAAAACCATACATCTCGTCTTTTATTTGTATTTTTGCAAAAGAATTACGAATTTAAGCACGAAAGATATGATATTACAATTTAAAGTAAAGAACTTCCTTTCGATAAGAGAAGAGCAGACGCTGGATTTTACGGCTTCTGCTGACAAAACGTATGAAGACTACGCTGTTGTTAAAATAAAAGGTGTTCGCATTTCCAAGTTGGGTGTTGTTTATGGACCAAACGCATCTGGCAAGAGCAACATCCTCAAAGCTTTGGCTTGGTTCATTTTTTATTTGGCTGCGAGTCGTTCCAAGAAACCTGGTACAGGCACTGGACTGACACCATTCATGATGGATGAGGATAGCCGAAACCAAAATTCATCATTTGAATTGATTTTCTATATTGGTGATGTCAGATATGAATATTCCGTTGTCTTGAACAACCAAAAGATTTATAAGGAAGAATTGTACTTCTATCCCAATAACCGCCGTGCGCTCTTTTATGAGCGTACATGGAATGAGGACAAGAGTAACTCTTCAATTTCTTTCGGTCCATTGCTGAAGTTGTCTGCAACACAGAAACTGTTCATAGAGTCAAATTGCATTTCCAATGCTACGGTACTCACAACATATAAGAATGCAAACGTTGAAAAGAATGTTGAACTTGACAAAGTTTTCAGTTATTTTGAAAGCGAATTCATGCCTTTGCTCAGCAAGAATGATAATCTTGGACAGTTGGCTAACGATGTAGTAAGATTGGATGCTGACAGCAAGAAGTTTATCTGCGAGATGCTTGAAAAGGCTGATTTCAACATTTCCGACATTTACATCAAGGAAGAAAAAGGTGAGGTTTCTGAGGAAGCAATGGAGAAGTTCAGAAAGATTGCAAAAATCTTACATATCCCGGAGCCACAGGACAAGAGCATATCTACAGAAGAGCTGTTCTTCACCCACAAGACACCTTTTTATACGGGAAGTCTTTCCAATATGGTGGAATCGGAAGGTACCAACCGTATGTACGGTTTGTCTGCCCTGCTTTTCACTTTAATAAGAAACAATCAGACATTGCTGTGTGACGAGTTGGAAAACTCGCTACATTACGACTTGTTCACCCACATCATTAAGACTTTCCTTGTCAACTCGGATAGAGCACAGTTGATATTCTCTACCCATAGCCTTATGCTCCTTGACGAGGATTTCATCCGCAGGGACATGGTGTATTTTGCCAGCAAAAACGAATCGGGAGCGACAGAGATTTATCGTGCTAAGGATTTCGGTCTTCATAAGGAAGTGTCCATCCTCAATGCTTACAGAGCCGGAAAGTTGGGAGCGAAGCCTCAGTTGGGCAGTATATTTATTGACGAATAAGAAAGGAGGTCAGCATGGAACAGAGACCGCTTGAATATACCGTCAAAATCTATTGTGAGGGTTTTACGGAATGGTACTATTTTGAATGGTTGCGCACCAACAACCGTTTCAAGTTCTCTATGGAGCCGGACATTCCAAAGAACAGCCGTAGCTCATACAAACAGAACTTGAAGCTCATAGACAAGGAACTTCGCAAGAACCCACAAGAACGTGCCGATGCGATATTTCTCGTCATCGACACCGATACCTTGGCCAAGAACAAAGCGCAATATGCCATTTATCAAGAAGCAAAGGAGAAATACAAGAAACAAGGAGTGATTTTCATCGAGAGTCACCCTTGCATCGAGATTTGGTTTCTTTATCACCTCATGGACAAGTTTGCACGAACCAACTTCGAGACATACGAGGCTTTGCGTCCAGCCATTGAGAGCGTATTGCCGAAATACGAGAAGACGGCTCGCTATTATCAGAAGAATAGCCAATTCCGTGAGAGCATATTGAAAAGCCAAACAAACAGGGAAAAGGCAATAGACTTCTCTATCAAGGCATGTAAATACGAGCCTATTGAAAATGAGATTGCCAATTACACAGAAGTGTTCAAGGCTATATATTTCTTCCGTTTGCTGCAAAAGTTTGCAGAAATCAGATTACTATTGGCAGAAAGACTACGTACCAATGTTGCCATTCAACCAAATATCGCGAGCCATAAATCTTTAGCTATCACGCATAACGAAAATATGATTTGCACATTGAAATATACGGGTACAATACTCAAATGTATTTTTGTGGATGGACAAACTTTTGACGTTGATGATACTAAACCATTGGATATAGCAGATTCAATAATAGGATATATTGCAGAAATCATAAAATAACTGCATATATAATAAGGTGTAGGACTATCTTTTTAATAGAAGTCTTACACCTTACACCATTCAATACACACATTCACTTCGTTCGGTATAAAAAGCTCGTATCGTTCGACATAAACACCGAGCGATACGAGACAACTATCAATTCTTTCAGGATGCTTTACGACTAAGAACCAACAACTTAGAAACTATGGTTGCAAATCCCTATATTCAGAAACCGCATTGAAGCAAGGGCAAGCCTTTTGTGGGTTCAAGTCACGATGACCGACAATAACAGCCAGCGGATATGTTTTCTTTAGGCGCATAATCAATTGCCGTATGGCTGTTTTCTGTGCATCCGTTCTTGTGTCCTTGGGGTTTCCGACTGCGTCTAAGCCTCCCTCATAGCAGATGCCGATGGAATACTTGTTGTGGTTCACGCAGTGGGCACCAATTTGTTCAATAGGTCTGCCGTTTTCTACTGTTCCGTCACGACGGACAACATAGTGATAGCCGATTGTGCGCCAACCGCGAGCCTTGTGCCATTGTGTAATGTCTTTTGCCGAACTCAGTTGGTTGGGACGAACCGCAGAGCAGTGTATAATGATAAGTGTAACTGTTCTCATGATTCTTCGTTTTTGTTGTTTGATACTTTTCCGCTGTGATAATCCAATCCTGCCAAGGCAGCACTGAAAGTAAGCAGTTCACCAAAGGCTGTCAATACAGTTGGGTCGATGTAACCTTTGGGGGGAATGAACATGGCGGAGATTATTAACCCTACACCAAGCACAGCCAGTATGAACGAGGCTGCAAGGTGCAATTTTGTATGTCTGTATTTCTTGATTGCCATAAATGTTGTTTTTTTAATTCTGTAGCCATCAATATAAAAGGTGGCTACAGAAAATGTTAGTTGATGTATTCCGATTATTCCTTGCTGTCTGTGTCGACAGGTTTATCGTTCAGTTGGTTGATGTCTACAAACGATGCAACCTTACGTATTGAAACAGAATCCAAGGCATACGAACGCTTTTGGTTCGGCCAGAAACGGAGGTGTACTTTCATCACGTTGTCGGCAGTGAACTCCTTTTCAGTAGGGCTGCCGTAGGTCTCAGGACTCAGATAGAACGTGCCGAGGTCTCCGAAACGCACACGCTTGGAGTCTTTCACAAGCTCCACGAGACAGTCGCAAGCAGCCATCAATACGCCGAGGATAGTTGCACGGTCGAAAGGTGAACCGTGGTTGCTGATGTGCTGTGCAAACTCCTCCGTAGATAGGGTTTCTGTGTAGACGAAGCGTCCGTACCATCTGCCGTATGCAGCAGAACTCTTGTTGTTGTTCTTGTACTTTTTTGTAATTAACTTTGCCATAATACTTTGATTTTTAGATGTTGTACATGTTTACGATTCTCGTTGCTATCATGGATAGCGTGCTTGCAAGCGGACAACCTTTTATCGGATGTCTGATGCAAAAGTACAACATTGGCAGAGCGAAATCAAGCGTATGGAAAAACGGGAAAGTGGCGTGGAAAAACAAAGGTGAACCACACTATGTATGCAGTTCACCTCAAAATGGCGTTATAAAAGGACTTTCACTAAGCATGTTTGCGCTTCGCTAATTCTTGATAATATTCAGTCCCGTGGAAAATTTCAACCACCTTTAGAAAATCCTTAATAAAGAAGTCTTTCTTCCAACGCTCTCCCTTGAAGTTGCTTGAAATAGGTTCTTTCATAAGATTGTTGCGAAAATCGCCCATTGTCACTGTAAGGCGATTGTGGAAAGTGCGCTCGGTTGTGTCTAATTTCTCTACAAGAACTTTCTCCTTGACGAACTCAAAGAATGGCTTTTTACATTTCTCGCTGAAAATATAATTGGCCAACCTTTCCCATTCCACAAGAATGAACAAGTAAGCTATCAGGTCGATAGGCTTCTTGTAATACCCATCAAGTGTTTCTGTCGGCAATGCGCCAAAGAACTTTTGGAAGATATACAGAAAGCAATCCGACAATTTGTTTTCGTCAACAAAAGGTCTGAAAAGATTATATATAGGTATTCCTGTTTCGTCATCCGGTAAAGCATCATGTATTTTCTTTCCGAAGTCAGCCAGTCTTTTTGTTAATTCAGCATGCGCCTTTACCAAAACGAGGTATTCCTCTTCAAGTTCTTTCTTGGTGCTTTTGCGCTTGCACTTATTCCCATGTTTCTTCTTGGATTTCTTAATAGGCCCAATAGGTAAATGAGCCCCATTCCTTCTGTGTCTTTTGTATTCTTCTGGAACATTCGTAATTATGCAACTGCCGAGAATAGAAGAGTCTTCGCCTTCTTCTATATGAAGAGGCGGTGTTATCGGGTCTATTACAGTAAATGTTGAGGAGTGTTCTTGCCACGTTTCCTTTTTGAATATAATGTCAGCAGCACTGCGTGGCTGACGAGACTGGATTTTTCGGATGATTTCAACGGTATAGCCTTTTTGGCGAAGTTCTTCTATTTCTGATTTTTTCAGAATGCGTACACGTGTAACACCAACACCCAATGAGGTCTTGACGATTGGTTCACCAGGAGTTTTTACACTAAACTGTTTCCATAGGGGTGTCTTGCGTCTGCCCCATTGATTGTTCTTGATAAATCTTTTCATAAGACACATATTTTAATTGTTAAACAAAAACTTCCTTTTGCTCAACCATCACAGGCGCAAAGAACCTCTTCCTTTGCTTTGTTTCCTGCGCTCTAAATATGTGTGAAATTGTAGTTACCGCAAATGTAGCGAAAGTTATTCGCTTCGCCAAATTTTCAGATGACTATTTTTAGAAAGTTGGCAACTTTCTTGTAGAAATCAGGCAACTTTCCATATGAAATCAGGCAACTTTCTAAAAATCGGCCTGCAAAAGTGAAATTTATTGCATTGGTTGTTGTTTCTTAACACAAGAATCATTAACTTTGCGAAAGTATAGTCTCACATTGGATTTTTGTCCGTTGTTGAACCACAGAACATATTGTCGAACATTTAAATCTAAAGATAAGAAACAGACATTACAAAAGAATGAAACGCCAAGGATTGAGCTATTCTTAGAATAGCCTTTCCTCAACAGGGATATAAAATGAGGTTTACCTCAAAATCTTTAACAAAGCGTTTCCGTTCTATACTTTTTGGATATTGAGCTTTTAGCTCTTGTTCTCTCTTATGTGAATACCGCCAATCATTCATCCTATGGGAACAAGCAGTAAGAAGGTTCACGCTCATAAGGCGTGGACTGTTCTGCGCTTGTTATAGGATAGGTCACTTGGCGGTAACCAACATAAGAGACAAGTTCGGAACGGTTGCACGCCTTTTTATATGTTTCCACTTCAGCAGAAGAAAATATTTCAATTAAAACACTACACTATGAAACGACTGAGACTATTGGGACTCATTCTCATTTTCCTTTTTTCTTTTGGAATCGTTTTCGCCCAGAAGAAAGCGTCTGGCAACTCATTAAATCTGACACGTATAGAACAACTTGTCGACAAGTACATATCCGAGAAAACCAATGGAACAGGTGGCGAAACGGCTTTAACTGGACTGTCTATTTATTACGGAGGCTTGTCTGATTTGCAAAAAAGGTCAGTATGCAAGTACTTTATGACGAGAATAGACAAATTTCACTCTGACGGTGATATGAAATCGGCTTTGGTATTGTCTGATTTGTATGAATCGTTCTCACCCGACCCCACGGATGCCAATTACGCCCGATTGTATTATATACGCGGAGAATATGCAGCAATGCGAAGCGATACTCTGACGCTAAAAAGGCAAATATCAAGTCTAGTGAATTTTTCAAGTTCAGATGAAACAGAAAAAGAAAAATATGTAACGGCACTCAGCACTAACTTGGAAGAAATAAGAAATTATGTGCCAGTAGATAAAACCATTGAAGGAACTTGGGTGTCAGACAGGTTAGCAATTAAAAAATATAATTTGCCTATCTTTATACTGGAAATAAAAAACTCGTCAGAAGGCATTCCTGTATTCACGCTAAGAAACAATACGGGATTCTTGAATTGGTTGGCTAAACCTATGGATGCCCAAGATGAGTATGCCTTTACGAACGATTCTATTTATGTGGTCTTTTCAAATGAAGATTTGAAAAAGCCGAGCCCTTTGTTGAATGGACTTTTGCGTACATACGGCAATACATATTCGAGCATTATTGGCATGAAAGTGGCACAGAATACTGGAAATTCACTATTGGGAGATATTACAGGGATGGCTTCATCTATGGTCGTAGATGCAGTGTCAAGTGCGATTTTTGCCCCTCGCAAATATTCGTATATATTGGAAATAAAACTACGCAAAGTGAATGATTGGCAGATGGAAGCGGATGTGGCATTTTCTGACGTGAGCGTGAAAGGGGACAATGATCCTAAATACTCAAATTCACAATATCACACTATTTTTACTAAAATCAGAAGAGAGGATAATTGGTATTGGTATGAAGATGGCACTACCATTTCAATTCCTTTTGACATGGAGAAAAATGCCAAAAAACTTTTCGAGAAGGAACACAAATGTCCGAAACGATATTATTCCCTCAGAGAAAAGCCGTTAGGTTACTTCAACCGCTTACAGACACTGAAAATGACATATCTTACAGAAGAAAGGCTTATCAGTGAAAACATTGTGATCTCTGATTCTGTCAATTTGCACAAGGCGGACATACAACCTGTTATAGGTGTAAAGCTCGACACGGAAAGTACAGCTCTGAAGATTAAAGATATAGTGATGGCTTATCCTGCTGAACGTGCAGGCATTGAAAAAGGCGACATCATTACACACGTTGACGGATATGAAGTGACAACTCCGCAACAGTTCCATGCTTTATTGAAGAGCAAGGGACTATATAAAAAGGTTGTGCTTACAGTTCTGCATAATAAGAAGAAACGTGATGTAACGGTTGAACCGTGCATACCATAATTTATGTATAATCGTACAAAACATATTTTTTTATGAGACACATTTTGATATTATTGTTTGCATTGTGCGTGATTCAGCCTGTATCTGCACAATGGACCCAACAGCAACACAATGACCTAAGTAACAAACTTGACAAAGCCATACGCGAGGCACAAAGAAAGAATCGTGAGAAAAGAATGGCAGAGCAACGGAAGCAGCAGCAACGTGCAGCAGAGATAGAGAACCGCACCCAACTCGGACTACAACAAAACCAGCAGCAAGTACAACGGTTGCAAGACAACTACGGCGTTGATGATTTGCGCCAACGCAATGGCGAAAGCCGTCCTCAAAGACGAAATATACAGAAAGCACATATAAGTAGCATGCAACGTAGCACACCTAATGGAAATGATGGTAGGCAAGCAAGAGGAAATGGCGGAATGAATGAGTATCCGCAGCGAAATCCAGGACAGAGACCTTGTATTGAACCGCCATCTCGTGTTCCACGTACACCTCGTGTCCCGATAGACCAAGCTCCAGTACGGCGCCAGCCTGTGGTTTACCGTAAGCCACTTGGACAATTTCCTCCCAAAACTATTGCTAAAAAAGTTCCTCCAACTCGTCAACATCCAGTAAAACCTATACGCCCAGTAAATCCGAAACAACCAGCCAAACCTGTACGACCTGTTATACCTATGAGTGAAGATGATTTTTTCTGTCCGAAAGACAAACGTGTGGATATTATTACTTGGCGTGACATAAAACCAGGCCTTTGCACAAAGGATGCTGGAATAACAGCAGCAGTAATGCGTTACAATCGTGAACTAATGTATGATGTAGGATTCGTAAACGGCGGATTCAGCACGCAAGGACGCTCACCGCTTATTGTGGTACAGCGTGGCGATTGGTATATTGTAAAAAGCAGTAGGGTATTAAGAAAATAAAAACTCGTGTATTATGAATTGTAAATTCTTGAAATTGTTGGTATTGTTCGCCTTGTATAATATATCGATGTGTGCCTTGGCAGAAACGGATGATACGGTCAATAAAGACACCTTGGCGTTTGAATCAATTGCGACCTTGGATTCCACGAAGCTCAACTATGATAATTTCATGGTAATACCAGGCTCAGGTCTTTTTGTAAAAGAGAATGACAGTGGTGAGTTTCGTGCTTTGGACAGAAAGCAATGCCCAGAGTTTGAGCATCTGAAATTCCTGGACAATCTATGGTACGACCAGGTGGTAACTTCCGCAAATCGTACTTATGTACGCAATAGCACACAAATATATGATATAGGAAAGGACAAATGCTCACTTGTTGCAGAATTGGACACTGCAAGTTTTCGGTTGTTTGCAGCCAACGATTCCTCTTTCCTTTTCGTTGTATATCAGAATGAGGGCAGTCTATTGTACAGATACAACTTGACTACAGACAATACGGAACTCCTGTATGCCACTACAGCAGATATTTATGGTGCAGAACTGTTAAATGATGCTGTATGGTTCGTGGCTGGTAATTCATTGTATGAAACTAATGAAAATGGGACGGAAGAAATTTTTGCTTATGAACCTGAGGATTTCATAGGGATGACTCTTACGCAGAGAGGAGCGTTAGTTTATACTGCAACAAAAGTCATTTTGTTTGATGGAGAAAATGCCATACCCGTAGCGTCAGGCAGTTTCTTTCGGATAATATACAGTTCTGGCAGAACATATTTCGTGTTGCGAGATGGAAATGTATTGGCAACAGATGCCTTATAGAAATTGGAAGGCATTATTTCATTCGTGACATTTGAAATTCTCGTTTTTACTCAGCCGTAGACAAGAGGTCTACGGCTGAGTTTTCGTTGCTACTTTTTCTCCACAAAGGCTCTTGTTCCCATCCATTTGTAAATCCCATAGCCTTTGTGTCAACCATGTCAGATTTTTAAGCATTACAAGCATAACACGATACTATACACGACCATGATGAGCACAGCATTTACGCAAAGTATTGATTGCATTCATCTAACATTCAAGAATAATTATCAGAGTATGATTATACTTTGATGGAATATAAGTATCTTTGTCGGCAAATTACAAATCAGTGTATAATAGCTATGGCAAAAGTAGGTTACATATTTAACTCGGAGCAGTATGACACATTCACCTTTGACCGGGCTTGGATGGAGAAGTATGGCTGCTGCCGTATCATAGAAGATAATGCAAGCCAAGAGAAGACACGCCCAGAATGGAAGCAACTCATGGATTGTCTGGAACGAGGTGACGAACTGGTCATCTCGAAGTTCAGCAATGCGCTGCGTGGCATTCGGGAGTTGGCGATGTTCCTGGAGTTTTGCAGGGTGAAGGTGATAAGGGTCATTTCCATACAAGAAAAGATCGACTCCAAGGGTGAGCTATTCCCAAGTACATCAATCGCCGATGTGCTTTTCATGTTCGGTTCGTTGTCCGAAGAGGTCGTTGCCTTGCGCGAATGTCTGTGATACGACTGCGACAATCATCGCAGCGAGAAGAATGATTCTGTTTTTCTTGTTCATAAATCG
>OBII01000773.1_pt1 | contig 11390 bp, 7 predicted proteins | sample 2433771 | NCBI WGS metagenome assembly OBII01 (sample SAMEA2452127, study PRJEB22498) | human gut metagenome | biome: human feces; feature: human gut; material: feces | place: Australia | collected 2012
CGGCAGCTTGCCATATTGGGGGTTATCACAAGTGATTTCTGCCTTTGGATTGATGCGTTTGAGCAATTCGCTGGCTGGCTCGTCATTCGGGTCTTGCGGTACTAGTTTGCCATGAATAGCGAGGTCGAGGATTTTGGACTTTGCTTGAATAATTATTTTCTGCAAATCAGATTTTCCACTTTCAACAACATTTACAAACAACATCCAACGCTCAATCTCTGAAACGATTCGCTTTTGTTCTTCTAATGGTGGCAAAGGAAAGGCTATTTTTGAAAAATTGCCCTTATTCAGTATCGGTAATGTTGTTGCAGAAGCATTACTCTTAATTTCATTCTGCATGTATTCTGACACACACGCATAATATAAGAAATAAGGAATGATGCTCTTGGTTGGGACGATAGCATTTATCTGCTGATTACATGAGCCTTCTACGGAAATTAAACCTGTTTTTCCTATAGTAGCACCTATACATGTTACCAAAACAGTATTCGCTGGCAATTTTCGAGAAGACTCAAATCCTAATTGACTAAGTTTGTCATTTGAAAACTTTGTATCAATACCTTGCTCTAAATCCGTAGGCTTAAAGAAAGGAATATTGCCACCATAATACTCTTTATTATCTTTAGATGGAGTATTACCTGTAGTAATTTCTCCGATTTCTCCCAATGTCGTCCACTTCCACCCCTTCGGCAGTTCAAACGGATAATGCGGCTTATCAGAAGTCTTTGCAGACTTCTTTCCCTTCTTAATCTTTCCCTCTTTGATGAGTCTTTCCTTTTCAGCACGGATACGTTCGAGCAGCACCGATGCAGGCTCATCGTTGGGATCTTGTGGAACGAGCTTGCCGTGAATAGCAAGGTCGAGTATCTTTTGTCTTAATGCTTTTGTGTCCATTATTAATTCGTCTATTAATTTTAAGATTTATCTTCTTTTGAGAAGAACTGACAGAATTCCCTTAATTGTTGTTGCATTTTTTCTTGCGGAATTAAGATACGCTTATATTCCGCCACCATCGTAGGACTCATGCTGCGACTCATAGCATATTCAACAACAACCTTGTCCACATCAGGACATAAAATGATGCCAATAGAAGGGTTCTCGTTGGAACGTTTCACATCACGGTCAAGAGCTTCAAGGTAAAACTCTAATTGACCAAGATCTCGAGGATGGAATTTGGTTTTCTTCAATTCCACCGCAACAAGTGCCTGGAGACCGCGATGAAAAAACAGCAAGTCTGCCTTATAGGTAGATGCACCAACGGTGAGCGGATACTCTTGGTCCATAAAGATGAAATCTTTACCTAATTCGAGAATAAATTGCTTCATATGCTCTATTAATCCATTCTTCAATTTGCTTTCATTGTATTTCTTTGGCAACCCAAGAAAATCTAAAAACACAGTGTCTTTAAACATAATAGGAGCATCAGGATATTGCTCTAATAATCCCTTCGACATATTACTTTTATTTCCGAGAAGATTGGAAAAAGTATCATTGTCAACACAGCGCTGCATCTCTCTTTTTCCTAGTTTTTCTTTATGTGCATAAAGAATATAGAATAACCGCTGTTCATAACGCTTACAACGACATAGTATTTCTATATGGTTAGTGAACGTTGTCAACTCCAAAATTTTAGGCATTTGTGCAGCCACTGGCTGCACAAATGCAGCAGCACCATTTTTTGATTGTATTGCCTTACTTTTCGATACTAATTGTTTTACTTCAATTTGTGCAGCCAATGGCTGCACAAATTCAGCATCAAGATACTTATTTACTATCGTAGTGAAAGTTTCCGTAGAATATTCATCATAGAACATCACCATATTATATATGTTTCTTCTACTATATCCTTTTATCTCAGGATGTTGAGAACGGATATATTCAGATAGTTGGGAAATAACCTTGCTTCCCCATTCCTCACTTTTTAACTTCTTGGAAACATAGGCACCTACATGCCACGCTGTGAGCAGCATCTCCTTATTGACAGCCATAGACGCTTTACTTCGATGCTGAACTATCAGATTTACGACTTCAGTAAACTGCTGTTCGATGTTAGTGTTTATCAAACTTTTGTCCATTTTATACCTCCTTTATTCCACTCAATAATTTCTCCAACTCGCTTACGGCCTTGCTGATATTCATGCTCTGTTCCTTGATGTTTGACATCAATTGGCTCAATGGTAAATCTTCAGTATCATTACCCTGTTTTATCCAAGTGATATCAAGACTAGTCTTGTCACGAGCCATGATTTCATCAATGCTATACTTGCGCCATCTGCCAGATGGGTTCTTGTCTGCATCATATGTCTCTTTGCGGGCATTGATGTCCTCAGCATGATAGCAGGTTACAAAGTCATCGAGGTGGTGACGCTCTAACTTGTTCGTAGCCAAGGTGTGTTTTACACCAGTGCGATAGTCGTAGAACCAAATATTCTTAGTTGGCTGTCCCTTGGTAAAGAATAGTACGTTTGCCTTTACTCCCTGTGCATAGAAAATGCCTGTAGGTAAACGGAGAATGGTATGGAGATTGAAATCCGACAAGAGTTTCTTGCGGATGCTCTCTCCTGCGTTGCCTTCAAAAAGAACATTGTCTGGCAGGACTACTGCTGCACGTCCGCCAGTTTTGAGCATCAGCATCATATGCTGAAGGAAGTTGAGCTGGTTGTTCTTGGTTTCAACATAGAAGTCTGGACGATTGATTTCAACAGAACCGGCAGGGCGTGTGCCAAATGGAGGGTTGGCAAGGATGACATCCACTAAGGTGGAAGGTTCTTTCTCCAAAGAGTCCTCGCATACGATAGGGCTGTGGTCTGTGCCTATACCATGAAGATAAAGGTTCATGGAGGCAAGTGTAACCACAAGTGGGGTGATGTCATTGCCATGTAACGCTTTGTTGTTCAAAAAGTCCAATTTATCACGATTCTGGCTTTGTTCCTTCATGTAATCGTAGGCAGCAAGCAAGAAGCCACCAGTACCACAGGCAGGGTCGCATACAGTCTCACCAATTTGGGGTTGCAAGCAGTCAACCATAGCTTTAATCAGTGGACGTGGGGTAAAGTACTGACCAGCACCACTTTTTTTATCTTGACCATTTTTCTCCAAGATGCTTTCATATATAGCACCTTTTACATCACCATCCATGATGAGCCATTGCTCTTCATCTATCATAGTGATTACCTTCTTAAGATAGACAGGTTTGTCAATCTTGTTTTGTGCTTTGGTATAGATGGTGCCGATGAGGTCATCTTGTTGACTTAATAGTTTGAGTGTACTCTCATATTGCTTTACGAGATCATAGCCATCCAAGCCTGTCAAGTCTTTCCATCTATACCCAACAGGTATGGATGAATCCTCTCCAAAGAGTTCCATATTCTCGTCATCCATCTTTAAGAAAAGAAGATAGGTGAGTTGTGTGATGTAATCTGTAAATCCTACTCCGACTCCTGCTAATGTCGTAGCAAGATTCCATACCTTTTTTGTGAGCGTTTGCTCAGTTGTTATATTTTTAGCCATATCTATATACTATGCAGTTGTTCTTAATACTATAAATTTATATACGGAATCCAAAGCCTCGTCAGCTTTCTTCATGTTTCCGAAAGCTGCAATCAATTGGGCTGCATGGGTGACATCGTTCTTCCTTATCTCTCGCACGTTGCAGGCTCCATTGGCTGCGATGTATTCCACTATCTTGCCTATCAAATCTTTCTGCTTCGCTGTTATATCCATCTGTTTTCGACCATACCAAAGATTAAACATACTTCGAGCCGTAGGATAGGCACTTTCCAGTTTTTCTGTCTGATGGTAAGCGAAGCGTACCAGTTGGATGATGTTGGTAAGAGCCTCCGATTCTTCCTTTTTGGTCGTGCGGCGTACTTTATCACCATATACGATGGCGTATGAATTCCATAAGAGCTTTTGTGCAAAGCGGTTGTTCTCCATCTTCAACTTGTTTTCCAAGTCCTTCAACATGGAATAAGTGATAGGTTCGCCCTCGTTATTATATAGAATGCGTAAAGCTTCTATGTCATCACTGTGGTCGCAGCAATATTGCTCAAATGCATCTGTGGTACTTTGAGCCTCTTCTATAGAGAAACCTTTGGATATAAGCGTATCTTCTCCTGGCATCAGCGTGTTGACAAAACCAGCTGCAAGAATCAGTATGTACTTACGGACATTGGCATGATTAGCTATCGGAGATACCAAACCCTTACGTTCATTGTTAGGTTCATTGATATCTACGTATGGTGGCAATTGTGGCTGGTGCTCAGAATCGAGAGCATTATAGATGCGTTGAGCAATTTCCTGCATGTCATCATGAGCGATGCGGACAAATTCCTGTCGCTGTGCATTATCTGCCTTATTGTAAAGTCTGGATAATGTGGCAGCAAGCCGCTTGAGGTAATTGTCTGGCAGATTTCCATGAGCGATACGTTCCAATAGTTCTTTTAAGGTGATGGTCTCTGTCTCAGGACCTTCATACTGACCTGGTATGATATGCTCATGTTCGGTTACTCCTACTGCATCAACAAGGAAGAAACAGTCTTTGCTTATAGCATTAGGTGTCACGTTGCGCAGCTGTTCATCACCTATTGTCCGGACTCCACGACCTTTCATCTGTGTATAGAGGGGAGCTGAAGCCACATCACGCATAAACATCACGACTTCCAGAGGCTTTACATCTGTTCCTGTTGCCACAAGAGTACAGGTTACGGCAATGCGAAAGTCCTTGTCGTTACGAAACTGGCGTATCAGTTCATTGCTATCTCCTGCTGAATAGGTTATCTTCTGAACAAAGCGGTCATCCGTGCGTCCAAAAACTTCTTTAGCAATTTGAACGATATTTGTTGCATGATTCTCGTTGAGCGCAAAGATGAGGGTCTTTGGCAGATAGTCTATGTTAGGCTCTCTTTGAGGGTCATTGAACATTTCTGTATAGACAGCATCACGATAAGTGGAAAGAATAAGTTTTATCTGGGCAGGGTTGATGATGCTTCGATTTAACTCTTCTTTCGTATAAGTCTTCGTTTCTTTTGTGCTTACGGTTTTAACTTCACCAGTGTATCGAGTCTCAACTTTGGTTTTCTGACCTTGCATAATAGCTCCACCTTCTTCTGTTACCTTTGTTCTGATTCGATAGATGCGGCTATCGACGTTGACACCATCTATGACTGACTGCTCAAGCGTATAGTTTACAACACGGTTGTTGTTGAAGAATGCCATCGTTTCTGGAATTGGTGTCGCTGTAAGACCAATAAGGCGAGCTGTATCAAAGTATTCTAGCACCTTGCGCCAGTTGCCATAAATAGAACGGTGACACTCATCTATAATGATAAGGTCGAAGAAATCGTGTGGTAAGTTTGGGTTGTCTGGTAATGTTACTTCACCATCAGCTGTATCTTCATCGTCATCATCTGTATCCGTAATCTCTTCTCCTTTTAAGAGTGAGAATAATCTTTGTATGGTACAGATAACCACATTGCTGTCTGTTGGTACTTCTGCCGACTTCAACCTGTTGACTGCATAGATTGTATTGAAGGCATCACCAGTTTCCGTAAGGCGGAATGTTCCAAACTCTGTTTCTGCCTGTTTTCCGAGGTTATTGCGGTCAACAAGAAACAGAACACGACGCATAGGAGTATAGCTAAGCATGCGATAGGCCGTGAGACATGCCGTATATGTTTTGCCGGCACCAGTAGCTAAAACCATCAATGCACGATTTTGCCCTACACGGAAGCTCTTCTCCAATTCCGTGACTGCCTCATATTGACATTCTCGCAGACCTTTCTTATTCAATGTAGGAAGTCCGGCAAAAGGGTCGTCTATACCTAACATCTTTACTATTTCCTTAGGAGTAAGAATGCGGCTGATAGTTTCCCATTCTGAAGTTTCACGATGTCTATAATCAAAAAACTCTATTTCCTTGCCATTTGATTTAAAAAGGAAAGGCAAAGGTTTTTGCCAGGCTTGATAACAGTCAGGTACACTCTTTGCATATGTGATAGTCTGTTCACTCACAATATTGGAAGAAATATTAATTTCTTCTCGTTTAGCTTCGAGCACACCGACAGCTTTCCCATTGATAAACAGGAAATAATCTGCTTCAAGATTACCTTTGAGCAATCCCTCACGAATAGCTACGGCTGAGATGGTAGGCTCGTATTCATCCCGATTGACAACCTTCCATCCTGCATCAGCAAACCATTGGTCTATTTTGACTCTTGCTTTTTCTTCTGGCGTCATAGTTTTGTTACCTATTATTTTAGTTACAAAGATAATGATAATATTTCACTTGACCATTTATATGATTCACTATTTATACTTTTTTGTCTTTTATGGATGGCTTCTCAACTTTTTTGAAAAAACTCTTGTTGGTTTCAAAAGAAAATCTTAACTTTGCTGCTAGAATAGAAACATTAATAGCATTGAGATTATGAAGCAGGTAGATTCTTCTAAGTTTACTCCGCGGGAACAACGTGAGTACGAAGCCAGCAAAATGGCATATCGCGACATCAAGAATTCGATTGATACCGCCAAGAGAGAGGGAAAAGAAGAAGGACTAGCTGAAGGAATGGAGAAGGGTATAGAGAAAGGAATGAACCAGCGTAGCCTCGAGATTGCTAGGAAGATGCTGGCAAAAGGTATGGATGTTGCGACGGTGATGGAAATTACGGGATTGGCGGAGAATCAGTTGCTGCAGCTTAAAGAATAAGGGGAAGATAGCGGCTCAGGGAAGATTGTCCGTGGATAGACAACCTTTCCTTACCAATATAAAATCTCATGAAATAAAAACTGTCGTGAAACGCAAGAAGTCTGCTGGCATCACTGCCAACAGACTTCACTTTTCACTAAACCGAACCTAAAATTCTATCTTATATTTGAAAATCATGTAAATTCTATGGAAACCTGAATAAGTCTTATTACCTTTAAAAAAACTAACCTAATCTATTCTTTCTTGTATAACGCCTGCAAAATGAATTGTCTTTTCCTATTTTATTATTCAGCAATAGTCTGCTGCTCTGTAGCAGTCTGCTCTGCTGGCTGCTGTTCTGTAGTCTCCTTCTGCTCAGTAGTTTCCTGCTGGGTAGAATCCTCTGTTGTTGCTGGAGTCTCCTCTGTTGCATTCTCCTGCTGGGTAGAATCCTCTGCTGCAGCCTGTGGTTGAACAGGAGCATCTACTGCCAATGAATCGGAAGGTGCATCTGGAGCTACTGTATCAACAGGAGCAACCTGAGCGTTACTAACCATTTTGCTTGATGCAAAAACGTTGCTTACTGAAACCATAACCAAAGCTGCGATAGCTGCAAACATAAACTTCTTCATAATCTTATCTTTTTTAAATTGTTACTAATTGATGTTACTTATTTGTTTGTGGATTCATTGTCGAACCCGCTAATCATAGTCACAATCTGCGTGCCAAAAAGATGAGGAAAATGACTTTGTGTTGATAATCAGGTGCTTATGCGTTTTGTGCCAAAAATGAATGGTGTGGAATGTGAGGAAACTCTGTGGAAATATTCCCCAAAAAGTTGGGGAATGCATGCATAAAAAAAGGTCCCGACGGGGATGTTACTCCCCGAAGGAACCTTTCTCATATAATAGGAAATGATAAAAACCTATCTTTTAGAGATTCTTGAACTCGATGCCGTTTGCCTCTGAGTAGTCAATGGTAATTGGCTTCTCGCGACTTACTTCCTCGGCAAGAATCTTCTTGCTCAAATCGTTCAGAACGTAATCCTGGATGGCACGCTTTACCGGGCGGGCACCAAACTCTGGGTCGTAACCTACCTCGGCAAGATAACCGATGGCGGCTGGAGTCCAGCGGAGATCGAAGCCCTGAGGCTCCAACATCTTCTTGGCTCTGTTCATCTGCAACTCCACAACCTTGGCAATCTGATCCTTGGTCAATGGCTGGAAGGTGATGATGTCGTCGATACGGTTCAGGAACTCCGGACGGAAGGTCTTCTTCAACATCTCACGGCTCGCATTGGAAGTCATGATGATGATGGTGTTCTTGAAGTTGACTACACGACCCTTGTTGTCGGTCAATCGGCCATCGTCCAATACCTGAAGCAGGGTGTTGAAGACATCTGGGTGAGCCTTCTCTATCTCATCGAAGAGTACCACACTGTATGGCTTGCGGCGAACAGCCTCGGTCAACTGACCACCCTCATCGTATCCTACATACCCCGGAGGCGCTCCAATCAAACGGGTGACACTGAACTTTTCCTGATACTCACTCATATCTATTCGGGTCATCATCGACTCGTCGTTGAAGAGATACTCAGCAAGCGCCTTGGCTAGCTCGGTCTTACCTACACCGGTGGTGCCGAGGAAGATGAAGCTGGCGATAGGACGCTTTGGGTCTTGCAAACCGGCACGGCTGCGGCGAACGGCATCACTTACGGCTGTGATTGCCTCGTCCTGACCGATGACTCTCTTGTGGAGTTCCTCCTCCAGATGGAGCAGTTTCTCACGTTCGCTCTGCATCATTCGGCTCACTGGTATTCCGGTCCAGCGGCTTACTACCTCTGCAATATCATCGGCAGTCACCTCTTCGCGAATCATGGCTTCTCCGCCCTGGGTGCTCTTCAGCTGCTCCTGAATCTTCTTGATATCCTCTTCAAGGGCTACCAGCTTAGAGTAGCGAATCTCGGCTACACGTTCGTAATTGCCTTCACGCTCCATACGCTCAGCTTCGAACTTGAGGTTCTCCATCTCCTGCTTGTCTTGCTGAATTTTGTTAACAAGAGCCTTTTCGCCTTCCCACTTTGCACGGAAGTCGTGCTCCTTATCCTTCAACTCTGCAATCTCCTTGTCGAGCTGCTGAATCTTAGGCTGGTCGTTCTCTCGCTTAATTGCTTCACGTTCAATCTCCAACTGCTTCAAGTGACGAGTGATTTCATCCAGTTCCTCTGGCACGGAGTCACGCTCCATACGGAGTTTGGCTGCGGCTTCATCCATCAGGTCGATGGCCTTATCCGGGAGGAATCTGTCAGAGATATATCTCTCAGATAACTTGACAGCTGCTATGCAGGCGTCATCCTGAATACGAACCTTGTGGTGGTTCTCATAACGCTCCTTGATACCACGAAGAATGCTGATGGCATCTACCTCGTCTGGCTCATTCACCATCACAGTCTGGAATCGACGCTCCAGTGCCTTATCCTTCTCGAAGTACTTCTGATACTCGTTGAGGGTAGTGGCACCGATGGCTCTCAGTTCACCACGAGCCAAGGCTGGCTTCAGGATGTTGGCTGCATCCATGGCACCTTCGCCACCGCCAGCACCTACCAGGGTATGAATCTCATCGATGAAGAGGATAATCTGGCCGTTGGCATTGGTTACCTCCTTGATGACGCTCTTCAAACGCTCCTCGAACTCACCCTTGTATTTGGCACCGGCAACCAGTGCACCCATATCAAGCGAATAGAGCTGCTTGTTCTTCAGATTCTCAGGCACATCGCCACGGACGATACGCTCTGCAAGTCCCTCGACGATAGCGGTTTTACCTGTACCAGGCTCACCGATAAGGATAGGGTTGTTCTTGGTTCGGCGAGAGAGAATCTGGAGCACACGGCGAATCTCTTCATCACGGCCGATTACTGGGTCGAGCTTGCCGCTGCGAGCCTGTTCTACTAGGTTCTTGGCATATTTTTCAAGACTCTGATAGTTCTCGTCGGCACTCTGGCTCTTCACGTTCTGACCTTGTCGCAAAGCCTGGATGGCTGCAGTGAGGTCCTTCTCGTTGGCACCCGCATCCTTGAGGATTCGGGCAGCGGTAGAGTTGCCTTTGAGGATAGCGAGGAGGATAGGCTCCACGCTGACGAATTCATCTCCCATCTTCTTGGCGATGTCCTCGGCATTGAGCAATATCTGGTTGGTATCGCCCGAGAGGTATGGCTGACCAGCACCCTGCACACGAGGCAGGTGCTGCATCTCCTGCTGCAGGAGCATGGCAATCTGATTGCCATTCATGCCCAGCTTCTGGAAGATGTAGTTGGTTACATCAGGTGCTTTCTCGATGATACCACTGAGAAGATGCACCGGTTCGATGGTCTGCTGACCATTTCTCTGCGCTATGTTCACAGCGGCCTGCACCGCTTCCTGCGCCTTGATTGTAAATTTGTCGAATGTCATATCTTAATCTCCTTTCTAAATGTTATTTGTTCTACTTCTTGTTGTCTGGCTTCAGTTCTTCCGGACTTTCAGCCTTGTTATGATGTTTCAGCCTTGATGGCTTCCGGCATCACAATCGGGTGATGCGAATAGCGTGCCCATTGCGTGTTTTTGGGCGTTTTTCTGACATTTTGTCTGTTTTTTCCTTCCTTTTTCCCTATTCGCAGAAAAGCTTCTGTCAAAATGGCTGAACCGTTACTTGATTTATCGCAAATATCCTTTAAATAATGTGATAATAGGTATTAAATATTTGTGTATTCCAAATATTCTTTGTATCTTTGCAGCGTTTTTAGAAACCATATTGAATATAAAAATTCGTAATATATAAAGTCAATGGCTGAAACAAAGAAGATCAAGACAGCTTTGGTGTCTGTCTTTCACAAGGATGGCTTGGACGAGTTGCTCGCCAAGTTGAATGAAGAGGGTGTTAAGTTCCTGAGCACAGGTGGTACTCAGAAGTTTATCGAATCTTTGGGTTATGAATGTGAAAAAGTTGAGGATGTCACCACATATCCATCAATCCTCGGTGGTCGTGTGAAGACTCTTCATCCAAAAATATTTGGAGGTATCTTGGCCCGTCGCGACAATGAGGGCGACCAGGAGCAGATGAAGGAGTATGAGATTCCTTCTATCGACCTCGTTATCGTGGATCTCTATCCATTTGAGCAGACTGTAGCCAGCGGCGCCAGCAATGCCGACATCATCGAGAAGATTGATATTGGCGGTATCTCCCTGATCCGTGCCGGTGCCAAGAACTTCAAGGACGTGGTTATCGTTCCTAGCAAGGCTGAGTACAGTGTGCTTCTCGACATCCTGAAGAAGAAGGGTGCTGAAACCGACATTGAGGACCGCAAGATGTTCGCAGAGCGTGCATTCGGCGTAAGTTCTCACTATGATACTGCTATCCACGCTTGGTTTGCCAAGTAATAAAGAGGTAAACCTATTCATCTCGCAACTCTTCCCGCTCTTGAAAGCGAGGGCGGGAAGATGACTACAAAGGAAAGATTTTAAGCTTAAAATATTAGATTTACATTAGCAAATGGGATTTTTTTCATTTATTCAGGAAATCGCAATGGACTTGGGTACCGCCAATACCATCATTATCAGTGATGATAAGATTGTAGTGGACGAACCTTCTGTTGTAGCCCTCGACCGCAGAACAGACAAGATGATTGCTGTGGGCGAGAAGGCTAAGATGATGTACGAGAAGACTCATG
>OBII01000775.1_pt1 | contig 11382 bp, 6 predicted proteins | sample 2433771 | NCBI WGS metagenome assembly OBII01 (sample SAMEA2452127, study PRJEB22498) | human gut metagenome | biome: human feces; feature: human gut; material: feces | place: Australia | collected 2012
TAAAGTTACAACAATTTTCGCTAATCACCAAATTTTCAGACACTTATATTTCGTCGAACTCACGTTAAATTAGCAGATAATCCTAATATTATATCAGATAAATTAAAATCTAAATTAAACATTCCTGCGGAAGATATCCGATTAGAAATGAGAGGACATGATTTTATTTCTGTTCTTTATCATGCGCTCAATAAGCATAAACGAATAAGTATGTCTGAGGATGATTTTGCCAATAGTACTTGGTTATGTCTTGATTCGCACTTGTTGGAGTCTGAACCTTTGTTTCAGAGAGTATTAGCACTGTAAAGTAAAAGAGTTTATTTGATTTGCAAGTAAACAGCAAGCCAAAATTCGCAGAGATCGTAAGCGGTGACAATGAGGCGAAGGAAATGCGGGAATATGGAACTGATTACCTACGTAACAGACAGAAAGGGTCACGATATGCGTTACGCCATTGACTCTCGTAAGCTGCAGAAGGAACTCGGTTGGGAGCCATCTCTCCAGTTTGAGGAGGGTATCGAGGAGACCGTGAAATGGTATCTCGATAACCAGGAATGGATGGATCATGTTACTTCTGGGGAGTATCAGAAGTATTATTAGAATATGTATGGTAAGTAAGCCCCACCTGTCCCTCCCCTGCGGGAGGGTCCTTAACCTACTCCCAAGCCCTCGCCCTTTCCAAAAGGACAAGGGATGTAACCGCCCTACTCGGTGCTCGTAACCGCTTCGCTCTAAGGTTGGCGGACCATCAAAGGCCTGCGCCAAATTGTGCGGGCTGGGACCGCCGGGGAGTCTAACTCGGCTATGCTGCTTGAGGTGATTATAGGAACACGAGATTTTGAGTTTTAAAATGAACACGAATCTGGCGAATAGCACGAATGAGACTGGTTGTCTTGAATGAATACATATATAGTATATTACACCTTATTATATATAGACCGCTGGTCTTAGAAGGGGAACACGAATAGGGCGAATCGCACTAAATCAAGAGTTGCTGGAGTAAGGAATATAAACAGAGTCTTCATAGTATTTGAGTCGTAAACAGATGCTTTAGAAATATGGAAAATGTAGGAACCTGAGATGCAAGGTCATATAGTACATGTGCTTTTACTCCTCACTTCTTCTTACGGAACTTTGCCCACCAGAAGGCCGACAAATACAAAGGAATGGGCGTTGAGACAAAAGCATACACATTGCCTTTCAACTTGAAGATGCCCGTTACGCGTTTCTTTCCAAAATACCACTTAATAGACTGTAATTCAATTAATTCAAAGAGCGATTAGTCCACTTTAACGGGATAGTAGTGATTACGCATTGTAAAATCATTAATGAAAGATAAACGAATAGAACCTTTTGGAGCACCAAGACTTCGAAAATAAAAACTGACAAAGGCATGAGAATAATTCATTTTTCTGATTTCCATCTGCAAGGAGGGAAAATCTTAATACTACATAAAATCAATGCTGAAAAGTTACTTGATGCGTTGAGAAAGGTCAACAAGCAAAAGAAAATAGACTTGGTCGTATTTGGTGGAGACTTGATAGACCGTGGCGGAGAATCATTTAGCTCCCCAACAGAAGGTTTCAAAACTTTTGGAGAAATTGTTCTGCTACCTATCAGGAGTGAACTCGGTCTTACTAACGAACATATTGTCATTGTTCCTGGAAATCACGACAAAGATGTTTCCTTGTTGACGAAGGGTGCTGACAGTTTGATGAAATCCTTAGGTACGGAGACAAAGGTAATGAGATTCTTGTTCTCTGGCAATTCTGCAGATGAGAACGTGAAAGGCATGTTGGCATATTATGCTTTTCGAGACGCTTTTTACAATGGAATTGCAGAGTATTCTAAATCTGAAACAGATTTTGCTTCCTGTCTAAAACTTCAAATTGAAGGAAAGAATATCGGTATAGCAATGTTGAATACTGCTTGGGGATGTACCGCAAAATCAGGAGAAGAAGTACTGTTGGGAAATGCTCAAGTAATGGAAGCTTTAGATACTATAAAGGATTGCGACATCAAAATAGCAGTCATGCATCATGATATATCTGCTCTTATTGAGTATGATAGAAATGCGGTCAAACAACCAATCATGTCAAACTTTGATTTATTGCTTACTGGGCATATACATGGTGACGATTCTAATTATTTAGAAATCCCAAGTGGCGATTCTATCATCCGTTCTGGAGTAGCTGGTATCACAGTCAACAATAATGATGAGACCGATGAACAGTATAAGAATGGTTTCCATGTAATAGATATTAATGTTGACATGCCAACTGATGTCGCTATTGCCAAATATATTCAAAATAGTCAGTATGATTTTGAAGTTGATAAAGCATTTGGAGAAGATGGAACGTGGTGTCCAAACAAAAGGGTTGCCTTATTTGAATCCCTTGAAAATTGGATAAAAAAGAGTCATCAACCTTATACATATATGACAAATGAAAAGGTCGATTCATATATACAAGTACTGAAGAACCCATCCAACAAGATTGTTAAAATTGTCGCATTCTCTGGTTATGGAAAAACTAGAATGGTTTACGAAGCGTTCAAAAATTTAGATTTTTCCAAAAATTGCTATTATTGCAATGCCGTAAATGGGGATGTCGCAGTAATCTTGAAACAATTCAATGTACGTTGTCAAAAGATAACAGATGGCGAAGGATTGATAATTATAGATAATTGCAACAGTGAATTGCAATACAGAGTACTGCAAGATTATGATAATTTCAATTATGGGCATATTCGCCTTATCCTTACCTCCAATGCTGTAAATGAAAGAAACAGTGAGGCAAAAATCAAGGAAATCCGATTGGAAAGGGATATTTTAAGGAAAGAAGTAAACGAATATGTAGATGACAATATTCCTGAGGGAAATTCAATAATCAGAGAAAATATTAAGAATATTGCCGATGGCTTTCCAACAATGGCATTAAGTCTTGTGGATGAATTTCAATCTGAAAACAAAATAAATATTCATACCGTAGATACACTGATTGAGCGCATGGTATCACATGATACAGGACTTTCAGATGAGCAACAAACGGCATTGCAGGCATTGGCGCTTTTTCAGCCATTACCGTACAAGCAAGGAACGCAACCCCATCCTGTCTATAATAAGATTATAGAAAACTCGATTTTATTACCATTAGCATCTACAGATGCGAATTACCGTCATACAATAGTAAATACCACAATTGAAAAATGTAGGAATACATTTATAGAAGTTGGAATGGAAAATCTGAATGTTAGACCATACCCTTTAGCATTATGGTATGTGGACAAGTGGTTCGCAGGCTGTGGAAATCAACTTGATGATTTAATTGATTATGTTGAATCTTTGCCAGAAACAGAAGGTAGGACTTTAAAATCTTGCCTATGCAAAAGGATGGAAGCCGTGGATGATAGTCCTTACGCACAAAAAATTGTTGAAAGATGGGCGCAAGACCGTTCTTTTATCAATGAGAAAGTGATTCTTTCCGACATGGGTTCACGTCTCTTTCTCGCCATGTCGCATGTGAATCCTGTCGCTATTGCAAAAGGATTATATGATTTCTTTGAGAAAAAAGATGCTCAGTGGTTGCATGATAACATTACTGATTATATAAGACGAAATTATGTAAACACGCTTGAAAAACTTTGTTTTTCTAAAAGCAGTTTTGAATATGGTATTGTGCTCTTGGCAAAATTTGCTTTAGCAGAGAATGAGGAGTGGGGCAATAATGCCACTGGACAGTTTGTGCAAATTTTCAATATTCTTTTGCCTGGAACAGAAGTTGATTATGCTGAACGAGTTAATGCTTTGCGTATGTTACTGGCTAGTTCTGCTCAATATGAAGAACTAGTTATAAAGGCTGTTGATACGGCATTCAAAAACGGAAGTTTTAGTCGTATGAATGGGGCTGAGAAATTCGGCCTGAAAATAAAACAAGACTATTATCCCAAATCTTCTGATGAAATTAGGGAATATTGGTATGCTTGTCGTGACCTGTTGCTGCAAATACTGGAACAGAAAAAATATGTATCTAAAATTAGCAAAATTGTAGAAACCCATTATTATACATGGACAAGCAATCCTTTACGATTTAATTGCATTATGCTTCCGCTAGTCAATAAGATTTTATATCTTAGACACAATAAATGGCAGGAATTATATGACAGTTTGTTTAGAATGTCATTGGATGCTGATTTTGATAAGGATTATCAAGGAACCAAGAAAGAGATTCTTTGCTTAATAGATAAGTTAAGACCGGATTGTTTTTCCAACAAACTTTACGAAGCATGGCTGAAAAGTCAAATGGATTTCAAATTATCAGAAGAAGAGATAGTACAAAGGCATATCGACTTGTTTGGGCAAATAGCAGTGGAATTTGTTTCCAAAGATATCTATACGAATTACTTGGAAATAAAATCAATATTAGATTTGGATATTTACATAGATTCCTTCTTTTTCAAGAAAATATCAGAAATGATGGATGCAGAATCGATGACTATTTTATTCCATAAAATTCTAGATTATGTCATTGAAAACAATGGAGATTGTGAAAAAAGTAGATTAAGCCAATTTGTCTCAGAACTGTCGGATAGAATAGAGAATACTGAATTCTTGGAGAAAATATACTCTATGCATTATGAAAAACTTTATGTCGAATTATTATCAAAGAAAGAAGATGATAGGTTGACCATATTACATCATTTTGAAAATATGGCGGAAAATGATCAGTTATCTATAGACTTCCTTCCAATTTATTTGAATAGCCTGAGATGGATGAATTCCCAACAGGCAGTTTTGTTATTACCGTGGTTAAATGACAATTTACAAAATCATGTTGATGATGTATATTCCTTTATGCAACGATACAGATATGTAATCTATCCTTTAATGGAAAAGGATGAACATATCATGAATATAATGAAGAGTTTACTTTTGAAATATCCCTTAAAGCAAGAGACCAAATTTGATGGTTATTGGTATTCACATACAGTTATGACAATTTTAAAGAGTCAGCATGATGAGAACTTTGCTCAGCAGATAAATTCAAAATTCATGGAAGAAAAAGACAGTATGTTAGATAGTAAGTATGTTAATACTATATATAAAACTTTATTATCTAAAGAATATATTGACTGTATTTGGAATGAATTCTCTCGTGCTTTCTATAAAGAGGAATATTTCATCTTCTATATGAACGTTCGCTATGACATCGGTTCTGGATTCGGTTTTGGAAAAGGATATATGTTCAATGATAATGATGAGAAAATTAAGAACCTATGTATTCAACATCCAGATAAAGTTCCACATAGAATTGCGGAATTGGCTCCGTGCTTTGAATATGCTGGAGAGGGAGAAAATAGAACTGTTGTAGGCTTCAGTCAAATAATCATGTGGTTGATAGATAACTTTGGAGAAGATAAAATGGTCTTGCAAGGCATTCATGCAAATCTTCATTCTTTTCACTGGACAGGTTCGCTTATACCTTATTACAACAGAAATATCGCTTGTTTCAAGCAACTCCTTACACATCAAAAAATGGAAGTGCGTGATTGGGCAAAAACATGTTTAGAGCTGGAAGAAAAAGATTTAAAGCAAGAGCTTGGTAATGAGGAGTTTGATGTAATGCATTACAATTTATAAAGTTATGGAAGAAAAGCTATTGTATAAATATCGAAGTATAGCGAAAGATTGTTTTGAAAGAGACTTGAAAGCTTTGAAAGAAAACTATTTCTGGGCTTCGGATGTTGAGCATTTGAATGATGATCGAGAATGTTTTTACAATGCTCAAATTATATTAAAACAATTGGATGGTTTAAAGTTTTCTTTCCCTGGCTGTTCTAGATCTATCAGCAATGTGGAGAAACAAATAAGAGGTCTTATGGAGAAAGTAAAGACTATTGGTGTGTTTTCTTTGAGCAGAAATCCTCATATACCTTCTATGTGGGCATTGTATGCTTCTGAACGTAAGGGCTATTGTATCATCTATCGTGAAAACAAACTTATGGAATATACTGATGGAGTATGTTTATCAGATAAGAACTTGTTAGATGTTGTATATGCGCCATCAGCACCAGCTTTGGATTTTCGAGATTTCAATAATAAAGATTTGATGACGAAATTAGTAGCAACAAAAGAACAGAGTTGGAGTTATGAAGAGGAAACAAGAATTATCACCGATACTCCCAAAGAACATATGTATGTATCTTCTGCCTTGTACGGCATTATCTTTGGTTCCCAAATGTCAGAGAGTGATAAACATAGAATAAAAGACATGCTTATTGGGCGAAATATAAAGTTCTTCCAACTTAGACATAAGGAAAATGATTATGGCTTTGAACATATATTAGTCGATGAATTTATGGTTGATTCGTCTTTGTCGGATGATAAATACAATTTCATTAATAAGAGCATGCCTGTCGTTGATAATTTCTTTGTAAAGCTAAACTTCACCCCATCTTCAAATAAAGAAATCGAAGATTTTGTGCGCGAGTTTATAAAGAAACATACTGACAGGCAGTGCAATATCTACATTCATGATAAAAATGTTGATATAGGGAAGTTTGACGATGATTATCACAATTATGATTATCTTCAAAAGCATCTTATTGCGGAAAAGAATTTTGACTCTGACGATTTGTTTTTCAACAAGGCGCATAAGTTGTAAGCTAAAATAAGTAACAATGAACACAAACACTCAAATAGACAAGATAGATAAAGTCCTTTCAAAAATATCGGGCAAGGAGATGAAAGCCTTTGTGTGGCAGTATGCAGCCACGCATGAGGACTTCGCTACTGCTATGGTAAGCATGTGGCGGTGGAACTGACGGAGGATAATCATCGACAGTTTTTTATTCCTAAGGGCTTTGCTCATGGCTTCGCTGTGTTGTCGGAGACGGCGGTGTTCCAATATAAGTGTGATAACTTCTATCATCCTGAGGCTGATGGTAGAATCTCTATCTTGGATGATTCTCTCGGTATCGATTGGCGTATTCCTACTGAGCATGCTAATCTCTCGGAAAAGGATACGAAGCATGAAGTGCTGAAGGATTTTGATAGCCCGTTTTAGTGTTTAGTGTTTAAACTTGGAATCGAACACTAATATCTCTCTACACGAATAGCCCTGTGGGCTTTGCTGCTGGAGAAAATAAACAAAAACCATATAAACCCCTAACGATATTCTTTACTTCGTGTTGCTACTGTTTAAGCAGCCTTTACGATAGTGCAAACTCTCGACAGTCTGCTCAAACTGCAGCAACTGTGGTTGGCACCATAGGAATATCGTTAGGCGATAAACAGGGATAAACCGTAGCTTGAGATAAGGGAGAGTAGAAAAAACTAATATATCGGACGTAAGACTCTTCATACACATTTCTAATATAAGATACTTTATTGATTGGTAAGTAGAAGTATTTTGTATCTTATGAAAATGAATATAATAATATAAAAGAAAAACTATGACATTAGATATTCTTAGAAACTTTATACAGTCATCGAATATAAATTTTCTATATGGTTCCGGTATTTCTCGACCATATCTTTCTACTTTGGGCAATATTGAAAAATGGTTGACCAAATTGGCAGAAGATGATAGTAAAGAGCCGTATAAAGAAGTTCTAAAAGCATCTTTATATAAGGCTTATTGCGATGGGGTAATTCTTAGAAATCAATATTTTTCAAGTTTTGATAGCAATTTATTGGAAACAATGTCTGCTTATACGAATTTCTTTAGTATATGCAATGAGTTGATGAATAAGCGAAATGCTCAGTTGTTGAATAAACAAATCAATCTTTTTACAACAAACATAGACTTGCTCGCAGAAAAAACCTTGGCAAAATCAGGAATAGAGTTAAATGATGGATTTCGTGGTACGCTAAAGCCTGTTTATAATGAGAGTAACTTCCAAATATCTCTTTCCAAGTCAAGTCTGCAATTTCATAAACAGGCGGAAGTTCCAATGTTTAACTTGATTAAAGTGCATGGAGCAGTTAATTGGAAAGAACAAGATGGGGCAATATACAGTGATACGATACTGATGTTTGATATTCAACAGGCTCTTGATAAGATAGATAAAGACTATTTTGTAAATTTGTATAAAGCAGACGGCACAGAAAAAACATACGATGAAGTAAAAAATGAAGCAGATGACATTGCACTTCTTTTGCCAGATAAAGCATATGACAAGTTTTTTGATGCATATAGTCAAATAGTCATGATTAATCCGACAAAGGATAAGTTCAGAACAAGTGTGCTTGATTATCATTTTTATGAATTGATGCGCATCTATTCTAATGCTTTGGAAAGAGAAAATAGTCTATTGTTCGTAATGGGTTTCTCTTTTGCTGACGAGCATATTGCACAAATCACTAAACGTGCAGCAGACACAAATCCAACACTTCAAGTTGTCGTTTTCGCATATAGTGATAGTGACATTGATGCGTATAAGAAGAATTTGGGGATAGTACACGGATGCAGCAACAATAATATCTTAATATTGACACCATTCAATTTTAAAGAATCAAACAAAGATAAGTTTGGTGATCTATGTTCGGGAATTTTAAATTTCGACCTAAAGACTATTAACTTAATTTTCAAGGAAATATCCAAAAATATTCATTCTGGCTATGGAACAAAATAAGAATGTTTCCATCTATAATTCTGTATTCAGAATAGGAATAATTCATTCTGTTGATGGAAGAGTAGTAAAGGTGCTTGTTGATAAGGACAAAAATAACAGTCATTTGATTTTCCAAGGTCAGTTGATCAAAAATGTAGCAGTTGGTAGTTATGTGAAGATTTTGAAAGGCTTTGAAACTATTATTGGCAAGGTGGAGACGGAGTATATAGAGATTGATAAAGGTGTGAATGGTCAATATAATTCGCATGAAGAAGCCATCAATCGCTATTTGATAATCAAATTGATAGGTCATATAGAGGGAAATTTATACAGAAAAGGATTAACGGAGCTTCCTTTGATAGCCAACGAATGTCATCTTTTGACAAATGAAGAATTTGAGATGATTCATTCATTTGGAAGCAAAGATGATGTACTTATCAAAATTGGTACAATCGCTTCGGATCCGTTGGTGCCAATATCTATAGGGGTAAATAAGTTGTTTGCCAGCCATATTGGTATCTTTGGCAATACGGGCAGTGGTAAATCTTATACGTTGGCTAAAATTTACAGGCAGCTATTTGTGTCTTTCAAGGACAATGCCAAGTTTAGAGAGAATGCCAAGTTCCTCTTTTACGATTTCAATGGAGAGTATTCTAAGAAGGAAGCTATCATTGAGGGGAAGAAAATATATGACTTATCAACAAATACGAAAGAGGGTTCTGACAAAATTCCGCTCTCGGATGATGATATGCTTGATGAGAACCTCCTTTGTATTTTTGCAAGTGCAACGGAGAAGACTCAAAGACCTTTTATCGTAAGGTGTATCAAGTTATATAAAAGCATAGGTGGTGATACTGAAAAATTCAGAAACTATTTGAAACAACAAATATATGACATACTTCAGATGTCTGATAAAGTAAAAGGAGATTTATTGATAGACTATGTTGAAGAAATCCTTCCGCTGAAGTTAAAAAACGGCATTGAAGAAGGATTGAGAAAAGATTTTGTTTTTCATACCAAGGCGCAAATGTATTGTGCAAAAGATGGCAACAATTATATTTATTTGCAAAATAGACCTCAATATATTAAGAATTTGGACATTTACAAACAAGTTGACGAGTTCTCTTTCTCTGATAATTTCATCAAAAACTTTATCAATATCATGTATATGAGGTTGATATATGACATGCTTGGAAATAGAGCTATGAATGAGCATATAGCTCCTGCTATCAATAAGTTGAAGAGTAATGAGAAGAATATAGAAAAGGTGTTTGATTTCTCTGGTCAAATCAATTCATTCTGGGATAAGTCGAATATTGTTGTCATCAATCTCTGCAATGTCAATACTGACATGAAAAAACTGATTCCACTCCTGCTTACAAACAAGCTCTATAACGAATACAAGAAAAAGAGAGATAACAAGAGTTATCTCAATATCATAGTGGATGAAGCGCATAATATACTTTCGTATCAATCTACTCGTGAAAGTGAGAGTTGGAAGGACTATCGATTGGAGGTGTTTGAAGAGATTATCAAAGAGGGACGCAAGTTTGGCGTGTTTATGACTATAGCCAGTCAACGTCCGTCAGATATTTCTTCCACTATCATTTCACAACTTCACAATTACTTCATACATCGTTTGATGAATGAAAGGGATATTCAACAGGTGAGCAACACCATTTCTTATTTGGATAAGGTATCCGTAGAATCCCTACCAATATTATCAACAGGAGTTTGTGTGTTAGCTGGTCAGTTGGCAGAAATGCCAATTATTGTGCAGATTGATAGAATTGAAGATAAAAACAAGCCTCAGAATGAGACGATAAATCTCATTAAAGCTTGGCAATAAAAGTCTAAATATCTGAAAGTTTTAAAAATAATGGGCAGCTATCGGTATTACGACTCATTTTATACCTTTAAATTTCTATTTCTCGTGGATTTTTTAGTAAGCACTCAAATTAGGGCTTCAATTTGAAAGAAGTATATATAATAGTGTATAGCAGCGAAGATTGAAAGGTTTGATTTATGACTTCAAAGGATATAGAAGAAGGCGCTATTTTAGCTCTAAAGAACTTTATACAGGGTAGTGATGTTATCTCACAGTATATTACTGATAATGACAAAGAGCCATTTTGGGATGGACATTTGTATTTATATGGTAAGGATGACAAAGCAAAAGATTCTTTTATTGGTAAAGTTCCTGTACAGCTAAAAGGTAAAGAGGTAGATAAATTTAAACAGAAAAAGTTTAAATTCAATATCTCTACTAATGATTTGCGAGCATATCTACGTGAACCAACAGTTTATATTGTGTGCCAAGAAAAGAATAAAGGTAAAGAAACTTTGTTATTTTATAGATGTCTGTTGCCTGAAACCATAAAGAATATTCTTAAAGGTAAAGATAAGCAAAAAACAGTGAGTGTTGCCATGAAACCATTTCCTAGCACGCTTGTGGATTTCGAGAATATTCTAATGGTGTTTTGTGGTGATGCGAAAAAGCAAATAGGTTTTGCTAACAAAAAGACTTTAACCTTTGAGGAAATGAAAAAGAGAAATATTAAAAATTTCTCTTTTATTGCACCTTCACGGTCTATGAGCCCTATTGATTTCTTTGGTTATCTGTCTTCTCATAATTCTTATATGTATGCACAGATAAACAAAGAATTCAATATTGAAATACCTATATCTGAAGAATTAGAGTCTGTATCATTTCACAATGGTTCGTTAAAATTTGAGATAACGGCTAAGCGGCTTTACGCTGCCAGCCAA
>OBII01000783.1_pt1 | contig 11281 bp, 9 predicted proteins | sample 2433771 | NCBI WGS metagenome assembly OBII01 (sample SAMEA2452127, study PRJEB22498) | human gut metagenome | biome: human feces; feature: human gut; material: feces | place: Australia | collected 2012
ATCCTGTTTGTGGCTTGGTTCAGATTCCTTGTATTGAGCGTAATGCCTTTGCGGCAGCCCGTGCTTTAGATGCAGATCTCTATGCTTCCTTCTCAGATGGTCATCATAGTGTTTCATTTGATAGAGTGGTAGAGGTGATGCGCCAGACGGGACATGATTTGCCTTCCCTTTATAAGGAAACAAGTGAGGGTGGACTGGCTAAAGGTTTCAATATAAATAAAAATTAATTGAAAAGTTTCGCCTAAAATGGCAGATGTATACATTTTTTTTTGTATCTTTGCAGAAAATATAGCTATAATAATTAAATAATGGGATTATTCGGATTTTTCAGTAATAAGAAAAAAGAGACTCTTGATAAGGGTTTGGAAAAAACCAAAGAGAGTGTTTTCGGAAAATTAGCTCGTGCGGTGGCTGGTAAGTCGACCGTAGATGATGATGTGCTTGATGATTTGGAGGAAGTTCTCATCACTTCTGATGTTGGTGTAGAGACTACCGTGAAAATCATTCATCGCATCGAAGAGCGTGTAGCACGTGATAAATATGTTTCGACTTCTGAGCTCAATCAGATTTTGCGTGATGAAATCGCCAATCTATTGTCTGAGAATCATTCTGACGACAATGATGATTGGGATTTGCCTAGCGACCATAAGCCTTACGTAATTCTTGTTGTAGGCGTGAATGGAGTGGGTAAGACTACTACCATAGGTAAACTGGCTTATCAGTTTAAAAAGGCTGGTAAGAAGGTTTATCTGGGAGCTGCCGATACATTCCGCGCAGCTGCTGTAGAGCAAATCTGTATTTGGGGCGAACGTGTTGGTGTGCCCGTTGTAAAACAGCAGATGGGCAGTGACCCTGCCAGTGTGGCTTTTGATGCTTTGCAAAGTGCCAAGGCTAATGGTGCTGATGTCGTGCTGATTGATACTGCCGGTCGTCTTCATAACAAGGTAAACCTGATGAATGAATTGAAGAAGATTAAGGAAGTGATGAAGAAAGTTCTTCCTGAAGCTCCTGATGAGGTGATGCTTGTTCTTGATGGCAGTACAGGTCAGAATGCTTTCGAACAGGCTAAGCAATTCTCTGCTGTAACTAATATCACTTCGCTTGCCATTACTAAGCTTGATGGTACGGCAAAGGGTGGCGTTGTTATCGGTATTTCTGATCAGTTGAAAGTGCCGGTTAAGTACATCGGACTTGGTGAGGGTATGGAAGATCTCCAGCTTTTCAATAAGCGTGAGTTCGTTGACTCTCTTTTTAAGAAGTAGTAAAGAAGTAAAAATATAGATGAAGAAAAATCAGATCGATATCATAACTTTGGGTTGTTCAAAAAACCTGGTTGACAGCGAATTGCTCATGAAGCAGTTCGAGGCCAACGGTTATCATTGTACTCATGACCCAAAGCGTCCTCAGGGGGAAATAGCCGTTATCAATACCTGCGGTTTTATAGAAGATGCTAAGCAAGAGAGTATTGATACCATTCTGGAGTTTATTCAGGCTAAGGAAGAAGGAAAACTGAAGAAACTTTATGTAATGGGTTGTCTTTCACAGCGTTATCAGAAGGAACTGGAAGCGGAAATGCCTGAGGTTGATAAGTTTTATGGCAAATTCAATTATAAGCTGTTGCTTCAGGAATTAGGTAAGGCTGACGTTCCTTCCTGCGATGGACACCGTCATCTTACTACGCCTCGTCATTATGCTTATGTCAAGATAGCAGAGGGCTGTAACCGTCATTGTGCCTATTGTGCCATCCCAATCATTACAGGAAAACATGTTTCTCGCCCTAAGGAGGAGATTTTGAATGAGGTTCGGGAGTTAGTGGCAGAAGGAGTTAAGGAATTTCAGATTATTGCCCAGGAATTAACCTATTATGGCGTTGATCTTGATGGCAAGCATCATATCACAGAGCTTGTCAGCGAAATGGCTGATATCCCAGGCGTGAAATGGATCCGATTGCATTATGCTTATCCTAACCAGTTCCCTATGGATTTGCTCGATGTGATGCGCGATAAACCAAATGTCTGCAAGTATCTCGATATAGCTTTGCAGCATATCAGCGACAACATGCTTTCCCGTATGCATCGCCATGTTTCCAAACAGGAGACGATAGATCTCCTGAAGGCTATCCGTGAACGTGTACCTGGTATTCATATCCGTACTACGCTGATGGTAGGTTTCCCTGGGGAGACCAAGGAAGACTTTGACGAATTGATGGATTTTGTACGTGAACAGCGTTTTGAGCGTATGGGAGCCTTTGCTTATTCTGAAGAAGAAGGAACCTATAGTGCTACCCATTATGAGGACGATGTACCTGCTGATGTGAAGCAGCGCCGGCTTGATGAACTGATGATTCTTCAGCAGGACATCAGTGCCGATGTTGAGGCTGAAAAGGTAGGTAAGGTCTTAAAGGTTATTATCGACCGTAAGGAGGGTGATTATTATATTGGTCGTACAGAATTCTGTTCACCGGAAGTAGATCCGGAAGTTTTGATTCATGCTACTGAAAAGCGCCTGCGTGTGGGCTGTTTTTACAATGTAAAGATTACTTCTAGCGAAGAGTTCGACCTCTACGGTGAGGTGGTGAAATAAATAAAAGCTTATGAATAATAAGGAATTTGTCGCTGAGTTGGCTCAGCAAACTGGATATTCGCAAGATGATACTCAGAAGTTGGTGCGCAAGGTTATTGATGCTATGATAACCGAGTTTGAGGATGGCGAGGTAGTTGCCATCCCCAATTTCGGCACGTTTGAGGTTAAGAAGCGTATGGAGCGTGTGGTGGTAAATCCTACTACCAAAAAACGCCAGTTGGTGCCACCAAAGCTCGTATTAGGATTCCGTCCGGTAGCTGCTGTTAAGGAGAAACTTAAAAATGGAGGGGATGCTGTATGAGTAAGAATAGTCTGAATGTATTGGCTGATAAATTGGCCGAGAAGAGTGGACTGAGCCAGATTGAGTCGGAACTTTTTATTCGTAAAATGTTTGATGTCTGCCATCAAGGTCTTGCTGCGGACAAGATGGTTAAGATGCGTTGGCTTGGCACTTTCAAGGTTACTTCTGTAAAGGATCGTGAGAGCGTAGATGTGAATACAGGTGAGCGCATCATTATTGAGGGGCGTGACAAGATATCTTTTACTCCAGATAATATTCTTAAGGAAATCGTTAACAAGCCTTTTGCTCAGTTTGAGACTGTTGTAGTGAATGAGGGCGTAGATTTCGATTCTATTGATAAGAAATATGAGGATAGTATAGAGGATGAAGAACAAGAGAGGGAACAGGAAGTAATAAAACCTGCCGTTGATGTTGTTGAACCTTTGTTGCCTGAAAATTCATTCTCTACAGAATCCACAGCCAGTGGGGTTATAGATTTTCTTGATATTCCAGAAACTCCATCTGAAGAAAGTAATGTTGTGGTTATTGGAGAAGAAACTGCTGAAATTTCTGAAGAAAAAGAATCTGTAGTAGATACATCTGTTCAAGAGTCGGAAAAGGTAATGGAGGAGACCATGGATTCTTGTGCAGAAACAGTAGAGCCTCATGGTGAAACTTCCAATGAATTACCGGTTTCTGATTCTTTAGAGGAGCCAAAGGAGGAGTTTGCTGCAAATGTATCTGATAACAGCCGGAAGGATATTTCAGATGATGAAGCAGAGAGTGATGACGAAGCTGAGATTCGTCGTCGTCATTTTATCATTCCAAAATATATGGTGATTGTGGCTAGTATCACCTTATTACTATTAATAGGTGGCTTCGGCTGGTTTGCTTTCAATTATGGTCAGATGGCTGCTCAGCGTGATCATCTGGCATTGCAATTGGCTCAATATAAGGAGGGGAAAGAATCTGTCATGAAGTTTGCTAAGGTTAAAAGCCAAGAACAGATTCTACAGCAAAAAGCCAGACAGGACAGTTTGCGCATGGCACAAGCCAGCGAAGCTGTCAAGGCAGCAGAAAAGGCTGATTCCTTAAAAACGATTTCTGCAGAAAAAGAAATGTCTGAAAAGAAACAGAAATCAGACCATATTCAGCTTGCAGATAATAAGAAGGTTTCAGAGAAAGTTGTGGCTGAAAAAAAGATGGCAGATCAGAAAAAACTGGATAAGGCTGCTGAACATGCCAAGGTGACCTCTGGTAAATATGATAGTGACCCGCGTGTTCGTACAGGAGCTTATCGCATCGTTGGTGTAGACCAGATAGTAACAGTGGGCGATCATCAAACACTGTCTTCACTCAGTAAGAGATATCTTGGTCCTGGTATGGAATGTTATATTGAGGCTCTCAATGGTAACTCTACAATAAAAAGCGGTCAGAAAATCAAGATTCCAAAGTTGGAATTGAAAAAGAAAAAGGCGAAGTAACACTAAGGTTATACCTGAAGTGGTAAGATATTACGCCCTGTAACGGCAAAGGCTTACAACATTTATGCTTTTGTCCTTACAGGGCGTTTCTGTTAGTTAGGAATGAGATATTTTTATATCTCGTCTTTTCCTGATTATCTTTTCTTATTCTTCCCCAAATTGGGCGATGAATTGTTCTTCAGTTATGATTGGTATATTCAATTCATGCGCTTTCTTATTCTTTGAACTTTGTGATTCTGCATCATTATTAATGAGATAATGGGTGCTTTTGCTCACGCTGCCTGTCACCTTTCCGCCTTGGCTTTCGATGTATGCTTTCAGTTCATTGCGATTTTTATAGTGATGTACATCACCTGTAACAACGAATGTCAAACCATCACACTTCGTACCTTTTTCTATAGGTTCCTGTTTCTCGATGACGAGATGTGGAAGAAGGTGTTCTACATGCGCCATATTGTCTGCATCGTGAAACCAATTGATGAACTTGGTACTTTTTTCCGGTCCAATACCATCAATGTCTGCAAAATCATCGCCAAACAAACTGGTGCTATTTTTAGCTATATCTATCAGTTCCTCTAACGGGTAGCGTTCTATCAATTTCTTGGCTACATCACCACCGCAAAGCGGAATGTTAAGTGCATAGAGAAGATGCCGACCATCGGTATGACGGCTTTTCTCAATGCTATTCAGTAAATTACTGACGCTTTTCTTGCCAAAGCCTTCAAAGTTTGAAATCTTAAAAACTTTCTCTGGCTCTCTGAGCTTATAGAAATCAGCATATTCGCTAATCAGTCCTTCATTTACAAACTTCCAGATAGTCTGTTCTGAAATCCCTTCGATATTGAGACCTTCTTTACTGACAAATCTGGCGAACTTCTTCAGCTGTTTTGCTGCACAATGCGGATTGGTACAATGTAAGGTTTTTGTACCGCTTTCACTTTCATGTACTTTAGCTTCTGCATGGCAAACAGGACAGAACTCAGGAATCTCGAAAGTACCTATTGCTTCAGTGATATGAATCACTTTAGGAATAATCTTATTTGCTTTGATTACCTGCAATTTCGTACCCTTACCACCCATTCCCAAACGCTCACATTCGCTTACATTGCAGAGAGAAGCACGTTGCACCGTAGTACCTTCCAACTCTACTGGCTTGAAAACAGCCACAGGGGTGATTGTATTTGCAGCACACGACCATTCTATGTGATCTAATTCTGTTTCAGCATGTTCGTCTTGCCATTTAAAGGCAAAGCCTGCTCTGGTGGCATGATGGCCTGTAACTGAGCCTGTAGCCCCATAGACAGTATCATCATAGCAGATTACCAAACCATCTACAGGGAATGGGTTTTTCTTGTTAGTTACCTTTTGGGTAAAGATATCTATTTCCTGTTGGATGTTGTCTGCCGTAGGATTCTCAATCAACTGATGTTCCACAGGATGTAGTCCCAGGTCTTCCAGTAACTGCATACGTTTTCCCCACGATGTGATTTCGTGTTCGGTATATACCAGTGTAAAAGGAATCCATTGTATGTGGCGCTGCTTAACCACTTCTACGTCTTTCAGTGAGAGCGAGCCTGAAGCCAGGTTTCTAGGATTGGCATAGTCACCCTCACTCTCAATGATGAACTGCTCGAAGTCAGCGTAGGAGATGACTGCCTCGCCACGTACCACAAGATGTCCTTTCTCCTTGATAGTAGCAGGAATGCCATTGATGGCTGGAGCCAGGTGGGTGATATTGGTACCTGTATGCCCATTGCCACGTGTTACCACCTTGCTGAGGATACCGTTATCGTAAGTAACGACTAAAGTGAGACCATCCAGTTTCCAGGAAATCCATATCGGGCGGTTTTCTGCCCACTTGACAAGGTCGCTCACTTGTTTGGTCTTGGCAAGAGATAGTGCAGCAAATTCATGTTCTTCTTTCTGACCAATAATCTGGTCTTCAGAAACTTTATTGGTAGGGGAGTCAGGTAAGATTTCACCCGTTTCCTCTTCTAATTTCTTGAGTTGGTCGAACATGGCATCCCACTCGTAGTCGGTCATCAGTTCGCCCCCACCATTATAATAAGCAAGAGAAGCTTGATTGAGTTGTTCAACCAAGCTTCTCATAAGTGATATTTTATCGTTCATTATTTTTCAATTTCCATAGTCGTTTTTTCAAATGCAAATCTCATACCTCTCGTTCCGTAGTTTACTTGTCCGCAGATGCAGAATCCCATCGAAGAGAGAAGATTTATCATTGGTAAGTTGTCATAATTGGTATCAACCTTGATGCTTGGTACTCTTTCTACTTCGCATAGGCTGTTTACCTTGTCGATAAAGACTCGAGCCAAGCCCTCTCTTTGGAACATTGGTAAAGTTGCGAAACGGTGAATTACATAGTAATTTCCATTCGTTAACCATTCTCCTTTAAGGAAGTCGTATTGGGGCTCCCCATTCAAAATGACAGCACCATAGACTGCTATTTGGTTATCAACCGTGATAACGAAAGCATTGCCATTGTCTATGTCATTTTTAATGTCTTTAACAGACGGATAATCGTTAGTCCACTGGTGTCTTCCAGAAGCAATCATGAGTTTTCTTGCCTGGTCTATGACATTCCAGCAAGCTTCAAAATCTTTTTTGTATGCAGGTCTGAAGTCAGTCTTCATATTATCTTTTCCTTTATTATATTAACTACGCTGCTATTATCTTAAATCCGCTGCAAATTTAACAAAAAAAAACGAAATAAAAGCGAAAAAGGAGAAAAAACTACACCTAAGCGTTGATTTTTCTCCTTTTTTCTCTATTTTGAGCCTATTATAGCTTCAAATTCTGAAACTTTAGTCTCCTTAAGTTGCCCTTGCTTGTTGCTAGGCATCATCTGCTGTATGCCTTTTATTGTGTTTGGCAACTTTAACTATTCTACTTCTGTTTACAAGCTCAGACATTTGTCAAGCTCCTGGATGATGGCATTCTTCTGTTCTTTGATGTGCTGTCCGATGAAGACGATTTTTATCATTCGGTCACCATACTCATCATCCCATTCCTTCTCCAGTTGAGGGTTGTTTCTGCGAAGCTCAGCCAATTGGTCAGCTGGCATCGTTGCGAGCCATTGTCCTGCCTGCTTTACAGTTTTCTGCTGTCCTGCCTGTTCGAATACATAGCACATGTCAGGTTCGTCAGCGAAATAGCAGATACCCTTGGCACGTACTACGTCACGAGGCCATTTTCTGGCTACAAATTCATCAAAGAGAGTTAGGTCGAATGCCTTACGGCGATAATATACGAAGGTTCCGATACCATATTCCTCAACTTCGCCACCTTCGTGGTCATGGTCATGGTCGTGGTGATGATGATGATGACCGTGTTCATGATCCCCATGGTGATGATGCTCGTGCTCGTCATCATCTTCATCATGGTGGTGATGCTCATGCTCGTGCTCTTCTTCCTCATGTTCCTCTCCTCCGTTTCGCTCAGATTCGATTTCCTGAATCCAGCCTGCTGATGTAGCAACAGTCTGCCACTCAAACTTGTGAGTATTGACAATCAAATCGAGATCTACATCGCCATAGTTGCATTCGAAAATTTCTGCCTTAGGCTGGATGGCGCGGATAATCTGCTTGAGATGTTCCAGTTCCTTAGGTTCTACCTCTGCTGCCTTGTTTAAGAGGATGATATTACAGAATTCTATCTGCTGGATAACAAGTGAAGCCAGATCTTCCTCGTCAAGATTTGACTTCATCAAATCAGAACCATTTGCAAACTCATCCTTCATGCGTAGAGCATCAACGACGGTTACAATGCTGTCGAGACGCAAGATACCATTCTTGATATACTGAGGTCCCAATGATGGGATAGAGCAGATGGTCTGGGCTATAGGAGCAGGTTCACAGATTCCACTAGCTTCGATTACAATATAGTCAAAGCGCTTCATGTCTACGATTTCCTTCAACTGTTCAACCAAGTCCATTTTGAGCGTGCAGCAGATGCAACCGTTCTGTAATGAAACAAGCGAGTCATCTTTCTGTCCCACTACGCCACCTTTCTCTATGAGTGCTGCATCAATGTTAACCTCACCGATATCATTTACAATAACAGCGAATTTAATACCTTTCTTATTTGCCAAAATCTTATTTAGCAGTGTGGTCTTACCACTGCCAAGGTAACCTGTGAGTAGGAGTACCGGAACTTCCTTGTTGTTCATCATTGTAATCAATTAAATTCAATATAAATATTTATAGATTATTTGCTGGTAATCTATAATTCCAAATTATTTTCTGTAATTCTCAAGTCCCTTGTGCAGGAAATCGAGATAGGCACTGACGTCCTCCTTGAAGCTGAATGCTGCATTCAAAGGCTTGCCATCGTTGTCTACTGTTACGTAGAAAGGCTGGGCATTGGCGCCAAATTTACTTGCCTGCAGATAGCTCCACTTGTCTCCGATGGTACGGAGTGTGCGCTTCTCTCCATTGAATTCTACTTCCATAGGCTGAGGCAACGGAGTCTTGTCATCTACATAAAGAGAGATGAGAACATAATCCTTGGTTAGAATATCAGCAACAGTAGGATCTGTCCATACAGATGCTTCCATTTTACGGCAGTTTACGCAGCCAAAACCTGTGAAGTCTATGAGTACTGGCTTACCTGCTGCCTTAGCTGCTGCCATACCGGTTTCGTAGTCTTTGTAAGCTGGTTCTACGGTCTTGGTATTGAGATTGAAATCCTGTGTATTGATAGGTGGAGCGAAAGCGCTGACAGCCTTGCAAGGTGCACCCCAAAGTCCAGGAATCATATATACAGAGAAAGCCAAAGAACAGAGACCGAGCATGATGCAAGGTACTGGCATAGGCTTCTGGATGTCGCCACCAATGGCATCAACCTGGAACTTCAATTTGCCGATGAGATAGAGACCCAAGAGACCGAAGATGACAATCCAGAGAGAGAGGAATACCTCACGATCAAGGATGTGCCAGCCGTATGCCAAATCGGCAACAGAGAGGAACTTCAATGAGAATGCCAACTCGATAAAGCCGAGAACAATCTTTACTGTTTCCATCCATGAACCTGACTTTGGAGCAGACTTCAACCATGATGGGAACAAGGCGAAGAGGGTAAATGGAAGAGCCAAGGCAAGAGCGAAACCAAACATACCGATGGTAGGAGCCAACCAATCGCCAGAAGTAACAGTCTGTACTAAAAGCAATCCGATGATAGGAGCGGTACAAGAGAAGCTTACGAGCACGAGTGTGAAAGCCATCAGGAAGATGCTGATCATACCTGTTGTGCTGGAAGCCTTGCTGTCTACGGCATTTCCCCAACTGTCTGGCAATTTGATTTCAAACCATCCAAAGAAAGAGAAGGCGAAAACTGCCAAGAGCAGGAAGAGGATGATATTGAACACAGCACTGGTGCTGAGTGCATTCAAGGTGCTAGGACCTGCAATGGCTGTAACGGCCAGACCGAGAACCAAATAGATGACAACAATGCTCAATCCGTATGTACAAGCATCGCGAATACCCTTTTTCTTATCGTTCTTAGCTCGTTTGAGGAAGAAGCTTACAGTCATAGGGATGATAGGCCAGATACATGGCATGACAAGTGCTAGAAGTCCGCCTACAAAGCCAATGATAAAGATATAGAAGAGTGAGTGGTTTGCAATGTCGTTATTGCCACCGAAAGTCTGAAGCTCTTTTACTACCGGAGCCCACCATGCCTTTGCGTCATCACTATCTACAGAGAATGCAGCATCGATATTGGCTGTACTGTCCATCTTTTCAGCTACTCCCTGAAGTGAAGAAGAGTCGGTGTTGGCGTTGACTGCATCAATGACTTCAGGACCGTTAGTCTTGGTAGCTTCCTTGCTGTCAGTCTCAGCCTTGCCATCTACTGCTGGAGATTTTCCACTCTTCTTGAAACTTGCCTCGCTAGGAGGAAGGCAATTCTGGTCGCTGCACGCACCGTATTCAACGTATGCATCGATATGGTAGTTTGGCTTGACAAACTTCACTTTCTGAACGAAGGTAACGCTGCCTTCAAAATAACGTAGCTTCATCTCGAAGAGTGGGTCAAACTTACTAATCTCGTTACCACGAGCTTGAAGTTTGCCAACCAGCTCTACACCATCCATCTTGTTGACATTGAAAGTAGCTGAGATAGGTCCGTCTGCTCCCAATCCTGTAGAATAGACATGCCATCCCGATTGGATTTTACCATTAAATACGATTTCCGCTACAGCGGTACCATTGGTCTTGAGCGAAGTAGAGAACTTGACTGGGTTCACCATCTGCGCCTGCGCCAACATTACTACTAGGAGTAATTGTAAAACTGCAAAAATTTTCTTCATTTCTATATTTGTACTAATTTTGATTGCAAAGTTACGAAATAATACTTATAAATGCGCCTATAATTTTGATTCGGGTATAGGTCTTTTTATTTTTTTAAGAAAAAATGCTATAAAAACATCTGTTATTCTTGGTGATTAACCTTTTTTTCTGTAATTTTGCGCAAAAATTTAGTATGCAGAAAAGAATACTGTACATATTCTGTCTTTGGATAGCCACAATGAGTATCATGCTATCTACGGTGATGACCCATCATCACCACATGGGGCGTATCTGTATGGTAGAAGAACAATGTGAGCAGGACGGCAATATCAATGATGAGCATACTGAGCATCATGATCAGGAGAGCGAAGGTGATCGTGAGAACTGTAGCGTTCGTCAAATGCATCAGTTTGTAGTCAATTCCAAGGTGGTGAAGAATATCCGCAAGTTGCTGGTAGATGAGAACCATCAGTTTGTGGTCTTGTCTTGTTCTTCCCTTTTAACCCTCCCTCGTCTCTCACTCATTTTAGTGAGATGGCAGCATGTGGCTGCTTCTCCTCTTGCTGAGGAATTAGCGGCAGGCTATAGCAGACGGGGACCTCCTTCTATTTTATGATTTTACAAGTTTG
>OBII01000785.1_pt1 | contig 11255 bp, 10 predicted proteins | sample 2433771 | NCBI WGS metagenome assembly OBII01 (sample SAMEA2452127, study PRJEB22498) | human gut metagenome | biome: human feces; feature: human gut; material: feces | place: Australia | collected 2012
GGGGCGACAATGGTTTAAGTATATGAAATAGGGGGTATGGGGGTTTCAATCCACGCCCCCACGCGAGGGGCGACAGTACGAAGAAAGTTTAACAATTGATTAAATTAGGGTTTCAATCCACGCCCCCACGCGAGGGGCGACGTAAATTATACAATAAATAAATCCTATAATCATGGTTTCAATCCACGCCCCCACGCGAGGGGCGACTGCGTATTCAGAAAGTAGCTGAATACTAATGTTTTAGAATGGGCTTTTTGCGAAAGTCAAAAGGGAAAGCGACAAAAAGCTTGTTTTTTTTCATTTATAGATATAAGTATCTGATTATCAGCGATTGCGAGAGAAGTGGCTAAAAATGCAACACTTTAGGTTCGCACACACTATATATTTATATTAGATAAGCAGTAAGTCGGTTACATCGGTAGTGGAATGTTTGCCAATCTCCTCTACCTTGTTTTGCCAATTGTTGCCTAATTTGTAAAAACGAATGCTGTCGTCAATGACATCGACAACCTCCTCTAATTGGTGCTTCAAAGATACAAATTGACTCTCGTTTAAGACGCATTCAAAAACAGAATTTTGTACGCGTTTACCGTAATTTTGACATAGCTTGGCCACTTTACGCAGTCTTTTAGCGCCTGTGGGTGAGGTGATGTTTACATCATAGGTAATGAGAACAAACATAGAAAGGCTATTTTATTAAGAAAACGGGATAGTCGTCAATGTCCTTACGAATGTATCGTGCCAAGAGCATGGATTGTATGTAGGGTAATAGACCAAGACTTACTTTCTCGTTTAAATAGGGGTGAACAAAGAGATCGCGTTTGCGGGTCTGCCATGCTGAAAGGATGGTTTTACGTCCCGAATCAGTCATAATGACGCCTTCATCGCCTTGTTGCAAAAAGTCTTTGGGCGTGATTTGCTTTCGGTTGATAAGTGAGAGTACTAAGCGGTCGCCCAAATAGGCGCGTAACTCTTCGATCATGTCTAAGGCCAGCGAAGCACGGCCGGGGCGCAAGGTATGCATAAAACCTACATAAGGATCAAGCCCTACAGTCTCAAGGGCTGAGGTCATGTCATTACAGATGAGGGTGTAGACAAAGGAAAGCATAGCATTGACTGCATCCTTTGGGGGACGACGATTGCGGCCATTAAACGTGAATTGGCTTTGCTGATTGAGCATAAGTTCGGGAAACACGCCAAAGTAGTATGAAGCGGCTTCGCCTTCAATGCCGCGAATGCTGTCGATGGTGGTGGTGGTGAGAATGCGCTGCTTACATTGTTGCAGTTTGTCGGCTGTTTGGGCTATATTATGGTCGTTGTGACCATTGTCGCGAATAAAGCGTCGTAATATGTTGCGATAGTTTTGTACCTTTCCTGCTATGAAGAGTTGGCTCAAGTGTAGAGCATAGGCATCGTCAGCGGCACACTGATATTGTGCTTGTCTTAACAATACGTTGCCTTTGGTGGGGCCTTGGAAGCGACCTATGTAGCGTCCTTGAGGTGATAAAAAGGTTAACGTTACATCACTATCGGCACAAAGCTTCATGAGCCCTGGACTGGCTCCCATATAGCCAAAGGTGACGATTTGTTCGATGTTGTGAATGGGAATGCGAAACACCTCGGTGCCTTTGACTGATATGACAACATTGAGTCCGTCTTTGCTTAGATAGGACTCAGGAGTTGTGACGTAGAGAGTGTTAAGTAATATCCGCATATAAGTTTTGTTTTAGGTAATATGATACTTGTGTACAATCGGCCACCTCGGGCATGCAGAGATTTTGAAGCGAACAATTTTTGCAATGAGACCTTTTGTCCGGTTGAGGCATTATACCAGTATGGAATATTTGATGCATTTCGTTGGCACACTGTCGAGTTGTAGCTCGGAGTGAGTCAGAAATGGTAATAATCTCGCGCCGTTTGGGTTCGTTATAATAAAGGGCTGCATAGGGAATGTTGATGTGGTACATCTCTTCTAAACACATCACTTGGGCTGCCAATTGCACTTCGTCTCGTTCATCGGGCTTTTGTCTGCCTCGCTTGTACTCAACGGGGTAGGGCTTCCAATAGCCAGGGTAGCGATGGTGAGTAATGGCATCGTGAGGACTATCTGAGGGAATGAGTTCTACTGCATCGGTTATACCGTAGAGTCCTAACTCCTTTGAGGCAATATGGAGCGAACGTAGCGTGATGACATCACCATTCTTTTGACGATAAAAGGGATTGTCTACGTTTTCGTGTAGAATGTTGCCCTCGGTGGTTAGGCGGTTGTCTTCCCATAGTAGCTCTATATGTATTAAAGCCCATTGTCGAGGACAGAACTTATAGTGTTGTATGCCCGATAACATGAGCATTTCGTCTTCAGTGTACATGGGGGGAGTAGTTAGAGGAAAACGTGTTACAACAATTGGAGGATAAGACTCTGACCTGCGGTTGAAAAGTGTCAAAGCAAGCATTTATCCCGCAGGCCAGAGTCCTATTCTCAGTCTAAATGAGTTCTTCGACCGTTACTCCGTTAGGCAGAGCGGAGGTGTTGATGCTTACGGCATAGTCTTTGAACGAACGAGGGACATCATTAGTTGTTTTTTCAACCTTCACCAAATCGAAGAGTTTGTTAGCAGGTGCATTTCCTAACTCAGAGGCGTGGCGGAAGACGATGAGCTTTTGTGCACTCATAAGGCCGCGAGCGGCTGAGCGGTCAAGGTCAAACATATTTTTCAGTGCATCGAAGAAGAGGGCTAAATCATCTTCTGTAAAGCCTGTCTGTTGGGCCAAGTTGGCCGATATGAAGCCATGGCATACGTAAAGGCCGTATGGAATAGTCGCTTTGCGTCCCATGGTATGGTTTTCGCCATTTTGGCTTTCGGCTTCTTTGGGTGTTGCTACAGCTATGCGGGTGATAGAGTGCTCTGATGTAGCTACAGGATTGACCGAACGCGCAAAGGTAAGTTGTATGGGGCCTCTCACTTGACCTGCATTCTTACCTGTTGACATGACTGCGCCAAACGTGCGTATGTCATAATAATGCTCACACATATACTGGCGAGCAGCAGCTATCTTATTTTGAGCTGCTTTTACCTTTGCATCATCATGTGCTTTGTCTATCTCGTTGTTAAGCACGGCTTTCTCTTTAACAAATATGTCGTAGCCATTGGCCAAGCCTTTTGCTACTTGTACATAGTTTCTTACCTTTCGCTTGATACAAACGTCGGTTACGAGTCCCATGCCCGTTTCAGCATCAACACGTGGCAGATTGCCAGCGTCAGGGTCGCCATTAGGGTTGCCGTCTTGTACGTCGAAAATGTAGACGAAGTCGATTCTATTTTTTAATTCGTTCATGATATGCTAATTTTAGAAGTTTATTGTTTGTTACTATCTTCTTTCTTTGTGAAGAAGTCTTGGCGCTGATGGTAATAGCCTACAAAGAAGCGACCTTGATCTTGAAGGTTGAGATGGGCGGGAAAGCCATCAGCCGAAATTTTGCTGATAATCTCTTGCTTTAGTTTTTCGTAATATACCTTGCTACCCTCGTTCTTAAGATTTTCGGCATGATGAGTCGAAAGGTTGAGTATCGTAGCAAAAACGGTAGCTGGCGTAGAACTGGCAGCATTCATGTATCGTTCGCGAATGCTATTTATGTGGTTGGCGTCCTCTTGTACTTTGTCGAGCACGGCAAACAGTCGGCCACAAAGGTAGCCTTGGTTGGTATTATCTTTGTCTAACATAACTTGTATTTTAGAGTTGCGGGGGTCGTTAATGCGATTTAGATAGGCTTTGAGTATGGCAATGCGCCCAATGCGCATGCCCGCTTTGTTGCTGCTTTCGGCTTTGAGTCGGTGAATGCATGACGTAAATAATGTGTAGGGATAGGGCAGGCCTTGGAAGACACTCTTAATGACGGCTTCAGGTAGGTTGGGGGTAACTTCACTTTGTTTACCCTCAAGTGTTACGGCCGATAGCATGTCTTTTACACCCATATAGGGCTTGGGATTGGGGCGATTGTCGATAAGGGCCATGTCGTCGAAGTGGCGCAGAATCATTTCGGCAAAGTCCTTCAATGACGTTTCGGACCAATAGACTACGGCTATGCGAGCAGAATTGGGCGCAAGGCCAAGTATGCAGAAGCGATTGTCTAAGGTCGTATTTAATTTTCCGGAATAGATTGCCATAAAGACCTTTCGAGCAGTTTCGATTTTGGCATTGGGGTCGTCTTCGCTTTCGTCTTTGGACGTAAATCCTAGCAAATCGAAAAAGCTCTGTTCTGCTATATCAGACACCTTATCATTAGCCGATGCCCAAAAGACGAAGGTACGATTACCTACCATAAACTTGTTATGTGAGTCTTTGGCCAATAGGGTGTTGAGTGCGGTGCTATAAGCAAATTCGGCAGCTGATGAGATGGGGGCATTGCCACACTTCTTCTTTCCATACGAGTCGTAACCCGAATTTACTTGAAAAGCTACGAGTTTGGCTATAGCTTGACTACCAGGTATCATTGTTGCTGTAGTGACTTCAACAGGTGTGCCATGCTTCCCTGTTATAAGGCATAGGCTTGTTTCTTTATCAACTTCGCTGTCGAGCTGCATGAGCTCTCTCTTTTCTGCTACGATTTGCGTGTCGCCCTCAATGCGGAATGAGAAAGTTGAGTACTTTTTTGAGAGGTTCTTCTTTATGTCGTCCCATAAAGGATCGCTGACGGCGGCTTCGATAATAGCATCTCGCCCCTGTTCGTAAAAGTCGTAAACAGCTTTTATGTCTGGATTGTTAGGAAACTGATTGCGTATAGAAGCTACTTTAGCCTTGAACGTGTCGAAGTATTTTTGTTCCTTTCCAAAGCATTCTTCTTGCTCGCTTTCAAAATTCCTTTTAAGCGTTAAAAACGTCTGTTCATTTTCTGGCGTAAGAACAAAGTTCTCTAATTGCTCTTTAAGCTTATGGTATATTTTTCGTTCTGAAATGCCCAATACATACGCGCTATTATCGTACAAGTAATTAGCAAGAGGTGCACTACTTCTTCCCACATGCTTTGTTACAAGGTATGTTCTGGCACTTTTGTTGTTATCAATTCGGCAGTCTTCAAAACGAATAAACTTGCCTGCTTTAGATATTACTATAAGAAAGCCAATCTCTTTTTCTTCCATTCCCGCAGCGGGCAGGTTGCCACGTCTGTGATAATAGTCGTATAAAGCCTTTAGTATCATCGCAATATCTCCTCACTATTTAGGGGTGGAACTATGATTACGCCCTGTTTCATCTCGGCACGAAAGAAGAGCGCTTGAATGTCTACAGCCTTTTTCTTTTTACCCAAATTATCATCTTTGGGAAAATCCATATCATAAAGCATAATACCTAAATCACGATTGGACGGAATGGCGGGGGATAGCATTTCGCTTTCGTTGTCAACAAGTCGAAATGAGGCTACACACTCACGTGTGCCAAGGTAAGGCTGATTAAAGCATTGACCTTTAGTTGCACGACGCTCAAACATTTGGTAATACTTCATTGGATTTTCGTCAAGGCCTGGAGCATGCGTGAATACATTGCCTTCAGCTATGCGTTGCTTGACTGGTCGGTATTCCATTTTAGCCCATAGTCGGTAACGTACATCGCGTAGCATGAGTGTGTTTCGCTGTTGGCGCTTGTCTTCGATATAAATAGAAGACTTGCCAGCTACTGCTCCCACTTCATTTCTCCTTATCGATGTCCACTTTATAGGATTTAGTACTTCGATTTTGGTTACTTGCCAATGTATAGCGGGTTTCCAAAATATCGCTTCAAAAATGGCGCGAGCGGCAGAAGGGGTGATAACGTCATAACTTACGCGTTCCACCTTTAATTCGGGACGAGTAAAACAAGCCATGTCGCCCCATACCTCTAAGCAGTATTCTTTATCGGTGTATTTCATATATATAAGGGTGTTGCTTAAGTATAGTATCGATTGTGCAAAGGTAATAAATGGTATTAAAACAAAAACATTTCAGTATGTGTGATTATATAATAAGCGTCGTTTCCTGCCAAGCACTATCGGTGTGTAGTCCAAGGCTATCATCGTATTGCTCTTTATAAGGTACAACGTAAATGCCTGTTAACTTTTCTTCGACTACACCTAACCGTAGCAATGCTTCAAAGTCGCGTTTATAAATATTGACAGTGTATTTGGCCAATCGCTTCATTAATGAATAAGAAGGCCCCTTTTGTAAAAGCACATCTACCCATTCCATACTATCGTTATAACATACGATGACCGGAATGCCTTGATTGTCAATAAGGCTAAACGCTTTAGCAGCTGTGGAAAAGAGCATATCTCTGATATTGTAAAGATAGCTCTTGATATTCTTTGCATCGAATGTAGTCTTTCGGCAATAGAGCTGCATAAAGTATTGTGTCATGGCTTCGGGGGCAAACCAATCAAGCGACTTATTCAAGCTGAGTCGTGCATTGTTAGCAGCTTGCATATCGCCTGAGGGTAAAGCGTGCTCTTTTGATAAACTAAACACGTGGGTGGTACACAAAGTCTGTTTTCCCTCGCGATTGCATCGTCCTGCAGCTTGTAGTACAGAGTCGAGTCCCGCCTCTTGGCGATAAACTACGGGGAAGTCGATGTCGACACCAGCCTCAATCAGTTGGGTGGACACTACGCGAACAATCTCGGTATTGCCCATTAACGCCATTCTCATTTGTTCAATAACTTTGCTGATGTGGGCGGCACACATATTTTTTGACAAATGGAGCGTTACGCCCTCTCGGGGCAATCGATTGAATAGCTCTTTAGCATCGCGGCGTGTGTTGACAATGCAAAGCACTCGCTTATGACGAAGAAGCTGAGCTGCTATCTCATCGTACGTCTTGCCTTCATTATCTATCTCTAATTGTACGCGGCGTAGTTTGTCGTGCAGACAATAATCGGGGGGGATGATTTCGGCAATGTGGTCTATACCATTGAATGCGGCTTGCGGGTTACACCCCTCAATGACTCCGCTTAGTATGGGTTGGCTAGCAGTGGTGAACAAAACAGAGGTCTTAAATAGACGATTGTAAGTCTTTAAGGCGTCAACAATGGGCTGCAAATAATCGGTGGGCAGCGTTTGTACCTCGTCAAGTACAATTACGCTGTTAACAATGTTGTGTAGTCTACGGCACTTTGAAGGACGATTGCTAAACATCGATTCAAAAAGCTGTACATTGGTGGTTACTACAATGGGGTAATCCCAATTCTCTGTAGCTAAATTGAACTTTTGTTGTAACGCTTCGTTGAGCGGTGCGTCTGCTTCGACGTTGCTATGGTGCTCTAACACGTTCTCTTGACCAAAAATGTGACGCAAAATACGAGCCGTTTGTACAATAATACTGGTGTAGGGTATAGCTATTATGACGCGTTGTTGGCCATTGCGAATGGCATGCTTCATAGCCCATAGCAATGACGACAGTGTTTTACCACCCCCTGTCGGAACGGTTAAGCTATAAAAGCCTATGGGACTATCGGCCATTGCATCACAACGCTCCTGCACTTTACGTCTTACCTCATTTACAGTTGATGTCTGTGCCGACTCTTTTAATTCTTGAAGGTAGAGCAAAAGTTTGGGCAGCAATTGCTTCAAAGTTGTAGGGTGGACACGTAAGGCAGCTGACTCTTTGTCCATAAAAGCTTCGGTGTCAAGATAGTCGGCATCGACAAGGCATGAATAGAGCATACGCACTATATGATGAAGGTCTTTCTTGTCGGCCTTGAAGGGGAGAGCAGATAGAGTGGGCTTGTCGATGTCGAGATTGATTTCCCGAGGCAAGCTTTGCTGTAGTAGGGCGTTGAGTTCGTCAGTATCGTGTAGTCCTGTGTGGTGTGAGACGATTGGATTAACCAAAAAGTTGTCAGCGCCCTTGCCCCAAAGGTGGCGAGCGATCACTCCGCCCACGTAGGCATGGTGATAGTTTCCGTCAACGACGGCATTGGGATCGTAGCCACTTGCTTTTCTGATGTGTTGTTGAAAGGCTTTCGATTCTTTGCCTTTGTCATGCAGAAGCCCCAAGACATTGCCCCACGAAGCCATGCCAAACTTTTCGGCTAATTGTGCTGCACGAGTTGCAACCCCTGCGGTATGTTCTTCGTTAGACTGAAATACCCATTGTCCTTCGCCAGTTTGATATAAATGTGAAATTGTATATTTCATGTATTTTCTTTAAAGTGTTAGAAGTTAAGGCTTTCAGTCAATCTTATATGATAGGTCAAAAACTATAAAAGTTGGATAAACTGCAATTTGTCGAAGCGCGCCTTAATGTTCATTGATGTCTCCTTGACAAATTACAGTTTATCCAACTTTTAGAAATGATACGGATTCATGCGCTTGTAGCGATCGTTCATTTCGTTTTCGATATTGGTGTACTCACCATCTAAGTCCTTTCCCTTTTCAGGAGCCAGTTCGAGCGAACGCTTTAAGTCCTCAGCAGCACCGGCTGCGTCCTTTAAGTGATTTTTTACGCCACCACGCGCCTTGTAAGCCGCTGCAAAGTCGGGACGTAACTCTATCGCTTCGTCATATAGAGCCAAAGCCTTGTCCCACTGCGAGGTCTGTTCATAAATGCTACCTAAACGCAACACCGCCTCATCACTAAAGGGATTTAACGACTGCACCGCTTTTAAGTCGGCCACTGCCTCATCTACCTTTGCCAAAGCCACATAAGCCTCTGCACGCAACAAAAGGAACTTCTCATTTTCACCGTCAGCCTTTACCAAAGCCTCAGCATCAGCCAAGGCTTCATTCCATTGCCCCATACCCTTCAGCACCTCTGCACGCAGATACTGCGCTTCCACATAATCCTCGCGCAAAGCTAAGCACTGTGTTAAATGAGCTATGGCCATAAAGTCGTCGTGCAAACCATGGTCTGCCTCCGCAGCTAAATAAAGTGCACGTGCCTCGTCACCGTGTTGTTGAAGTATCTTAGCACAAGTGGCACGCTCTTCCTCAAATTGACTCAGCTGACCTTGTGTTTGGGCCAAGAGCAAATCAACCTCCAGCGTATCAGCCTCAGAGGCTGACATCTCTTGCAAAAGAGGTAAAGCCTTTTCGTTATCACGCATACGAAGGTACACCTCTGCCAAGAAACCTACCGTTTTCAGTTCACGCTTCAGTTCCAACGCAGCCGTTAAGCACTTCTCTGCATAGGGCAATTCTCCCATTTGCATGGCGCGCACCCCGTCGTCACACAAGGTTGTGTATTTACTATCTGTACTCTTTTCGGCCGCTGATGACGAAGAACCGAATATTGATGAAAAAAATCCCATATTTAATAACGATATTATTTGTAACGCAAAAATACAAAAAAATGCTGCACTCGACAAACTTTTACGATTTGCCAAGTGCAGCTAACATGAAAACTTATTGAAGTCGTCTAAACTTTTCTGACGAAGATTTGAATTGGAGTTTGAACTCTTCTAAATTCAATCTTCACCTTTCTTTTTGGTCGTTTTTTGACCTTTCATCGGTCGTGTAGCTCGCTACACTCCCTCTTCAAGGTCCAAAAACGCCTCAAAAATAAAGGCAAATCTTGAATTTCATAAAAGTTCAGACGACTTCATTGTTTAAAAAAAGTGTGGATATACACTACATATTATCCGTAGATTACCTTTCCATTTTCGTCCTCAAAGGGCTTCATATCCTTTGCATACTGGTTCATGGCGCGAAGGCTCATACCCATTGATGAGAAGCCACCGTCGTGGAAGAGGTTCTGCATCGTCACCTTACGTGTGAAGTCAGAGAACATCATTACGCAGTAGTCAGCGCAGTCTTCAGCACTGGCATTGCCAAGGGGAGACATCTTATCGGCAAAGTCCATCATGTTGTCAATCTCCTTAATACCCTTACCTGCAGTCGTTGCCGTAGGACTTTGAGAGATTGTATTGACGCGGACGTGCTTTTCACGGCCATAGATGTAGCCGAAGGAGCGCGCAATGCTTTCGAGCATGCTCTTAGCATCGGCCATATCGCTATAACCATAGAAAGTACGTTGTGAAGCCACATAAGTGAGGGCTACAACTGAACCATACTCTGCGATAGCATCTAACTTCTTAGCGCTCTGCAACATCTTGTGGAATGAGATAGCAGAGATGTCGAGCGTCTTTTGCAAGTAGCCGTAGTCTAAGTCGTCATAAGTGCGATGCTTGCGCACGTTGGGACTCATACCGATTGAGTGGAGTACAAAGTCAATCTTGCCACCCAACACTTCCATACTCTTCTGGAATACGTTAGTGAGTTCATCTACATTGGTTGCGTCAGCAGGAATGATGGTAGCACCAATCTGTTCAGCCAACTTATCGAGTGTGCCCATACGCAGGGCCATTGCTGTATTGCTAAGTGTAATTTGTGCGCCTTCTTCAGCAGCCTTTACTGCCACCTTCCAAGCGATAGAGTCTTCGTTAAGCGCACCAAAGATAATGCCGCGCTTGCCTTTCAGTAAGTTGTGAGTCATAATTCGTTAAGTAGTTTGCAGCAGCGATGAAACGTGCCATGCCACTGACTTTCTTATTAATTTCGTGCGCAAAATTACTACAAATGTGCAATATACGCAAGTATGCAGGCGTTTTTCTTAAAAATAGCAAGATAATGAAGATGCCAATGATAGATGATAATCTTGATAATCCTACGGCAAGCAACCAGAAATACAAGAAAGTAAACATAAGAAAAGAAAACTATGGATTCATTATTTTTACTTCAGTTCGCATGTTTCATCTTCATGCAAACTGGAGAAGATATAATGAGTTCATAGTTATAGTTCGTTTGAAATCTTGCGGAAACGTTCTTCAAGTTCCGTCATTCTTTTCATGAGGGCAGAAAAGTCCAAAGACTCGCCATAGATAAAGCTGCCCCTCATCTCATTGTAGTCAGCCTCATAACTTGGCAAGAGTGTATCACTTGGAACAATCTGGATGCTTTGTGGCAGTTCTTTGTCATAATCCACATACCCCACATGATAGAATCTGCGTCTGTGGTTGACGATGTCTTCGTATAATGCCACATCGTTGAGAGCCATTTCTGCGTATGGAGTCTGCATTAGCTTTTCCAAATCGTAGAAATGACGTGTCATCCGATGGGTACGTGGCTCGGCTTTCTGATATTCCTCGCAGAGAAGAAATGCCTTTTCGAGGAAAGTACGACCAGGCGTAACCGTGCGAATGGTTTGAACCAAATCAGAGTCTACGTCCTCGCCATCGAATGCTTGTTCTACCAATGACGATATGCGTCTCATTTCAAAAGGCTCTGCCATAG
>OBII01000794.1_pt1 | contig 11113 bp, 11 predicted proteins | sample 2433771 | NCBI WGS metagenome assembly OBII01 (sample SAMEA2452127, study PRJEB22498) | human gut metagenome | biome: human feces; feature: human gut; material: feces | place: Australia | collected 2012
TTCAAGCTCTTTACTGCAATTGAGATTGCCATTGAGATTGCTTGCGGATTTTAGGATAATATTAACTGTGAATATAAATGTTCAAACTCTTTAACCGATGACTTAATATTAAAAGGACTAACGGAAATCGCCTTGTTATATGAAGGACGATCTGTAACGCTAGTTTCAGATACAATCTTTGCCCAATTTGATGCTGGCAGATTCAAAGAAGAACGATTTACTAAAGGAGTTAAATCTGCTTCAGTAGTAATCACATCATTCATAACAATAGGAAGGCCTGTTGCCTGAGCTTCCAGAACCGAAATAGGAAAACCTTCAAAAATTGAAGGGAATATGAAACAATCCATCGCCATCATGTATTCATTGGCATTACTTACTACACCGGTAAAAATCACCTTGTCTTTCAGTCCCATCTCCTCAACCTGCTGTTTTACAACGGGCATCAATGCACCAGCTCCACAACATACCAATTTTGAATTAGGATTAATCTTCAAAAATTCAGCAAAGATTTCTATTAAGAACTTATGATTTTTAACAGGAGAAAATGTACCTAAGTGTCCGCAAAGAAATGTTGTATCATCTATGCCTAACTTTTTACGAATACAATTTCTGATATCCTGATTAAACAGATACTTATCTGAATCTATGGCATTAGGGATATTATAATAATGCTTGTAAGTTTTATATCTATCTCCATATAGTCTCTTTGCCGCTTTATCAGAACATGCAAACCAATAGTCGGCCACATTACCGACTCCTCTAGCAAAAAACTTCTTCGTTATTTGCTCTATAAAATTACCTCTGTAGCCTGCACTATGGCTATGAGCAATGGTTTTCATACCATATTTTTTTGCAATTCCTAAAAAAATAGAAGCAGAATTGGTTGCATGCGCATAGACAATATCATAATGATGGGTTCTCAAAAAATCATCCCAAGCCTTAGTGTACTGATGATAATTATATACTTTGAAATATGGCAATATGTAAAAATCACATCCTAATCTTCTGCATTCATCTTCAATGCCATTACATTCTGCATAAAAATTTATAGCAAAATCTATATGAAACTTATCTAGATTAATGTTATGCAATACATTTAAGACGAAAGCTTGAACACCGCCCATTCTAGTATTTGCCATAACCATCAAAATATTTATTTTTCCTTTTTCTATCATTTTAGTAATCTTTTAAATCTTCTTACGAAAAAATAACATCCAGACAACAGTCTACTTAATACGTCTTTCTTCTTCAACTTAGCCAAATCAAGCTCCTCAAAACTACAGAATTTATCACTATGCGCTTTTAAGAAAGCTTCTGTCTTCTCAAAATCATTATCTTGCATAGAAGAAGGATGCAAACAAAAAGTCCAAATTCCTGGCAACTTCATTTCCATACAATGACCACCCAACTGAGGTATTATTGTGAAATCCCTATATTTATAAGGTTTTCTTGCAATCGTATCGCTAATAATTCGTATATCAGACTCTTCTTTAATTGCAATCAAAGTATTTTCATCAAAAGTATGACTAGGAGCAAAGAAATATCTAGGTAGAATCCCATGAGATTTAAGGATACTAATACCATCCTTTATCTTTTGCTTTTGAACATCAAGAGGCACTCCTGCAAATTCAGATCTATTCCATAACGGATTCAAACCTTCTAAACCTTTTTCTGAACAATAACAATGATTATAGCCATGAAGAGCTATAGAATAACCTTTTTGGTTCCAATCCTGTACAGAATCCCAAAACATAGCATCTTCCTCATCAATCATTTGAAGAGGATCCTCATTATGAGGTATAATTCCAACCATAGGTCGAACTCCAAATGAATCAAGAATACCAAACATTCTCTGCCATTTGCTCTTATCCATAGTTGGACAAGCATCATCAAGACGAATTAAATATTTATTTTTCATTTATGTTCGATAATATTTATATACTTTTGTACAAAGGCTTCCTCTGAAAATTTCTCTTCAGCTATAAGTCTGCTACATTTGCCCATTTCACATTTACTTTCAAGGGAAAGATTAATAAACTTCTCGAATGCACCAACCATAGAATCAATATCAAAAGGATCAAATAAGAAACCATTTTTATTGTCCTCTACAATATAAGGATTATCGCAAACATTACTACAGAGAATTGGCAGTCCGCTACTCATTGCTTCACATACAACATTCGGATACCCCTCATAAATAGAAGGCAAACAAAATGCATCACAATGTTGATACTCATATGTGATATTATTTGTAGCTGGCAAAAAATCAATCATAGTTTCCAGATGAAGCTGCTGTACCTTTTGCTTGACTTCGCTTTCGTAAGCTTGTTCACCTGCACTAGCATTGCCAAACCATTTAAAGTGAATGCGATAATTAGAATCCTTCAGACGTTTTAAAACGTCAAGAAAACGCAAGATATTCTTTTGCTCAGCAATACGGCCAGCAATGAGGATATTTAACATAGATGACTTACGAATCTTATAAGAAGGAACAAAAGTCTGTGTATCTGTAAAATTTGTAATGGTTGTAATCTTGCTCCTCAAATTTGGACAATGTGTGTTTAGAAAAACACTCTGTGAATAGGAATTTGGGACAATATTGTCAGCAAATTGATAAAGCCAAAATTTTATTTTATCTCGAAATGACATACTTTGTGTAGTATTTCTTTCTGATACAATAACTCTAGTTTGCATACCTAATAATTTAAGTAAGGAGACTATCATTGTTGCACCGTCCTTATATGCTATTACAAAGTCATACCCATTGTTTTTAATTAACTTTCTGACTTCAGATATTTTTCCCATACGTCCTTGAGGGTGAAGAGTTATACATTCTAAATTATACTCTTTTATCAAGGATTCATAGAAATTCTTATCATGATAACATGCTAAAACAACACAATATCCTTTCCTTTTTAGAAAATGTGCTAATCCAATAAGCTGACGTTCTGCTCCACCTAAAGTAAAGCCGTCTGTAAGACAAAGTATTTTTTTCATTAATATGAGAGATTGAGCCAGTGAAGATACACCAGCATATTATTTTAAATATCGTACTATAGTAATTCAAACATCCTAGTAAAATAACCAATAGTAAAATGGCTAATAAAAACAGGCATGGTTCCTTGGCTACCATGGAAACACATTCTATAAAGCAAAAATAAAGAACAGCATAAGGCATAAAATTTTGCAAACTTAAGATTTTTATGATACTCCATGGCCGACGCCAAATATATATAGTTGTATAATAACATTAAATGAGTTAATCTTTGAACCTGAGTAGAAAACAAAGATATAATCACTAAGAATAATGAAATAACATTAATATCTATTATTTTGTTGTTCAAATATCCAGCCCAACGTGAGAACTTTATTTTAGAATGTCTAATACTGAGCTTCGTAATAACAGCTATCAAAATGATTGATAAGTTCGTGAATATAAACGCTAGCATTCCCAATGTGGTACTTTGATAGTCGGTTTGATATTTACTCCTGATATGATCACCAAAAGGTAAACTGTTTAAAATTGAATATACATTTGTCATAGACAATCCTAAGCCGAATATGATCAAGGAAAGCACTATCCCATAAAATATTTTTTTATTCTTAATTAACAGCAAAAAGAAAACAAAATAAAAAACAACAGAAACATGGCAACAAGTACCTATTATAACGCACAATCCAAAACAAATATAATCTTTCCAATCTTTACCTCTGATGATAAATTTCATGCCAAAAATAACGAAACTAAAAGCTAAAGAAAACCTTATAAGTTCTGCATCAAAAATCGCTGGAAAAATAAAAAACAACGCTAAAGGCAATGCTACATTTTTAGTATATAAAGATATTGTTTTATAAATGACAAAAACATAAAAAAAGCCCAACAATATCTTAATTTCTACAAAGCTTAAACCAATTTTACCAAATATTCTTAATATATATACAAAAATAGGTTCATAGTCTAATAAAGCCCACAATTCACCTTTAGAAATGCCTTTATAGATTCCTTCATATACATGATAATCACCATATCCATTTTTAGTATATTCAAAACCATACAACACGAATAAGAATATTCCCATAAGGAGTGAGACAAAACTATTTTTACTATAAAATAAAGCAAAAAAAAGAACAATAAGAGTTATTATCAATGAGTACATTTATGCTAATCTAAAATGTTTAATTTTTACATATATGAATGATAAAGAGCAACTACCTAATATGGTTAGGAGCCAAAACAAAGTACCTTTTTCTAATACTGCACTAAGCAAATTAGTCAAAACATCTAAAGAGATATAAATTTCTAACGTATATTTTCCAAATACCTCCAAAATTTTTAAAGAGCTAGAAAACGAACTTAATATTTTAACAAACAACACCGAACAAATCAATCCCCAAATCCAGCTTTTGGACATTAGAGAGAGGAATGGAATTATATGGAAAGCTAATAGTAACAATATTAAATATAGAAAATTAACATTCTTACCTTCTTTGATTTTTTTACCATAATACAATCCAATCAAAAAACATGGAACTCTAACAATAACCCCCAATATATTACATATTATATTATTATTGAAAATATTGCGCACAATTAGAGGAGAAGTTAAAGTAATAGTAAGAAGAAGTATCAAATAAAGAACACCATATCTTGTATTGAATATCTTATAAAGAACCGGCGTTATTATATATAGAGGTATAAGCAATGCTAAAAACCATAGTCCGATATGTTCACACCAAAAACTTAACATAGAAATATAATATAAAAAACTAATCACCCCCTCGTTATTATCTATACAATACCAAATCCAATAGGGCGTTTCCAATATAAAATACGGGATAAGTACTCTATAAAACCTCCTTTTATACCAATCAAACCATGCCTGATTTTGAATATTTTTTTTTGTTATACTAAAATACATTCCAATACCAGACAATAGAAAAAATATATCAACACCCCAGTTTCCTAAATTCAGTATTTTTAATATATAACAAGGTAAATTAGCACCATTCATCTTTGCATGACATAATAATACCAATATAATAGATATTCCCATTAATGGTGTTCTAAAATCACTTAAAGATTTCAGGTCAACAAACAATTTTTCATTTTGATTTAAACGAAATATCATAATTCAATTTTAAAATCTTAACTTAGGATAATAATCACAGATGATGGTTTTATTCTAATGAGTAAAAGAAACGAATAATACAATCTTGGAGATTAAATATTTAGTTTTAAAAAAATTAACCTTTACTCAAGAGACCATCGATCTTACACAATAAATGAATAGGTGAAAACTGATCACTATAATGATAGTCTATATTACAATTATTGATAATAAAATCAGCATCAATCTTCTCATAATCATCTATAATCTGAATATTCTTACTCGTATAAAATACTGAATCTTTTATGCTTTTATTATCTGTAAGTAAACGTTTATTAAACATTACAGCTTCTAAAAATCGAGAAGTATATCCATCCGCATTATTCTGATTTATATCCAGTATACATCTTGAATTAACAGAATGATATAGCATATCTTTATAAGACATAAACTTATCTGCATATACAATACCAGGCAAAGATATTCGCTTTGAAGGCTCAACCCCCGTTAGATAATATTTGCATTTTAGCCCCGCATCGGTCAAGCTCTTATAAATAGCCAGTAACTTGTCTAACCGGTTTTTAGCTTTTCCAGCAAAGAAAACATCAGATTCAGGATACTGCTTTGAGATAGGAACTTCTATTTTGGACTCAAACTCATCAAAATGTGGCATATCATATTTGATTGATTCTCCTTTATCGAAAGTCATTTGCAAATCAATATCTTTACACGTAAGAAGTTTTGGGTTCATACGTTCGCAGACAAAGCGTAAATCCCTATGGAGAAGTACAATCTTGCAATTTTTATATTTTTTCTTTAAATAATGTAAATAGTCGACAGAATATTTTCTATCAATAAGGACAAAACAAATAGGTTTATTATCCTTGAATTTATTCTTAAAATAAAAAGGATACCATAATTTCTTAAATGGCAATTTTATATATCTATTAATAAACTCAGAATTATGTAAGTTAAATAGAAATTTAACAAACATTGGAGCATAATCTAAAGCCCACGAAACAACTACTACTTCAGATAATTTATATAAATCCTCCATGCAAATTGTATAATATGCATCATGATCTATCTTAAACTTATTGTCTGTTGAGTTCAATACTACAAAATTATAATTAAACATTGTCAATTCAAATTAGTATACAAAAAATATTTATATTGTTAACTAGAAACTAATGTCATAATATCAGTCATGTCTATCTTTATCTTACTATACTTAACTAAGTTATTCGTTATTGTGTTTAATATTCTTACCGTTCAATAAAAACAACAAAGAAAATACATAAAATACAGCCAAGAAACAATGCCACAACTAAAATTAATATGAACTGGCAGGTGGTATTGAACCACTTCATTACTGAATACCTGTACTGCCAGTTATACCATATTTATTTACTTACAATATTTTTCATCAAACTCCTTAACCTTTTCCAAGATGTATTCCAAATCTTGATCAGAAATACTCTGATGAATAGGAAGGTTAAGTGTGTGGTCTGCTGCATAATCAGCATTTGGGAACTCGCCAGTAACTCCATATCCTGGAACGCGGTGGAGTGGATAATAACGATATGTTGTATATACTCCATTTTCACGCAAGAATTTTGCAAACATATCACGCTTACCATTAGTAATCTGAACATGGTAGAAATAATATGAAGTTTCTACATAGTCAGGCAAAACTGGAGGAAGATCCAACCAAGAGAATTGCTTAAGATTCTCATAATAAAAATCACTCACATGCTTGCGCTTCTCCATGTACATTGGCAACTTCTTAAGCTGCTCTAAGGCCATTGCTGCTGTAACATCATTCATGATAGCACGATGTCCAAAGCATGAAATATCAAACTCCCACCATTTTTGAGCAACGCTATTCTCATAACCGCTCTTGGTTTCGAGTCCAAAGTACAACCAGCGATCTGCCTTCTTACGCAACTCAGGTGTATTGAAGTACAACATGGCTCCATCTGCACTAACAAGAATCTTCATTGCATCAAAAGACCACATACCCATATCGCCAATAGTACCAATAGCCTTACCTTTATAACGTGAACAAACTCCAGCAGCAGCATCCTCTATCACTTTAAGATTATGCTTCTTGGCAAGAGCCATAATCTCATCCATTTCACATGGAATACCGCCATAATGCAAAAGAAGGATTGCCTTTGACTTAGGGGTAATAACCTTCTCTATGTCCTCTGCACGTGCATTTAGGGTATGAGGATCAACATCGCAAAGCACCAACTTTGCTCCATGTGCACAAACAGCATTACCAGCTCCAATAAAACTAATTGTTGGAACAATCACTTCATCTCCAGGCTGAATATCTAAAAGGTGCATTGAAGAGAAGAGTCCTTCACTGCAACAATTAGTTGTGAGAACCAAGTCTTTAGAAACACCAAGATGACTTGCGTACTTTTCCTCAAACTCAGCAACTCTTTTGCCTTTACCGAGCCAATTTGACTCGAAAACATCCTTAAGAGCATCAAGCTCCTCTTTGCCTAAAGTAGGCTGATAAACATTAATCATTTTCTTATTATTTTAAATAACATTAAAACATTACTTTTAACCAACTTATACATCATATCAATAAAGATACAAGAAGCCATTACTACCATAGCCTGCAATAATGCTATAGGTATCATATATGAAGTATTATAAAATTCTATATTATCGAAAAAAAGTTTCCAAAACCAAGGATAAACATTAGGATTCTCGGATATCAAATATACAGCAAAAGCACTTTGAGCTAAACGATTAATTATTGGCGAGACTATATTCAACCTTTCAAACCACAATAATAATCCTATCGCAGACAATACTGGCAAGAATGAAAATCGACCAATCAACATCATACTTAAGTGTATATTAAGATTAAAGATTGGCAAAACATAATCCAAGATTATTAATGATATTATTGCTGTCATAAATCCCGTTGAAAGAAGTAATATGGGGGTTTTATCCTTTTTGAAAATTGATATTTTCTTTGTCCGCAACATGAATCCTAGGGAATAAAGAAGTACAAATAACCCTACATTAGAAGAAATAGTAGGAGCCTTCATTAATGGTAGCAACATTTCTATAGCTATCATTATACCAAAGTAATACTTCAATGCCTTATTTGAAGAGTGATGTAACACCTGATTTATCCATGGCGATAATATGAAAACAGCTAAATATGGAAGCACAAACCAATAATTTGGATACATAATTGACAGTATTGATTTTAGCCCCCCCCATTACGGTAAATGGTACTAATCCTAGCATGACAACCGCACCCCAGATTATAAAAGCATATACTTTAACATCAGCAACAACCCGAATTAACCCCTCCTTACTTATTTCTGTTTTATTGGCACAAAAATATCCAGTAATCAATATAAATATGCAATTTCCAATTTCACCTAAATATTGAGTGAATTGTAGAAAAACCTTATTATATAGATAGGTATTATCTGATTCAAGCTGCCAACTTCCATGACCACCCCAATGAGATAATACAATGCCAAACATCGCAAATAATCTAAGTAGTTCAATACCAGATAGTCTTTTTGTCTTCATTATTATTTCCTATTTCGAATTATATTTTTTACTTGGAAAAAATTTTTATCATGAGTTATCCATGACATTAAAATATACACCACCCCAGAAACAAACATTTGCATTACTATCAATACATAGTCTCTTTCAAAATATCGGGTCATTGCATAAGCTGCCACTGCCATAACAGCAGAGTTGAAAACCGGTTTTACTAGATCTTTACATCTATCCCAAAGGGAATAACCAAAGACTCTACTGCTGATGATACATAAGATAAAATTTCCTGAAAATTCTACAACAGTATAACCAATTGCAATAGCCCAAACCCCATAAGGAATCATTAAGGTCAGAGACAATAAGTTTACTGCTAAAAGACCTATTTCATAATAAAGTCCTATTTGACTCTTGCCCACGGAATAATAAACTTGCTTATCTATTGAAGTTATGATTCCAGGAATTCGTAGAATACAAAACAAACTCAAAAAGATGGCACATGGTAACCATTTTTCCGACAACACAAAAGAGACTAAAGGTTGAGCTGCAACTGCAACAAATACTAAGATAGGTATCATAACAAATGCAGACATCGAAACAGAACGTCTTGCCAGTTCTCTTAACTTTTGAATATCATCTTGCTGACGAGAAAAGACAGGAAGCAAAACAGAAGATAACGATGTATTCACCACCTGTGTAACCAAGGAAGAATAGCTATATCCTCTATCATAGAAAGCCAATTTCTCTGGTGAGAAAACCTTTCCTATTGTCATAGTACGAATAGTATCTCCACCTGCACTGATTAGATTGGTTCCAATAATCTTTATACTAAATCCATATATTTCTTTCGCACTTTGCCAAGAAAATCCTAATTTAAGACGAAGTTCTGGAATCATATTCATAAAGATGACAATTGATAGGATATTAGTAAGATAATAACCAACCAAAGCCCAAATTCCCATTCCCATATATGCCATAGCAATACCAATGATACCAGACAAAGGCGTTGCTAACATACTTCGAAAGAAAATGCTGCGAAACATCATCTTTCTTGTAAGTAAACCAGTTTGAATGGAATTGAAAGAGAAAAGGAACAATGAAATTCCCATAACTCGAATTGGCCAAGTCAATTCTTTAATCTTGTAATATTCACTTACGAATGGTGCTATGAAATATAATCCTATAAAAAGTATTAATGCTACAAATAAGCTTATAGAAGTAAGGGTGGATAAATCTTTCTCTGATAACTCTTTCTTTTGAACTACCGCAATAGACAAGCCACTTTGAACAAAAATACCAAGATAATTAATGATTGCATTAATAATTGCCAGACTTGCAAAATTTTTAGGTAATAAAAGGCGAGCAAGGACAACTTGAATCAAAAGTCCTAATCCTTGAACCATCGCTCTTTCACCACCCTTCCATAACAAAGATCCTATGACACCGCTTGATTTTGGCATACCGATTTATGGCTTTAGGATACTTAATCTTACAATATCTTCGTACTCACCATTTTCACAAATAGCCTCATCCTTAAGAATAGCTTCAGATGAGAATCCTGCATTTTTTAAGAGTTCTACCTCATCGGCAAACTTAAAGAATACGTAAGAATAAACCTTATGCATACCATATTCGTTAAATGCTTTCTCTACTAACATATGGATGGCCTGGCTTTGACTTTCAGGTGTCCACTCTGTATCTGTACTAGTAAAGATACAAAGTTCACAGCGCTTATTAGTATAATCCATATCCTTCAAATATACTGTAGCTATTGGATAAGCAACAATAGGAAAATCCTCATCAATACGCTCTACCATAAACTGCTTATACTTACCTGTCTCTACAAAGTTCTTGAAGAATTCTGCATTTGATTCTTCTGTAATCTTTGCTCTAGAAAGACAATGGTTTAATACATTTTCATCATTTCTCCACTTAACAAGATGGACTCCATCTTGAAGAGTAATTGGTCGTAATACAATTTTCATTTCTTTACTTGTTAATTAACTATCGATAATATTTTTGTTATCAACAATTTATGTTTATTATTAAAATAAGGTAGGCTCCACACCAAAAGCGAAAAGTAGCTCATAAAAAATGCTTATGATGCTTCGCCTACCTTTGGAATATTTTATATCTAACTAATCACTAAACTTAAATTCTTTGCTTCTTTATTATTATAATCTAGAATTCCAAATTCTTCTTTAAAGTATCCTTCCCTTCAGCGAGAATAGAAAGCAGATACTTGCCATAGTCATTCTTTAACATAGGCTGTGCATTCTCTTTCAATTGCTCTGCAGAAATCCATCCCTGACGGTATGCAATTCCTTACAGACATGCCACCTTCAAACCCTGGCGTTTCTCCAAAACTTCGATAAAGGTAGATGCCTCTGAAAGGGAATCATGAGTTCCGGTATCAAGCCAGGCGAATCCTCTTGCCATGGTCTGTACCTTCAGCTGCT
>OBII01000805.1_pt1 | contig 10989 bp, 9 predicted proteins | sample 2433771 | NCBI WGS metagenome assembly OBII01 (sample SAMEA2452127, study PRJEB22498) | human gut metagenome | biome: human feces; feature: human gut; material: feces | place: Australia | collected 2012
CATTATACCATCTAGTTGGCATTTATGCCTTTTTTATTGGCTGAAGTATTGAATTTTCAATGTACGACACACCTTATTGGTGTGGGAAGTTTAAGTAAATAATAGTTGATTATAACGAATAAAAAATACACAAATGCCGAAAATTGTCTAAAATTGTACAGTTTTCGGCACTTTCAATGTATACTTTTAACAAAATCCGTGGAAAAGCGCTCCGTGTGACCGTTGTGTGACCAAAGAGGTGTATAATCTTATTCAAGAGGAAAACGTATAAATAAAATATGAGGATAAGAACGCGTGCTTTGGGATAATGAGCCGGAATATAATAGATTGTCACAGAGCATACATAGGGACGAAAATGGAATTAAAGCCAGAAGCATTTAAAGGGAAAATGTTTAAGGTAAATGAACGGAAAATTTTTTTTGAAAAAAATTAAAAAAATACTTGCATTATTCGTTTGACCATGATATTATAATACACGGTTCGTTGGTCAAGCGGTTAAGACGCCGCCCTCTCACGGCGGAAACACGGGTTCGATTCCCGTACGGACTGCTAAGTATTTAAAGTCGGTACATTCATGGAAACATGATGTACCGGCTTTTTCGTTGTATATATTCATATGAGGCAGAGCTATTTATTAGCAGCTGCAGCTACTGCATGCTTTTATTATAAAAGTATGGTATAACATGAAAATTTCTCAATAAGGAAATCTGCCCTTGCAATATACCCTGCCGGGGTATATAATACTCTTGAAGACAGATACCCATAAGGGGTATAGTTAGACATGTGCAACAAATGTGGAATGAAGAAAGAAGGGAGGCACCCATGGCAGAAAAAGAAACCAAATGCTGTTGCTGCAACCGCAAAAAAGAGCGGTCAGAGAAGGAATATAAGGATCTCATCAACAGACTTAGCCGTATAGAGGGGCAGATCCGTGGAATCAAGCGTATGCTGGATGAGGATTGCTACTGCCCTGACATCATCACACAGGTGGCGGCCGCAAATGCCGCGCTCAACAGCTTCAATAAAGTCCTTTTGGCCAATCATATAAAGACGTGTGTGGCAGATGACATAAGAGCCGGCAGGGATGAGACAATAGATGAGCTTTTGAACACACTGCAGAAGCTTATGAAGTAGTATTATAAGAAGGCAGGTATAAAAATGAGTACAATAATCACAATATTAATAATAGCAATAATTGCCGCACTGGTGATTGTGGGCTTAAAGGAGACTATTAAGCATTCAAAAGGCGAGGGCGCCTGCTGTGGCGGTGGAGCCATGAAGGAGGACGAGGAAGCTACAGTACAGCTTACAGGCGAGATAGTCACGAGAGCAGATGTGCACATAGACGGAATGCACTGCATGAACTGCAAGAACTCAGTCACACGCTCACTTCAGAAGATGAGCGGAGTATCGGCAGCTGTGGATTTAAAGCATGGCGTGGCACATGTTGAGGCAGCCAGAGAGCTGAGCGATGAGGAAATCACATTTGCCATCGAAAGACTGGATTTCAAGGTGACAGGAATTGAGAGATTTTAGAAAAGGCTTCTGAATAGTTAGATTCGAATAGTAGAAAGAAGGAAATACAGACAGTATGAAGCAATATACAGTTACAGGAATGAGCTGTGCGGCATGCTCTGCCAGAGTGGAAAAGGCGGTCTCTAAGGTTGATGGTGTGACGAGCTGCTCTGTCAGCCTTTTGACCAACTCGATGGGAGTCGAGGGAAGCGCGACAGATGCGCAGATAGTGGAGGCGGTAGAGCAGGCGGGCTATGGAGCGAGTCCAAAAGTCACAGCAACAGAATCAGAAAATGACAAAGCGAATAACAGCTTAGAGCAGCTAAAGGCAGCGCAGGATGCGCTTGTAGACAGGGAGACACCGAAACTGCGCAACAGGCTTATATCATCGCTCATATTCTTAGTTGTTCTCATGTATTTTTCCATGGGACATATGATGTGGGGCTGGCCGTTGCCTGAGTTTTTCAATGGAAACCATGTGGCTATGGGGCTTTTGCAGCTTCTGCTTACAGTGGCGGTAATGGTCATAAACCAGAAGTTTTTTATCAGCGGCTTTAAGGGCTTGATTCACGGCGCTCCAAACATGGATACGCTTGTTGCGCTTGGTTCTGCGGCATCGTTTGGATACAGCGTGTATGCACTTTTTGCCATGACAGCTGCGCAGGTGAAGGGCGATATGGATGCGGTCATGTCATATATGCATGAGTTTTATTTTGAATCCGCAGCCATGATTTTGGCACTGATTACTGTCGGAAAAATGCTTGAAGCGCACTCAAAGGGCAAAACAACAGACGCTTTAAAGAGCCTGATGCAGCTTGCCCCAAAGACCGCAACCGTTGTAAGGGATGGCGTGGAGCAGGAAATTTCTGTGGATGCAGTGAAAAAGGGCGATATTTTCGTGGTCAGACCCGGGGAAAACATTCCGGTGGATGGTGAAATAATAGATGGAACAACCGCTGTCAACGAATCGGCACTCACAGGAGAGAGCATCCCTGTGGACAAGCAGCCGAAAGATACAGTAAGTGCTGCCACAGTGAACCAGTCAGGTTTTATAAAATGCCGCGCAACGAGAGTGGGCGAAGATACCACGCTCTCACAGATTATACAGATGGTGTCTGATGCCGCAGCGACAAAGGCACCTATTGCAAAAATCGCAGACAGGGTATCGGGAGTATTTGTGCCGGCGGTTATCACAATTGCAGTCATTACAATAATAGCCTGGCTTATAGCCGGTGAGACCGTGGGCTTTGCGCTTGCCAGAGGCATTTCGGTGCTTGTGATAAGCTGCCCTTGTGCACTCGGATTGGCAACCCCTGTTGCGATAATGGTAGGAAACGGCAAAGGTGCAAAGAGCGGTATACTCTTCAAGACAGCGGCAAGCCTTGAGGCAACAGGCCGCACACAGATTGTGGCTCTTGATAAGACAGGCACCATCACAAGCGGTGAGCCGAAGGTGACGGATATCGTGCCTGATGAGACATTTTTTGAGGGAACCGGCAATAATGCCGGAAAGCTTCTTGCAATAGCCGCATCAGTCGAGGCCAAGAGCGAGCATCCGCTTGCAAAAGCCATTATGGAGCGCGCAAAAACAGACGAAATTGCTGTCGCAGAGGTGACAGATTTTAGCGCTGTTGTGGGAAATGGTCTGACGGCAACACTTGCAGGCAAAATGATAAAAGCAGGAAATCTTGCTTTTATCAGCAAATTTGTAAAAGTGTCAGATGATATGCGCGCGAAAGCTGTCGAATTTTCAAAGGAAGGAAAAACTCCTCTGTTCTTTGCCGCAGATGACAGGCTTTGCGGTATCATAGCCGTTGCAGATACAATAAAGGAGGACAGTCCGGAAGCTGTCAGACAGCTTAAAAATATGGGTATCAGAGTTGTTATGCTCACCGGTGACAACGAGCAGACTGCCAATGCTATTGGAAAGCAGGCGGGAGTGGACGAAGTCATCGCAGGTGTGCTTCCGGATGGTAAGGAGGCTGTCATAAGGAAGCTAAAAAAACAGGGCAGGGTAGCCATGGTTGGTGACGGAATCAATGATGCACCGGCGCTCACACGTGCGGATATGGGAATTGCAATCGGCGCGGGAAGTGATGTGGCAATAGATGCAGCGGATGTTGTCCTGATGAAGAGCCGTCTGATAGATGTACCGGCGGCAGTGCGGTTAAGCCGTGCTACATTGACAAATATACACGAAAATCTGTTCTGGGCATTTTTCTATAATGTAATAGGTATTCCACTTGCGGCCGGTTTGTGGTATCCTTTATTAGGATGGAAGCTCAATCCGATGTTTGGAGCGGCGGCGATGAGCCTGTCGAGCTTCTGCGTTGTTACCAATGCCCTGCGGCTGAATCTGTGCAGGGTGTATGATCCTAAGCATGACAGAAAAGCAACACCAGATAGAAAAAACAAAACAAAAAAACCAAATGAAAGTGAGGAAAAATCAATGACAAAGACAATGAATATCGAAGGAATGATGTGCGGCCACTGCGAGGCAAGAGTAAAGAAGGCACTCGAGGCGCTTGATGCAGTTAGTGAGGCAGCAGTAAGCCATGAGAGTGGAACTGCAGTAGTGACATTAAGCTCTGACATTTCCGATGAGAAATTAAAGGAGACTGTAGAGGCTGAGGACTACAAGGTTACATCCATTCAGTAATCAGTCAGACAGTATAACAATATGAAGAAATATATAGCATTGGTATTGGCTGCAGTGCTGGTGCTTGGGATTTTTACAGGATGTGGTAACAAGGGCAACAAAGAGACAGAATCACAGACAGATGAGAAAGTCACTGAGTCGGTGAATTCTGCAGAAAATAATACTGAGGACAGTACGCAAAGCAGTACAGAAAACAGTACAGAAAATCAGAATGTGGCTGATACAGAGCAGCTCACCACAGAAAACGGACAGGAGAGCTCAGTTCTTGCCTGTCCGTCAGTAAACGGTAAGCTGCATGTGGAGGGCAGCAAGCTCGTTGATCAAAATAACAACGAGGTGCAGCTTCGCGGAGTCAGCACACACGGTCTTGCGTGGTATCCACAGTATGTGACCAATGATTGCTTTGCCACGCTGAAAAGCTTTGGAGCAAACGTGGTGAGGCTCGCCATGTACACCTACGAAAGCGGTGGCTACTGCACAGATGGTGACAGGCAGCAGCTTGAGACACTTGTGCAAAACGGCGTGCAGTACGCACTAAACAATGACATGTATGTCATCATCGACTGGCATGTGCTAAACGAGGGAAATCCAAACCGCTACAGTGATGTGGCAAAGACATTTTTTGCCAAAATGGCACAGCAGTATGCCTCATACAACAACGTGATTTACGAGATTTGCAATGAGCCGTGCAAAGGTGCGACCTGGGGAGATGTGAAGTTTTATGCCAGCGAGGTCATTCCGTCAATCAGAAGCTACGACAAGGATGCAGTCATACTGATAGGCACACCTAACTGGAGCCAGGATGTGGATGAGGCAGTCAAGGACCCTGTCACAGGCTATGATAATATCATGTATACACTGCATTTCTATGCCGCAACCCACAAGGAGGACTTGCAAAACAAGCTAAAATCGGCGGCAGACGCAGGACTGCCGATATTTGTATCAGAGTTTGGCATCTGCAGCGCCGACGGAAACGGTCAGGTGGACATAGATTCCGCAAACAGCTGGATCAGCCTGCTTGACAGCTACGGCATCAGCTATGTGTGCTGGAATCTGTCCAATAAGGACGAAAAATCAGCGCTTCTAACACCTGCCTGCGATAAGACAAGCGGATTTACCTATGAGGATCTAAGCGATGAGGGCAAGTGGCTGTACGGTGTGCTCACAAGTCATGTGACACAGTAAACATCCGGAACATGAAAGTATCCGGAGGTAATCGGCTGTATGACGAGCTGCTGAATTATGTGACACAGGTCTTGAATTGGCGAAAAGCCTCAGATGCGCGAAAAGCTGTGCACATGGCAATGCAGGGATAGAAGCATCCATGCACTCAGCCGGCATGCACATGAGGCAGATGCAGATACTTCTCTCTGGTGGCAAGTCCGCCGCGAATATGGCGCTCGGACTTGTTGATATCGAGAATGTGACGCGCCTTTGCGGCAAGCTCCGGGTCTATACGAAGCAGCCTGTCAGCATCCGTGATATCCTTGTGCACAGTGGATTTGCTGATGCCAAACTGCTTTGCAGCCTGACGCACCGTGGCATTGTTTTCAACTATGTAGTTGGCGATTTCCACCGCCCTTGTCTCAATATATGATTTCAAAAAATACTCCTGCATATTCTGTTGTTACAGTTTATGCAGGAGTATTTTTAATATTACACACAGGTTGTAATTCTATTTACGTTTTTTGTAATAAAATAAGAAAACGGTTTCTTAATAGTAATAATAATATTAATTTTCCATATTGCATTGGTGCAAAAGTTGCGCTGCCTGATCATATTAAGCTCATTAAATATATTAAGTGTATTAAGTATGTTAAGCGTATGCAGCAGTTATGAGCTCAATGCATTTGTCATACCCAAGCACAGAGCTGTTGAGCACCAGGTCATAATTTTTCCTGCTGCCCCACTCCTTATCGGTAAAGTAGCGGTAATTTACAGAGCGCTTCTTATCGACATCCTTTAGCAGCTTTTTGACTTCGTCATCGTTTTTTTGGTAGAGCTTTTTTATTCTTGCAGCCTTCTCAGGGGTGTTTGCCTCTATAAAAATATTCAGCACATCATCCCTGTCAGAAAGAATGTAGTCTGCGCAACGTCCCACAATAACGCATGGCTCTTTTTGCGCAATATCCTTGATGAGCTTCTGCTGAATATTGAAAATCTGGTCGGAAAGAGAAACTCCTGTGATGTCGCGCCCCACAAATGCATATGAAAAAATACTTCCGGCAGGTGCATATTCGCCCTGGTTTGCGACAATCTGCTCAGAGATACCGAGCTCCTTTGCCACATGCTCAATTATTTTTTTATCGTAAAATTCAATGCCGCATTTTTGAGCAATCTGCTCGCCGATAAAGCGACCGCCACTGCCAAACTCTCGGCTTATAGTGATTATTTTAAAACTCATGATGAAACCTCCCAGCCTATAAAAGTGTTTATAATTCATTATAACGTAATTGCACATAAAATCAAAACAGAAATTTAACAAAATCGCTTGCAGATAAGCACTCCGTAATCTATAATGACATAAGAAAACATGTTGCTTTTACGTAATCAATGAGATGGCAGCAGATAACATATGTTATGTTTTTGTTATTGTTTACATCACAGTGTGGCAAACAGCAATTACGTGACATTTCAAAGATTGTAAAACAGCAGCATAGCGAATAAACAATTAGGAGGAAAACATGGATCAGGAAAAGGTCATAGTCATAGACTTTGGTGGTCAGTACAATCAGCTTGTTGCGCGCCGTGTCCGCGAGTGCAACGTGTACTGTGAGATTTACTCATACAAAATAGACATTGAGAAAATCAAAGAAATGAATCCAAAGGGCATCATCCTTACAGGAGGTCCAAACAGCTGTTATGAAGAGGATTCTCCATCATACCAGAAAGAGCTGTTTGAGCTGGGAATACCGGTGCTTGGCATCTGCTACGGTGCACAGCTTATGATGCATAAATTAGGCGGAAAGGTAATCACACCTGAGGTTGGAGAGTATGGAAAGACAGAAATCACATATTCTGCAAACGGCGTGATGTTCAAGGATCTGCCATCAGAATCAGTATGCTGGATGAGTCATTTCGACAGAATTGCAGAGGCTGCACCGGGCTTTGAGGTAGTTGCGCACACTGCAGACTGTCCAATAGCCGCAACACAGAATGTTGAGAAGAAATTATATGCAGTACAGTTCCATCCGGAGGTACTTCACACCAAGAACGGAACACAGATGATTTACAATTTCGTCCGTGGCGTATGTGGATGTGCAGGCACATGGAAGATGGATTCATTCGTCAAAAACACAATCGACGAAATCAGAGAGCAGGTCGGTGACGGCAAAGTGCTCCTTGCACTTTCGGGTGGAGTAGACTCATCAGTACTCGCAGCACTCCTTGCCAAGGCAATCGGCAAGCAGCTCACCTGCGTATTCGTAGACCACGGACTTCTCCGCAAGAACGAGGGAGATGAGGTAGAGGGCGTATTCGGCAAAGGCGGTTCGTTCGACATCAACTTTGTCCGCGTCAACGCACAGGAGCGCTACTACAGCAAGCTTGCAGGCGTCACAGAGCCTGAGCGCAAGCGTAAAATCATCGGTGAGGAATTCATCCGTGTATTCGAGGAAGAAGCTAAGAAAATCGGAAAGGTTGACTTCCTTGCGCAGGGAACCATCTATCCGGACGTAGTGGAGAGTGGACTCGGCGGAGAATCTGCAGTCATCAAATCACACCACAACGTAGGAGGTCTCCCGGAGCATGTCGATTTCAAGGATATCGTGGAGCCACTCAGAAACCTCTTCAAGGACGAGGTACGCAAGGTCGGACTGGAGCTTGGATTACCTGACTATCTCGTATTCCGTCAGCCATTCCCAGGCCCAGGCCTTGGAATCCGTATCATCGGCGAAGTCACAGCCGAAAAGGTACGCATTGTCCAGGATGCAGACTGGATTTACAGAAGCGAAGTGGAAAAGGCAGCAAAAGAGTACAAAGAGGCCAACGGCGAGGAACCATCATGGATGCCAAACCAGTACTTTGCAGCCCTTACCAACATGCGTTCAGTAGGTGTCATGGGTGATGAGAGAACATATGATTATGCCGTTGCAGTCCGTGCAGTCCGCACTGTGGACTTCATGACAGCCGAAGCAGCCGAGATACCATTTGAGGTACTTCAGACAGTGATGAGCAGAATTATAAATGAGGTAAAGGGAGTCAATAGAGTATTCTATGATTTGACCAGTAAGCCACCGGGAACTATTGAGTTTGAATAGTAGCCACAAGTCTTGGAACCCGCTAAACAAGCGGATTCCGAGACTTTTTCTTTTGCACTGCTACTAATTTGCTACTAATAGCAACTACTCTGTATCACATCGTTTCGGTGGCAAATCAGTGTAGGTTTGTGTTAAATTATCTTTCTTTGAGGCATCTGTATGATTTTGGCAGATGTCTTTTTTTCTGTTAATGGTGCTGGACCATATGGAAGATTTACTGCTATAGCATTTGTTGTGGAAGTATCTGTATCAGATACTTCTGTATGGTTGTAAGATATTCCGGCTGCTTCAAGTAATGGATTTCCATCTGGTGGTTCTGGTGTTGGTGTAACACTTGCTGCAGCTGCCAGTTGCTCCAGATTGTTCACAAGCTCCTGTTGTTTATGTGGAAACAGATGGGAGTATGTGTTCAGTGTTGTGGATACTTTCTCATGTCCAAGTGTGTCTGCGAGGATTAATGCATCACAGCCCTGATTTATGAGAAGGCTGGCGTGTGAGTGACGGATGTCATGGATTCGTATCTTTTTCACGCCTGTGTTTTTGCAGCCTCTTATCATTTCGTGTGAGAGATAGGATTTTGTTATAGGGAACAGTCTTTCATCGGGAGTAATCATATATCTGGTTGAGATAAATTCCCTTAGCTCGTCACAGAGAAAGTCTGGAATCGGAACTTTTCGTTTGCTCTTTCTCGTTTTGGGAGTTGTGATGACATCCTTGCCCTGAAGCCTCTGATAAGTCTTGTTAATATCAATAAGCTTGTTATCAAAGTCGATATCAGCAGATGTCAGTGCTAACAGCTCGCCTTCTCGTATACCTGTCCAATACAGGACTTCAAAGCAGAGATAGGAAAGTGGCTTATCCCTTACACCTTCGCGGAATGAGATATACTCATCATAAGTCCAGTAGTCCATTTCATCAGCTTTTGCCTGACCAATGCTTCCTGCCTTGCCACATGGATTCGTGTTAAGGTCATAAAAGCGTTTGGCATAATTGATGAGACATGTAAGCTGATTGTTAATTGTCTTAAGATAAGTTTTCGAGTATCCTTTAGGCGAATTCATTAGCTGATTCTGCCACCGCCTCACATCTGATGCCTTTATTTCATTGACAGGCTTCTTGCCAAAGAATGGGAGAATGTGAGTCCTGTAAATGTTTTTCTTGGTCAGAATCGTGGAAGGCTTCAATCTTGCTGTCATATCTTCCATATAAAGTTCGTAGAGATTCTGCAGAGTCATATCTGGGTTAGCAGATTGCTTTTCCAAGAAATCCCTTTCAAATGCCAAGGCTTCCTTTTTGGTGGCGAAACCTCTTTTCCACTTTTGCTGTTTGGTTCCCTGCCAGTCCGTATAATAGAACTTGGCGAACCAGTTACCAGTATTGTTATCTTTGTATGCTGGCATAAATATCATCTCCTTTTGTAAAAATTGTTGTGCAATTATCCAAAGGCTATGATATAATCTACTTGTCTAGGGTGATTATAAAGCCTTCGGGCAAGTCACTTACATAAGCTTCGGTATTTCCTTTTGCGAGAAGGATTGTGCCGGAGCTTTTTTTACGCAAGTAATGAATCTTTGGTCTATTTCATTTTCAAATATGTGCTTATCTGTCAAGATGAGTATCTTTGTAATATGCTAACATATCAGCTTTCCACGAATCAAACTTTTCCTGAGTGATTCTTCCAGCCTGCAGCATATGCTGTTTTTCTATCCAGCTTTCCATAAAGAGACAGAAATCTGCATCATATTTTCCACTGCCCTTACCATTAACACTGATACCAGCAGTCCATTCAGGGCTTTCAGGCGGTTTAGTGTTAGTAAGTTCAAATGAAAAATCTGTAAGTTCTGTTATGGCAAACAGAGCATTGATAACATCTGACATTGTATTAAATTCACAGGCAGGATATTCAGATGTAGTATTATTATCAGAAACATTGGTGTCTTCTGATGATAAAAGCTCCTGCCAGGGAACATTCAGTTCATTAGCAATCTGCTTTACAACATCTATCTTTATCAGTATTTCACCAGATTCATATTTCTGAATAGTACGTTCTGATTTACCCAGCCGCTGTGCGAACTCTTTCTGTGTAATCTTTTGTGCTCTGCGCCGTTTCTGTATTGCCTTTCCGATTTCTTCAGGAGAAGACATATTCAGTTTCATGGAATCAGAGTAAGCCATTTTGTTCACCATCCTTATTATGAAATAGTCCGTTGCTAAAATGCGTAATCATCTGACAATCAATGAAATGCGTATCAGCAAGTGACTTTTATGTGATTGTAAGAATACTTTATCATAAGATAAAACGAATTGCAAGTGCGTATTATTTAAAAATTCTATTGACATATTTTGAAAAGAATATTATTATAAAAACGAATTAGAAGTGCGGATTAAATAAAGAATAAGATAGCTGATTTATGAAAAACGTACTTAAGATAACAATTTACGAATGGAGGAGCTGTATGAAAGGTATAAAGGAAGCATTTATAGATGTAGGTGAGATAAGTCAGATGCTTGGTATCGGGATGACAAAGGCATATGCAATTATAAAGGAATATAATG
>OBII01000806.1_pt1 | contig 10988 bp, 12 predicted proteins | sample 2433771 | NCBI WGS metagenome assembly OBII01 (sample SAMEA2452127, study PRJEB22498) | human gut metagenome | biome: human feces; feature: human gut; material: feces | place: Australia | collected 2012
GATGATGGTCAACTCGATTTATTTCGAGATCTAAAATCTTAACGGGACAGTAGTGTGGGTGAATGATAAAAGCCGAAATGTAGGGCAAAATGATACGCAATGACCAAAAGCATGGCCACTCCCATTATTTCTGTACGTTTTTCACTCAAATTACAGAGTGTTGAATTGTTCATTAATTGCATTGCTTATTTCGTTTTCATAACAACACCAAGGACGCTGTCTTGCTGTTTCCATTGCGTTTTTACCTATTTTTTCAAGTTGGTTTCTTTTACTTATCGCATCTCTAATAGCATTTGTCAATGATTCAACAGAACCTGCTTCAACAACCCAACCGTTTTCTCCATTATTTATGATATCAACTGCGCATGTGCGGTTGGTTGCAATAACAGGTGTTCCTTGTGACATGGCTTCTGTTATTACCATTCCGAAACCTTCAAATAATGATGGAAATATAAAAACATCAGCCTTTCTCATTTCTTGTAGCACTTTATCATGTGGCATCGGTCCCAAGTAATTATGCTTCGCCAAGTTAGATTGTAGCACTTTACAGTTTGGATAACTATTGAAACCAATAATAGAAAGTTCTATTTCGTTTTCAAAAAGCTTGACAGCGTCAAATAGATAGCTTAGACCCTTACTTTGACTCAATCGGCCAACAAAAAGAAACTTCAATTTTCTGTTACTGTTGTTCTCATAAATTCGCTTTTCATATACGTTTGGAAAACCGTATGGAATAACTTTTACTGGTGATGACAGCGAATGAGGGTAATATTTTAATATTGATTCTTTTGTAAATGAGCTTGCCACAAATATGCAATCAGCCAATTCTAATTCTTCATCTTTCCTTTTCAGTTTCTCTTTGGTATCACCAAAAACCCCTAATGTTTCTGCCCATTCAGGGTTTTTCTTGGCTTCATCTGCAAGTAATGACTGATAGCAACGCCAATGAACAATTGGTAAATCAAAGAAGCATTTTTTTCCTTTTACTTTTGCATAACGGAACGTTTCAAGAGCTCCATCATCGTATGCATAAATGCCATCTACATCGTGTCTTTTAATGTACTCTTTTACTTTTTTATCTATATGATGATAAACATCATCTACAGTAACTGTTGGTATAAATTTTATCTTTCTTTTAAGAAGTCGTAGCAGTTCTCTAAACGGATAACTTTTAATAAACTGTCCTAAACATGCGTCAAACGAACGTTTCTTAAATTCAGAAAGTCCTGGCAGCTTTGACAGCTTATCATATATATTTCCAGGCAAACAAGCTACACAGGTAACAAACGCCTCCAACATCTCTTTCTTATATAATGCAAGAACAGCATGGCGAGTGTTCTCATTCCCCGTCGGATGAGATATGATTATTTTCTTTCCCATGATTTAAAGTAATCTACATATTTATGAACCATAAAATCTGGTGTGAACATTTTTAAATGCTCATTTACTCTTTCTTGATTTAAGGATGGTATATTGTCCATTTCTAACATCCTTTTTGTAAGACTATCTATGTCTTCTTTCTCAAACAATAATCCACATTTGCCTATTGCCTCAGAAATTCCATCCCCATCAGAACCTATAACTTGGCAACCTGTTGCTAAACCTTCAAGAGCTACTATTCCAAATGCTTCTTTATATACACTTGGAACAACTAAACATTTGTGATTGTTGAGCTCGTCAACAAGAGCCTTTCCTTTTAATTGTCCTTTAAATATTACCTGATTTTCTTGTTTCTTGTTTGAAACGATTTCTTGACAATCTTTCATCATCGGTCCATCACCGATGATGAACAACTTCTGTTTTTTGTCTGATAAAGATAAATATTTCAAATAGGCGTTAATTAAAAAGTCAACTCCTTTTTCTGTTACTAAACGCCCAACGAAAACGAAATCTTTTCGATTTTCAGATCCATAGTTTTTAAAAAGAGAGTTGTCGTAGGAGTTATGAATAACAGAATAACGTTTTAATCCCAAACTCTTTCCAACAGCATCGCTTACACAAATGTTGTGAGCAAAATGAGAAAAGAATTTTTTCAAACGTGAGACCTTCGTCTCATTTTGATCCCACACTCTAAAATAGCAGGTGTGATGAATAACAATCCATTTTTTCAGAAAAAGCAGAGCGGGCAACACTCCTTTTAAAGAAAGAACAGAATGAACAAAAAGGTCACATTTTATATACTCCTTTATCAAGTATGATGTTTTTGTTGTTCTTATTATTTTAAATGAGTATTCATGTTCATTGTCTTCGTCAAGCACAGGCGTAACGACGGTAATGTCAAAATATTTTGACAGCCCTTGAGCTATAAGATAATTGATAGTTTCAAGGCCACCTACTCTTGGATAAAAAGATGGCGTGTATATTAAAATTTTCATCTTTTCAATAATTTACTGATGACAAACATGTAGTGCCCTGTCAAGAATGAGATATACTTAGAGATATCTTGGAGATTCTTAATCCTATGAATATATACACATCGTGGGACTTTTACTGCATACAATTCTGTTGGAGTATTAAAGGCAGAAAATATCTTATCTGCTTTAATAAGCAACCAGTTTTCTGCCCAATATCTGTTTAGCTTTTCTTTATCAGAAATAGCTGGCAATGTCTTGATGTAAGATGATTTGCTCCACCAAAAATTTCCTGCATAATATTTATAGTGATATGGTGGAACTATTGGGTCATCGTATTTGCATCCGTAAGAATCGTATTGTTTCAAAACATTGATAGCCACATTATGTTTGTAAAAGATGAAATATTCCATCATCTTACGCCATGCTTCACTACAGCCTTTCAGGTGTTCAAACTTTGAGGTGGGATATTTGCTTGTCGATTGAACAGTATATGAAACGCCTTTTGTGTGAAAATAATATACATAAAAGTCTTCTCTTTGAGCATGATTATGTATATATTCCAATGCTGGGAACTCAAATTGGTTTTCTTTTAATGGCAATGAAATAACAATCTCAAAATCAACATCATATTGGTTCAGAGTTTCTTTTAACTTATCAATATCTCCAACCGTTGTGTAAATACAGGAGATAAACAGCTTTGTGGTCAAGTGAAGCAAGCCTGAATCCGTACATGCCCCTAACTGTTCTTTTACCAAGTTCACCCATTTGTTCACACAAAACACATGATACATTCCATATATCGGCTTGTCTATTATTGGATCTGTATCAAATGGTTTTATATTATCCGATTTGGTAATAGGCCAAATGTTCTTAACAATATTTCTTATTTGCATATTTTTTTACAATTTCAGTATTGACAAAGACTTCATGTATTTATTATAGACAGCTTCCCATGTCAAATGCTTGGCAAAATCCATACTGCTATTTTTTAATTTATCTGACAAATCATTATTACCAATCAGCTTGTTAATCAGAGAAACATATTCATTAACAGTATTTTCTCTCGCAAAAAGGAATAAGTCAGACAGCTTGTTGTCTGTCATAAAACCTTTGGTTGTGATTGTTGGAATACCAAATTGAAGTGCTGCTGCTAAAGAACCACTCTTTAAGGAACAGCCAGACGAGGAATCTTCTGGTAAGATGAGAATGTCTGTAATTTGTAGATACTGAGCCAGACAATCTATCTCCATTGGTCCTGTAAAATATATGAAATCTTCTTTAGGAATGCTTGTGTTTGCTTTTCCTAAAGCAATCACTTTAATATTAGCTCCATTTTTTATAATGGATTTAATGGCATCAACTACAACAGAAAAATCTCTATTGCCAAACAGGGTTATAATGGTTTCATCCTTGCATGCGATAGATTCTTTCAATTTTTTCTTATCAGAATCATTGGCATAAATTATAGGAACATTACTGGGGATTGGCATTAAAGAAACATTATCTATATTTAGGGCTTTCAATCTTTTTTTGTAATGCTCTATACTTGTTCCAACAAAGGTGCTGTTTAAAGCTATTTGCTTTGCAATAGAGGCCATTAGAAAGGCACCTATATTACGGTGAAACTGATACCATTTTCCTCTTCCAATACATACTTCGTGAAAGAAAGTATATAATGGCACGTTTATCTTCTTTATCTCTTTGGCAAGGTATGCAATAGAGAATGGCAAACCTCTATTTTCATATCCATGAGGAACATATTGCAACGATACTACATTAATATGTTTCTCTTGTATCAATCGAATAACAGGATGGGCAGCAGCTTTGTTCCATGTTTCAACGATAGGAAATACGCAGATATCATCATAATTCGTCTCCACCCTATCATCGCGTTTACACACGATGCTAACATGATGCCCATGTTTAGCAAATTCCTTTGCTAAATTGAGAGTGTAATCGCCAACCCCATCTACAACAGGAGGTAGGGTGTTTGTTATAAAAAGAATGTTCATAGTGTAGAATTCTAAATATTATCTTTAGAGGCTTTCATCATGAAACTATTCCATCTATGAAGCAACTCTATACCTGTATTTAACTCTTTTGGTGTATAAAATGCTCCAATATAATATTTTGAATCATCGTCTTTACTCTCAGTTAGGTAGAATTCAAAATCACCTCTTGAGAAATTTGATTTTTTCAAGTCTTCTATTTCTAATCCATTATTTTGCAAATAACTTTTGTATTCACAGCTTATAGGAAGCAATTCTTTACGCAAATTGTTTAAAAGACAATATTTTTCCATCATTTTCTTCATCTTTGGATGGAAAAAACCGTTATAATAGAGCATCACTAATTCATACCTTGAAAGAGTAGCTCTAACAAAAGTTGCGTATTGGTACTGACTATCTTTACCTAACCAATCGTTCTCGGTAATAAATTTAAGTATAGTGTAAATATGTCTAAAATAATGGTCAAACACAGTTGTTGTATAGTAATCGTCAAAGTGGCTTTTCCCTTTTCTATAAATCACCTCACGTAAACCATTAACGGATATCCTTCTTTTTATTCTAGAATCATCTACTTCTACATAATGTTCACATCTTTGAAAAACATAGTAAAACAGATTCCTACCTCTATATTCATCGCGTATTAAAACTTCGTTCTGTAAACGCCCGAGATTATTTGGATTATCTTCAGTAATATACTCTTTGTGTGAATCGGCTGCAAATAAATCGTTGACTATATTTTGTTGAACTTCCAACATTTTGAAAAAAGTATTTTCAAATTGCTGTTTCTTTAAAGTTTCGTTCTGTTTTTCAAACTCTTCAGTTTGGTTTTGCATTTCTTCATTCGTCTGTTCAATGGCTTGACGTTGATAATCTAAATCTTTATGCTGTTGTCTTATTGTAATAATAAGACCAGCAAAAGCCAGACCTGAAAACAACGCATTTACAGCCCCAAATAAGTCACCGAACTGTCCTCTGTGCTCCCAATCGTCAATATATTTTATTATAAGTAACGCATAACCAATCAATATGCATAAGACAACTAAACTTGAGATTAAAAGATTACAACCCCATGAGTTTTTTTTTCGGTTTTTATCCTTGCTCATTATGTTAGAAGAACTACTTCTTATTCAAATTTTTTCATGACCTTTTCAATGACAGGAGCCATATCATAGTACTTATACTCTGCCAAACGCCCACCAAAGATCACATCAGTCTCTTTAGATGTCAATTCGCGATACTTATTTGCCAACAGATTGTTTCTATCGTTGTTTACAGGATAGTAAGGCTCCATGCCTTCTTTATATTCTGTGGAGTATTCTTCAGAAACAACAGTTTTGGGACAATCATAAATCTCTTGACCGAACATCTCAAAATGTTTGTGTTCTATAACACGGGTGAAAGGAACGTCATGACTTGTATAGTTAACAACAGCGTTACCTTGGAAATTTGCAGTATTCTCCACATGGGTATTGAAACTTACGGTTCGCCAATCAAGCTTACCATATACAAAATTGAAATACTCGTCAATGGGTCCAGTGTAAACCAATTTGTCGGCAAGTTTTCTCCAGTCTTTGTATTCAGAATTGAAGAAATCGGTATCTGTTATACATTCTATGCCTTCCAGTAAACCACCAATGAGCTTATTGTATCCTCCAACAGGAATGCCTTGATACTTGTCGTTAAAATAATTGTTGTCAAACACAAGACGGACAGGAAGACGCTTGATGATAAAAGCAGGAAGATCTGTGCATTTACGCCCCCATTGCTTTTCAGTATATTCCTTGATAAGTTTCTCAAAGATGTCTCGACCAACTAATGTAAGGGCCTGTTCCTCCAGGTTTTGTGGCTCACGACCATTAAGAGCTGCAACAGCTTCAGCCTTCTGTTCGTTAATCTTAGCCTGAGCTTCCTCAGGTGTAGTTACGCCCCACATTTGGTAGAATGTATTCATATTGAAAGGCAAATTAAACAGTTTACCTTTATAATTAGCCACAGGACAATTAGCATAGCGATTGAACTCAACAATCGAATTAACGAAGTCCCACACTTCTTTATTTGAGGTGTGGAAGATGTGTGCACCATACTTATGTACATTGATGCCTTCTATATTCTCACAATAAACATTGCCACCAAGATGTGAGCGTTTGTCTATAACAAGACATTTCTTACCCTGTTTATGTGCAAAGTAAGCAAATGTTGCTCCGAAAAGTCCAGAGCCGATGATTAGGTAGTCATATTTTAATAAATCCATATTTTTTTCTTTTATATGTTTATACCATCCATTTTCAAATAACTGTCAACATGACACAGTTTGCCATAACAATCGATATTTTTATATTTAGGCCGCATCATAGAAAACTCGAATTTATTACGATATTTTAGATATGCCATTCTTAGTTTTTCTATTTTCGCGGTATTGTCTCCAACCATGCATATAGGCATGAATTTGATTCTTAATTTATTATGAATACAATACAACGGAAGGAGCAGCTCGCTCATAAAACCGAATATGCGCTTTTGAAATTTATATCCACTCAATATGACATTGTTTTCTATTTCTTGAAGAATAGGGAAAAGCCATTCACAATATTCATTAAATATCGCTTTTGATGTGAAGAACATATTGAAGGCAATCCAACGATTATCTCTAAAGAAAAAATCTTTTATTGTTTGCTCATATTCTGGATAATGCTTTAATATGACTCTGTTCATGATATAAAAATCTTCAATAACATGAGCATAGATATAAGCATCGGCAATGGAATGATCCATATAAGTGGCTTCTGGTAGAATGATATCATATCCTTTTAAACAATCGACAGGGTTAACATCAACAATACCGCTACGTTTGAAATCTTCAACACTATATATGCTGATGGGTGTTTGTTTAAAATTGAAATATCTTCTATAATGAGCGAGTCCTATATAGTCAACGTCTTGTAGGCTCTTCCATGCCCAATATAGGCCTGTAAGCTCACAATAATTAGGATTTTTCATGCTGATATTTTCGCCATCATTGTCGCCTTGCACTCCCAAATCAAGATTTGATAATGCTTTACCAACTTGTAACGGCATATATACATCATTCTGTGCCATAAAATCTTGTTTATGTGCACAAACTATAATTTTACTTTTTGTCATATATTAATAAAATAATGTGTGTCCACCAGTAAACTCATATCTCAAATCTCTGCTTCTCTCACTTATCTTCTTTGCTGGTATTCCTGCAACAATGGCATAAGGTTCTACATCTTTTGTTACCACAGCACCAGAACAAACAACAGCTCCTTCGCCAATGTTAACATTATCGAGTATGGTGACGTTTGATCCTAACCATGCTCTGTTGCTTATCTTGATGGGGCCATGATTGCAAGGCATGCTGCGAAAATACGGGTCGTTAACATCATGTGCCTCAGTCCATAGATGAACCTCTGAACTGAGGTTTACATTCTCACCAATATAAATGCCTTGTCGTGCATCAAGGATGCAATTATCACCAATAATGCTTCCTTTGCCTATATGAAGATTCACTCCACTGCGTATTTCACAGCCGAAATATATAACGCTTGTCTTGTGCTTGTCTACAAGGTATATGTTTCGATAAACCCAATTGCGCACAGCATGGGAAGGAAACATCTTTATGCGATGAATGAGATAACGCTCATAACCGATGAAGAAGATAAAGATCTGATTTTTTATCTTTTGAACAAAGATCTGATAGGGGTGCAGAAGACTTTGATCATTTACCTCCCCCAATGCTTCTTTTGAAATAATCTTTGTCTCTTGTATTCTCATTCGAGAATTAAACAAGCGCAATGGTAAAGCTAAAAAAATGAAGGCTATATAGTCGCGAAAAACATATAAAGCCAATAATATGAGTATGATAGACATATCGAATGTTTATTAATTCCAATAATTTCCTTTGCGCAGTCGAGACTCTTGTTTGCTTAGGAACAGGTGCTTAATTTTTCTCATCAAGCAAGTAAATTGCAGATGTCTCAATGCTACAGAAGGATGATTCAACATTAATTTGCGCAAAAACTTAGAGTTGTCGACATTTGTCCAGCTTCCCAATGCCATGTGAACTACTCTACTCTTTCTGAAAGAATAGAACAAAGAATTAAGGATAAACTGTTCTGGTCCTAATATAAGTATTCCTTCCTCCAAACGCTGTTCTCTGGCATGATAACAATAGCCATATTTCATCGCAGCTTTTGTAAGCACAGCACCGACAATCTGTTCATCGTTAGAATAGTCGTTATTGCGATACATAAAATCATGACTATTATAATAATCCAAGCAATCCTTAATGAGTGGATGGTGCGGTTCTGCAAGTAATGGGTTTGCACAAACCCCCAAACCACTATACGGTAACCATTTATCCTCGCTCTTAGGCAACCAAGTCTTTTTGTTTAACTTCGGTAAATTAGGAGTGTACATGCCTGGATAATACTCATGGCAGCTCACCAAACGATTATCGAGTAAGTCGTCAAACCCATGTATTATGTATTCGTCAGAATCCATACATATGCCGCCACCATGGTAGAGGGCATACATCCGTACATAGTCAGCGACGAAAGCATATTTTTTTAGCTCATAAGCTTGTTTTACAAAAGGCACGGAGTTGATATCGAAATTATCCTCATTCCAGAGTTTTATCTCATAGTCAGGACACTTTCTTTTCCAACTCTCAATGCACCATGTTACAACCTTTGGCATAGGTCCTCGACCAAACCAACAGTAATGAATTATTTTCGGTATCATAAAATTATATTTATTTTTTTATTCCAAAACACAAAAATCCAAACAGTTTGGACATCTTAATGATATCTCCTATAAATACGCAAAGAAAACATATAACCTCTGCTAAAACTGTAGCAAGGATAATTTCTACAAGCTCAAGATTGTTATTCATCGTAAATTTGTAGACATAGGGTAAATAGCAAGATTGAATGAAAAAATAGTGTAAACTATAGATTTCTAAACTGTTTTTTCCCCATTTCTGAAATGTTTCTTTAATATGGGAGCTTTTTTCTCTCATACGATAAAACGCTGTTACTATTACAAAAACCAAACATGGACTTAATAGGTAAATAGCAGTGCCATGATGTAGATAATGTCTTGTTATAAATGCACAAAATGCTAGAACAGCAGCTGCTTCAAACAACAATCTATTTGAAAAGACCTTATCGAACAAACTGAATTGTTTAATGAAAAATCCGAGAAATATATATGGCATGTAATTCGTAATATGATTGCATCCCAATATGTTATATATGGTAGGCGATAATAATTTCACCCCCCCCCGATATACAAATACAAAATATTACTATAAGAAATAGACTTGTCAATTTATGTGATTTGATATTTACCATTCTACATATAGCATCAAAAAAAGTAACAAGTAAGTAAGCTATAAAGAGAAAAAGAAAATACCAATAACCATATTTGAAATCGTTTAAAGCAAAATCAACTAAACTCCTTCCTCTCCATAATGTATATAGTCCACCAATAATAATTAAAGGTAAACATAAACGTTCTAACGTCTTTCTTGTCAAATGCAAATTCGTAAATGGTTTGATGAATAATCCTGAAAGGAAAGCGAACAGTGGCATGTGAAAACTATATATGATTTCACTCCAAGGCGAAATATAATCCATCCCTTGGATGCGGAAAGAGAAAAAGAATATATGACCAATCACCACCATTAGGATTGCGAATCCTTTCAACTCATCGATATATGATAATCTTTGTTTCATTAATTTGTTCTTTTAAAATATTTTTGTTTTAAATTTGCTTTTAATCTTTATAATGCCTATTGGTAAAATTACCATAAACACTGTGCATCCTAGGCTATCCCACCAATTCAATGTTTGTTGTAAATCCAAATTGTAAAAATCTACACCTTCGTATTCTGTTCTAAACAATATTATAAGATATATTCTGCGTAGAAGCATGTTTACAAGAAGAATCGACAGCGAATGTTCTCCTATATATGCAAAAGTTTTAGCCAGAGTTTGATTTTTGTGAATGTAACTTGAAAAGCCTAATATAAGAAAACATCCAGCAATGCTAAAAAGAGGGAAACAGATAGGATTTGTAAACTCTAACTGAGGTATAGATATTTTACCCCCCCGATTACTCCTATGCATAGCACAACGAATGAACCAATTATCAAAAACGGATTTTGATAATTGATTTTGTCTTTAAATCGTGTGCCAAGCAAATAGCCTATATAAAAGATGAAGGACACGATAAAAGTTCTGATAATTGTTTGTGTCCATCCATTATCCTTGGCTGTGTATAAAAAGACAAAGCCAACGATGTATAAACCGATGAAAGAAGCTGCAGTTGTAATGGCTTTGTGTCTTGATTTTCTATTGACATAAAACACGGCAAATGAAAGCAAGGACACAAAGAACAGACATGAGAAGAACCAGTATGGCCCCATACATTCCTCTGTAGGGATAAAACGAGTGTTTGTAGTAAATGCTTTATATGCCATGTCTTTCATGCTATAAAAGCCTGCCTCTTTTGAGTTTATACCTAACGTGGTGAAAACGTTATGTAGGGATATTCAGCTTATTCCCACTTTATATTTCCTAAAGACAGCCAAATATCAGAT
>OBII01000828.1_pt1 | contig 10732 bp, 9 predicted proteins | sample 2433771 | NCBI WGS metagenome assembly OBII01 (sample SAMEA2452127, study PRJEB22498) | human gut metagenome | biome: human feces; feature: human gut; material: feces | place: Australia | collected 2012
CGCTGCCTCCCGGCTGTGGATCAGAACCGGAAGATCCAACTCTCTTGCCAGTTCCAGCTGCCGTATGAACCATTTTTTCTGCACTTCTCTCGGCTCATTGTCCCAGTAATAATCCAGACCGATCTCGCCTACCGCAACCACTTTCTCCTCTTTAAACAGCTCTTTCATCTGTGCAAAGGTCTCTTCATTCAGGCTTCCTACCTCATCCGGATGAATCCCGACTGCCGCATATACAAATGGATACTCCTTTGCAAGTGCGATAACCTTTCTGCATGAATTGTATGTTGCACTGACATTTATAATTGTGCCAACGCCCTGCTCTTCCATAGAATTCAGCAATTCTACTCTGTCCTCATTAAACTGCTCATCGTCATAATGTGCATGTGTATCAAATATCATATATCCCTCCGGGGACGGAGGATTTTCAAAAATAATGTCTTAAATCCTCCGTCCCAAATCAAAAATGTCCTGTCCCCAGTATCCCAATATTTATCCCATCTTTTCCACACGTTATCCCAAGGAATTTCATGGTTATCCCACCCTTATCCCAAGGTTTTCCACATACTTATCCACATCATGTGGATAACTTGTGTGACAGATACTGTATATAGATGTCGGATATTGGAGATATATATCAAACAAGGACGGTGATTCCAAAAATCCTCCGTCCTCATTTTCATTCTTTCATATACAAAGCCAACTATTATCAACCAGTTTCTTTGTATCTTTCTATACTTACATTAGCAGATTTCTGCACCGGCCGGCATATTTTTCTCCGGTGTCATAAGTGCCAGGTTGCCTTCTGCGTCTTCCGCACACAGTAACATACCTTCAGATAATACTCCGGCAAGTTTTGCAGGTTTTAAGTTCACAAGAACCATAACCTTCTTACCAACCATCTCTTCTGCTGAGTAATGTTTCTTAATTCCGGATACGATCTGTTTTACTTCGCTTCCGATCTTAACCTGTGAGCAGAGAAGTTTCTTAGATTTTTTCACTTCTTCGCAAGCAATGATCTCACCAACCTGGAACTGCATCTTTCCGAAGTCATCGAATGTGATCTCTGGTTTTGCTTCGATGTCGATCACTTCTTCGTCAACTTCTTCTTTTGCCTCTTCCTTCTCTTCTACATGTGGATGAAGTTCTTCTACTTTCTTCATTACTTCATTGACGTCCAGTCTTGCGAAAAGGATTTCTGGTTTCTCTGTTACTTTTCCATCACCAAGCTGAGCAAGAATCTTCTCAGATGTTTCTGGCATGAAGGATTCCAGAAGTTTTGCTCCTGCTTTGATGCTCTCGATCAGGTTGTAGAGAACTGTCTCCAGACGATCTTTCTTAGCCTCGTCTTTTGCAAGTGCCCATGGCATTGTCTCATCGATGTATTTGTTGCAGCGTTTGAACAGTACGAAGATCTCTGTGATTGCATCTGCGACACGCAGTTCATCCATCTTCGCATCGACTCTCTTCGGAGTATCTTCTGTGACAGCCTTAAGATCTGCATCGACAGCCTTTTCTTCTTCTGTCTCGGCAACCCCCTTATCTGTTACAACACCGCCGAAGTATTTATTTGTCATGGAAATAGTTCTGTTTACCAGGTTTCCAAGTGTATTTGCAAGGTCAGAGTTCATACGCTCTACCATCAGCTCCCATGAGATTACACCATCATTTTCAAATGGCATCTCGTGAAGTACGAAGTAACGTACTGCATCTACTCCAAAGAAATCTACCAGTTCATCTGCGTAAAGTACATTTCCTTTGGACTTACTCATCTTGCCGTCGCCCTGCAGAAGCCATGGATGTCCGAATACCTGTTTTGGAAGTGGAAGATCCAGTGCCATCAGGAAGATTGGCCAGTAAATCGTGTGGAAACGAATGATATCTTTTCCGATCAGATGAAGGTCTGCAGGCCAGTTCTTGTTGAACAGCTCTGTGCTGTTGCCGTCACAGTCATATCCGATTCCTGTGATATAGTTGGTCAGCGCATCAAGCCATACGTATACGACGTGTTTTGGATCGAAGTCTACCGGGATTCCCCACTTGAAGGATGTTCTGGATACACACAGATCCTGAAGTCCCGGAAGCAGGAAGTTGTTCATCATCTCATTTTTACGGGATACAGGCTGAATGAACTCTGGATGCTCATTGATGTAGTTGATCAGTCTGTCTGCGTATTTGCTCATCTTGAAGAAATATGCTTCTTCTTTTGCAGGCTTACACTCACGTCCGCAGTCCGGGCATTTGCCGTCTACTAACTGAGACTCTGTCCAGAAAGACTCACACGGAGTACAGTACATTCCTTCGTAAGCTCCTTTGTAAATATCTCCCTGATCGTACAATTTTTTGAAAATCTTTTTAACCTGTGCTTCATGATCTTCGTCTGTTGTACGGATGAATTTGTCATAAGAAGTGTTCATCAGATCCCAGATCTTCTTGATCTCGCATGATGCATTGTCAACGAATTCCTTTGGTGTAACACCTGCTTCGTCTGTTCCTGTCTGGAAGAATACATCGTATCCCTGACTTCTTTTATATCTTGCGATGGCATCTGCCAGCACGATCTCGTATGTGTTACCGATGTGCGGTTTGCCTGATGCATAAGCGATTGCTGTTGTAATATAATATTTTCCTTTATTACATTTTTCACACATGTCTTTTTCTCTCCTTTTATGTTTACCGGATATATTTTCTTCGCAGGATCTGAATATCTACATAACCTGCTGCCTGCAGGCTTTGGCTGCCAACAGATTTCTTTTCTATATAAACAAAAAATCTTCCCTGAATTCACTCCTCATAACTTCTGTTACAATTCATAAATCTCAGGGAAGACGAAAATCCGTGTTACCACTTCCATTCACTGCCAGTCTCGCAACTGATAGTCTCTGCGGGTGAAGCTGTTCACTCCACCTCACCGCTGTAAAGGGCGGAGCCCTTTGTGAACTTACATCTTTATCTATCTTTATCAATGCTCATCCACACCGCTCAGTAAGCCATCTTCTGTAACGTTCCACCTATCCCTCTCAGCAGCACACTGCGGCATCCTCACCGGCAGTTCACGGGATTCTCTGTAAGATTTCCTGTTACATACTCTCTTCATCACTGCGTTTGTCATATATCCACTCGTAATTTAAATCGTAGCATATAAGCGGGCGGGATGTCAAGGACTACAGACTGTACTCATCAATCTTCTGCAATTCTTCCTCTGTAAATGGCGCACTGTGTATTGCTTTTATATTATCCAGGATCTGCTGCGTTTTTGATGCACCGATCAGGACACTGGTAACTTCTTTTTTCTGAAGAAGCCAGGCAAGTGCCATATCCGCAAGCTTCTCACCACGCTGAGCCGCCAGTTCATTTAACTTACGAATCTGTTCCATACGCTCTGCGGTAAGAATACTTTCTTTCAAAAATCTTCCGTCCTTTCGAATACGGCTGTCTTCCGGGATCCCATTGAGATAACGGTCCGTCAACTGTCCCTGTGCCAGAGGACTGAATGTAATGAGTCCTTTTTTCAGATTGCCGGTCATATCCTTTAATCCATTCTTTTCTACTGTTCTGTCAAATATAGAATAACAGTTCTGATTGATCACAAACGGGCATTTCAGATCTTTCAGGATCGCTGCTGCCTGTTCCAAAGTCTCTCCATCATAATTTGAAAGTCCTACATAGAGTGCCTTTCCCTGACAAACAGCTGTTGCCAGAGCTCCCATCGTCTCCTCAAGCGGTGTCTCCAGATCCATTCTGTGGTGATAGAAAATATCCACATAATCCAGTCCCATACGTTTCAGGCTCTGATCCAGGCTCGCCAGCAGATATTTGCGGCTGCCCCAGTTGCCGTAAGGGCCTTCCCACATATCAAATCCGGCCTTTGTCGTAATGATCAGTTCATCACGATATGGCATCAGATCTTCTTTTAATATTCTGCCGAAATTTTTCTCCGCACTTCCGTAAGCCGGACCGTAATTATTGGCAAGATCAAACTGTGTGATACCATTATCAAATGCTGTGAAGCAAAGCTGCCTCATATTTTCATAATCGGATGCATCCCCAAAATTATGCCATAAGCCAAGCGAAATCTTGGGAAGCAGTAATCCGCTTCTTCCACAGCGGTTATATTCCATGATATTGTATCGTTCTTTTGCAGGTGTATACATTATTCATTCCTCCTGTCTTTCGTATACCTCATGTTTCATATCTTTAAGCAGTTTCTTTATTTTATATAATAGAATCGTCGCAAATGATTTGCAACGATTTTTGTTTTCGTTGCAAACGATTTTCGACGATTCTGTTTTTTGTTGCAAATTGATTGCGACGATTCTAACTTCTTAAATGTATGGATTTCTGGAATCACTATTTCACACATTCACCATTTTACATTTTCTATAATTTAAAAATGTTGTTTTATTTGCTGATGATATATGTAAATAACTGTTCTATGTATTTTCCAAAATATTTCAAAACACTATCTACATATGTATTTTCAAAAACAAAGCTATATGCTTTTGGGTACATTGTCGTTAAAAACATATAACACATTCCAACATAAAAATGCATCCATATCACTTTAACTATAATATTTTGCACCAAATTGATGAAGCCACCTATTTCCGCTTCCATTGCAAATCCCTCATTCATCTTATATGGCAGCCAGGCTCCGCCTCCAAATGCAATTCCAGTTATCAGTAAAATTTCCGCCAAAGCCGGTATAAACATAATTACCATCCATCCTGAATGTGTTTTAAAATTATCAGAAATACAATTCAAATACATCAAAGTAATTGCAATATACCCTGTTTGTAAAATAAGATCGAACACAGTATTGATAATTATATATATAATTGCCTTAATTTTATCCGTTATTTCTCCATATGTTACTATTTCACTTACAAGTACTCCCAATACTGTTATTACAACAATTACTGTTTTATGTTTCAATATAAATGCTACTACTACGCTCGTCACACCTGCTCCTGTTGCTAATCCACCAAAAATCAGCGCAGCAAGCAACACTGAATCAATAAAAATGAAAATCATATTTTCCCACATCCTAATTAGTAATTTTATAAAATTCTTCTATATTCTCATCATATTCAAAAAATATATCTTCATATTGTTGTCCCTCGTTATATTCCGGGTCTTCTGCTATATATTTATTGCGATTTTCGTCAATTCTAAAATTCATATACTTTCCAGATATCTGCAACTCGTACGGCTGTCCATTTTTCACTCCATATAAACAACTGACAGACGATGTTTGATACTCATGTTTTTCATAATTAAAGAAAAGATTTCCTCCTCCTAAAACTTCATCATTCATTGATATGTTTTCTTCTTTTTTAATACACTGACACTCACCATTACTGTCAACAAACCAAATCTCAGCCGTATGATATCCCCAATATGGATCTTTTGAATCATCTGTAGCAAGCGCAAATGATTCATTATTTCCATCCGCATCAAAATCTGCTGTTGTTATGTACACAACTTTTAAATTTGTGGCTTTTTCCATAGCCGCTCTCATGTCTTCTGCTGTTCCTGTAAACTTCTCTCCTTTTGTTTCCGGCTTTTCTTCTGCCATTTCTGCTACTTCTTTTTCTTTTATTTTTTTCATTTCACAATATTGCAGAGCCTTTTTTATATTTAAAAATTTATATATATTTTGATTATTATCTGCTGAATTTGGTGCTTTGGGATTACTCTTTACTTTATCTTCTGCAGTTTCTACTATCGCATTTTTTACTTCTGCTCCTGTCATTTCTGGATATATTGACCATATTCCAGCTACCGCTCCTGCTACCATCGGTGCTGCCATAGATGTTCCACCATCCATAGCATATCCATCTTTAACTGTACTATATACATTATCACCTGGTGCTGAAACACTAATCTTTTCACCCCCATTTGATGTCACATCAAGAATATATCCATCCTTTTTTTCTTCTGCATTAGCAACAATCAATATCCTGTCCAAAATATCATTCACAGAAATATCATCTTTATGATAACAATTTTCTTTAGCAATACAGGCAAAAAAACCTGTATTGCTTGCATCTCTTCCTTTAATATTTGCAATTTTATTCTTTCTATAACCATTACCAGCAGCCTGAACCACTATAAAATCGTCTTTATTACCTGACTGTCTGATTTTTGCCCTGTGCAACATTATGTACATATATTTAGACCAATTATTTCCCATTTCATACTTCTCTATATCGGTTAAATTTTTTTCATCCTCACTAAATCCAACCGAATAATTTATTACTTTACATCCTTTCTCTACACAGGCAATTAATCCATATAACATACACGACTGTGACATCATATATGGTTTTTGATTTTCATCTGGCAAACAGTCATATCCATATAATGTGCAATTTGAAAGAACTCCATTTATTCCATAACTATTATGTTTTGCTCCTATTATTCCGGCTACATGCGTTCCATGATCCTTCTTTTTGGATCTAATCTTAGATAAATCTACAATGTCTACATCCGCATGATTAAAGTCAAATCCAACATCAACAACTCCCACATTAATATGAGATGTTTTATATTGTTCGAAACTTTCTGCTCCTATCTTTTGATACCAGTCCGCTTTATTCGTATAATCTTTTTTAGGATTCTCTGCTTTAAATTCTTTCCTGCTGCTCATATCAATCGGCACTACTATATCACTTGTTGCAGCTAAAACCCCCTCTTTCTCTTCTATAATTTCTATAGTTCTTTTTAAACCTTGATAATCTGTTTCCGGAATCTTTATCTGAACCTGATTTACAGATGGTATGCTGTCAATAATACTTCCTTGAACTTCATCAATAATTTCTGTTTTTTCTGTTTCCGATATACTTTCATCAAAAAAAATATCTATAACATTTTTTACATAATAAATTCCTGTTTGTTTATCCTTAGTAACTTCATTATTCACATATTTGGTCGTTTTTTCCCCATTCTCTGCCTTTTCTATTTTTTTCTCCTTTGTAATTTTTTCTTGATTTCTTCCTTTACAAAATCCCAAGCCAGTTATTACCATTATCATAATAACTGCAAAGATTAAAATTATACACTTCATAGATTTATTCATATCTGCTCTTTCCTCTTATTTTTCGACATAAGGTCTAATCTCTTTCCCTTTAACATCAAAAATTCTGCAGTCTCCAACATTATTTTTTTCACTAATAGTCGAAAAAACAAAGATACCATTTCCAGAATATTTTACTTTAGTTTTTGATATATATTTTGCAGATACCTTTATAGTATTTTTGGACTTTCCATTTACTAAATTTACAATCTCCAAATTATCTTTATTACTTCTTATATCCACCATATATTTACCTGTAATTTCATCATTAAAAATACGAATAGGTTCATATACGAGCTCTCCTGTTTTTTGATTAATATTAGAAATATATGTGTTTCCATCATTTCCATTTAATTTAACAAATACATTTTTTCCATATAACCATGCACTGCTTACATCATATTTGTTAAATGACCATTGTAAATTACCACTTAAATCATAAAAAGAAATTCCGTTTTCGTCTGTCAAAAAACCATTTTCATTTGAATCTAATAAATCAACTCCTTCTTCATGAAGTTTGGTGACATTTCCCTCACTATCAGCCACACAAATCTCATATGTACGTGATGCCTCCCATATCTGATATACCATTTTCCCGCCACAATAATACAAATTTTTTGGCCATACATTAGAGATTGAAAATACTTTATCTGTATTAGAATCAAATACCAGTAACGTACTTGTTCCAGTATTTTTTATACAAAACCCCACAATGCCTTTTCCCAATTGGAATAATTCATCTCCCTTATATCCACTTCCCAATAAATCATTATCCACTTTCCATGGATCTTGTTTCCATTTTCCTTTTGCATTCATAAATCCCAGATATATAGACCTCTCATCTATACTTTCCAGTCTTTCTACAACCAGAAATTTATCTTTATTAAACTCATGTAATACTCTATAACCTCCCTCATCTTCTTCATCTTCAGTAGAATACAATATTTTTCCTTTATCATCTTTAAATTCTATCGTCCAACCATCATTATAAAAATGTCTTTTATATTGCGAATCTTTTGTGATTTTTCCTGTTTTTATATCAATATACCATTCCTCTTTTTCTTGTTTTTCCACCGATTCTTCATCAATATTTTTATCTTCCAGATAAGAAACCAAATATTCTGCTTCTTCAATATCTGTCTTTTGATCCTGATATAGATTTAATACTTGAATCTGTTTTTTGTTTGTTTTTTTTGCCGCATTTACTGGTATAACAACTGTTACTGCCAATACTGCCATACATACCAACATTAAAATTTTCTTCTTTTTCATCAGTCTTTCCTCCATGTATTTTTCCGCATCTTATGTACACATTATATAATGTGCACATCATTCATGCAAGCATACTTTTTCCGATATAATCATCAAAAAGCAGGTGAAAAATATGGTGAAATTAAGAATTTTAGAAATTTTAGAATCTCAGAATCATACAAAATACTGGTTATTCAAACAACTAGATTTAAGTTATCAAAACTTTAACCGAATGGTAAATAACGAAACAAGTTCTATTCGTTTTGAAAATCTCGATAAATTAAGCACAATTCTAAACTGTCCTGTTGGAGATTTATTTGAAAAAGTGGAAGATCCTATTGATGATTAGGTTCTTCCACTTTTCACATCATTGACGCAACCAATCAGAGCGCTTATAATATTCTCGTTATTTACAGAAACTATACATAAGATTGGGGAATTTATTATGACCAGAAGACAATATTTCACCGCCGGTTTCAAGGACGGAATACCGATCTGTCTTGGATACATAGCGGTTTCATTTACATTTGGGATCATGGCAAAAAAAGTCGGAATTTCGATCTTTGATGCGGTTCTGATCTCTCTTACCAATGTGACCAGCGCCGGACAGTTTGCAGGGCTGTCGCTGATCGCATCGACTGCTTCTTATATAGAGATGGCCATCACACAGCTTATTATCAACTTAAGATACTGTCTGATGTCCTGTGCGCTTTCGCAGAAGATTGATCCGGAAGCGCCGCTGTTCCACCGTTTTCTCATTGCTTACGGTGTGACCGATGAGATCTTCGGCGTCACAGTTTGCAAGGGTGGAAAACTGAGTCCGTTTTATTCTTACGGGGTTATATTTATCTCTGTATTCGGATGGGTATTCGGTACATTTCTTGGAATCCTGTCCGGTAATATATTACCGGCTCGTGTTGTCAGTGCATTAAGTGTCGCACTTTATGGTATGTTTCTGGCGATCATCATTCCGCCGGCCCGTAACAACCGTGTACTCGCAGGTGTTGTTGTCATTTCCATGGCAGCCAGCTTTTTATTTGACAAAACACCCGGGCTTAGGAATATTTCATCCGGATTCCGTATTATCATCATTACTCTGATCATTGCAGGAATTGCGGCTTATTTCTTCCCGGTGAAAGAGGACGAGTACGATGAACTGGAAGAAGCTGGCGAATTGAGTGACAGTACAAAGGAGGCACACCATGAATCATAATATTTACATTTACATATTTGTGATGGCGGCAGTTACTTACCTGATCCGTATGCTTCCGCTGACGCTGATTCGCAAAGAGATTAAAAGCACGTATATCAAATCATTTTTATACTATGTCCCTTATGTGACGCTTGCTGCTATGACATTCCCGGCAATCCTCAGTGCCACTGCGAATATCTGGTCTGCACTTGCCGGATTTATCATCGCCGTATTTCTGGCCTACCGTGGCAAGAGCCTGCTGAAGGTATCCTTGTTCGCATGTCTCGGCGTCTTTATTGTTGAGCTGATTACCGGATTATAAGTCATATAAGTTACCGGAAGTTTATGATATTGGCTTCCGGTTATAAACAATGAATACATATTTGCAGGAAATCCCCATATAAATGATACAAATGATTTATATGGGGATTTTTATGCAAAAATTTCTCGAAAAATTTAAACGGAAGCCATTACTCTTTTTGCTTCCGTCTGCATCCGTACTTCTACTCCTTTTTCTTTTGTTCTTTCATTCTCAACAGGATGCAGATCAGGCATTTTCGAAATATACTTCTGAACTTTTCCGACAGGAAATCAGTGGAAATACAATTACTCTCCACTACACCTTAAAAAATCCCGAAAAATATGGCATAGAAAATGCGCCCATTTCTTATGGACAATGTACCACCGATCCCGAACTGGTCCGGTCTAGTGTCGATGCGGAACGGACCAGACTTCGCTCCTATAACAGAACATCTCTTTCCAAAGACAACCGTCTTACTTATGATGTGCTGAATGACTATCTGAATTCTGCCTATGATCTGTCCCCTTATACACTCTACGACGAACCACTTGCACCTCTCACAGGAACTCAGTCACAGCTTCCGGTCATCTTATCAGAATACCGTTTTTATGAGATCTCCGATATTGAAAACTATCTACAGCTTCTTACTAAAACACCGGAATACTTCCGATCTATCCTGAATTTTGAACACACAAAATCCGAATCCGGCCTTTTTATGGCATCCTATACTGCCGACTCCATCATCAAAGAATGCCGGGATTTCGTTCATTTAAAAGAGAGTAATTATCTCTATTCTTCTTTTGTAGAACGGCTGGATGAACTTGCTTCCACAAAAAACAGCGGCCTCACCGAAAAACAACGAAAAGCCTATACCCGGCAGAACAGCGCCTACATAAAAAAATATATTTTCCCC
>OBII01000831.1_pt1 | contig 10701 bp, 10 predicted proteins | sample 2433771 | NCBI WGS metagenome assembly OBII01 (sample SAMEA2452127, study PRJEB22498) | human gut metagenome | biome: human feces; feature: human gut; material: feces | place: Australia | collected 2012
AACAGCAAAAAAACTTCAAGTTTTTCTTGCGTAGAAACATAGAATGCACACCCTCTTCGTATTTATTACTTAGCGTATAGCGCTACGATAGTCTCGTACTTCTCTTGCTTGCCACTTGTCTGCTTAGGCTCGCCGTTCTTCTTGGCATAGTCTACAAGTTGCTCGAGTGTAAGTTCGCCATTCTCAAACTTCTTGCCTTCGCCTTCGTCAAAGCTTGCATAGCGAGCCTTGAACATTTCTGGCAATTCGCTTTCTGTAAGTATTGCAGCCGCGTTCTCCAATGCACGTGCCATGGCATCCATACCCGATATGTGTGCAATGAAAATGTCTTCAGGATCAGTGCTGTTACGGCGCAGCTTTGCATCGAAATTTGAACCGCCATTACCCAATCCACCGTTGCGTATTATCTGCATCATAGCCTGTGTAAGCTCAAAATTGTCGATAGGGAACTGGTCGGTATCCCAACCATTCTGAGCATCACCTCGGTTGGCGTCAATTGAGCCAAGCATGCCATTATCTACAGCTACGGCAAGCTCGTGCTCAAATGTATGACCGGCAAGAGTTGCGTGGTTTACCTCGATATTTACTTTGAAGTCCTTGTCAAGACCGTGTGCGCGAAGGAATCCAACTACGGTCTCAACGTCAACATCGTACTGATGCTTTGTTGGTTCCATAGGCTTAGGCTCAATAAGGAATGTACCATTGAATCCCTTAGAGCGAGCATAGTCGCGGGCAAGTGTAAGCATCTGTGCCAGGTGTTCCTTTTCTCGCTTTTGGTCGGTATTAAGCAGAGACATGTAGCCCTCGCGTCCACCCCAGAACACGTAGTTGCTACCGCCAAGCTTTATAGTTGCGTCTATTGCGTTCTTAATCTGTACAGCAGCGCGAGCCACAACATCAAAGACGGGGTTGGTAGCTGCACCGTTCATATAGCGCTTATGGCTGAACACATTGGCTGTGCCCCAAAGAAGCTTGATGTTAGTGCCGCTCATCTTTTCCAGGGCATAGTCGGTTATGGCTTTCATATTAGCCTCGTACTCGTCTATATCATCTGCAGGCTCGATAAGGTCCACATCATGGAAGCAGAAATACTCAATACCGAGCTTCTGCATTATCTCGAATCCGGCATCCATCTTGTCCTTTGCACGCTGCAAGGCATTGTCTGCCTTCTCCCATTCATACGAGCGTGTGCTGCCACCAAACTGGTCGCAAGATGCATCGCCAAGTGTATGCCACCAAGCCATTGCGTACCTCAACCAATCCTTCATCTTCTTTCCCATTACCACCTTTTCGGGCTGATAGTAGTGGAATGCCATTACGTTCTTGCTTTTTGGTCCTTCGAAAGGAATCTTTCCAATTTGTGGAAAATACTCTTTTGCCATAGTTGTTTTAGCTTTTTAGGTTATTACTGATTTAATAGTTTATTTCGTTTCCATTGTTTTATAATTGCTTTCCGAGTATAGTCTTCCATCGTATGTAAGCCTCTTGATATTGTTGTGCCATATTTGGCTCAGGCTCAATGGTTACGAGTTTCTTAAGCGAAGCGAATGCTTCATTGTTGTCCTTGTATATACCGCATCCCATACCGGCACCCTTTGCAGCTCCTACACTGCCGTCGGTTTCGTACAAGTCGATGGTAGCCCCGCTTGTATTTGCAAGTGTTTGTCTGAATAGCTGACTTAGGAACATATTGGCTTTGCCCGCATGTATGTTATGTATAACCATGCCCATGTCTTGCATCACTTCCATGCCGTAGCAGAAAGAGAACACGATGCCTTCTTGTGCCGCACGTATTATGTGTGCGCGGTTGTGCTTGTTGAAGTTTATACCATGTATGCTGCATCCAGTCTCACGGTTTTCCAGCACACGCTCTGCTCCATTGCCAAATGGGATTATGCTTACACCGTCACTACCTATAGGAGCCTTTGCTGCAAGTTCGTTCATCTCGGCATACGACAGTTCGGGCGCAACGTTGCGGTGTATCCATGAGTTTAGGCATCCTGTTCCGTTGATGCACAATAGCACACCAAGACGTGTTTGTATGTCGGTATAGTTGACGTGGGCAAATGTGCCTACCCGACTCTTTTTATCGTATCCTACCTCGCCCAATACTCCATACACCACACCTGATGTGCCAGCTGTAGAGGCAATTTCGCCTGGGTTAAACACATTAAGAGATAGCGCATTGTTAGGCTGGTCGCCTGCACGATAGGATATAGGAGTGCCTTCGGCAAGGCCTGTCTCTGCGGCAGCCTCTGCCGATACATTGCTTTGTATGCCAAATGTAGGTACAATGTCGGCTATCATATCCTTGTTTATGCCAAATGTGATGAGCAATGGCTCAGACACTTTCCGCTCCTTAAAATCCCAGAATATGCCTTCCGACAATCCGCTTATAGTGGTATTTGCCTTTCCGCTAAGTTTCATTGCCAGATAGTCGCCTGGCAGCATTATCTTGTATATCTGTTCAAACAGTTGTGGCTCATTCTCGCGAACCCAAGCCAATTTAGCTGCGGTAAAGTTACCTGGCGAGTTGAGCAAGTGACTAAGACAATAGTCGGCACCAAGCTTATTGAATGCCCTCTCGCCGTATGGCACGGCACGAGAGTCGCACCAGATAATGCTGTCGCGCAATGGTTTAAGGTCTTTGTCCACACATACCAGGCCGTGCATCTGATATGAAATGCCTATACCTTGTATGTCCTCTCCCTTGCATCCGGTTTCGGCCATTATATTTTTAAGTGCAAGTTTGGCGTTATGCCACCACATTTCAGGGTTTTGTTCGGCCCAACCAGAGTTTATTGCTTTAATAGGAGCTTCGGTTTCGGGATAGAAGGCAGATGCGGCACATTGTCCGTTGTCGATGTCTACGAGCGAAGCCTTGACGCTACTGCTGCCAACATCAAAGCCTAATAGATATTGTCGATGCATTTAGATAGGTTTTTATATTGTTTTATAAGATAAGGCAAAAGTAAGAAAAAAAATATTTTCTATGAAATAATATGTATCTAAAAAATGTTGCACAAACATATATTATAGGCTGCTTGAGTGGTACGGTTCGGAGACCGTACCACCTATAGTATAAATAAAAACGTCCCCTCGTCTGGGATGACCAAACGAGGGGACGTTATAATTTGTATTTCTTTTAGTCGGCGATTGACTGCTTCTTCTTTGCGTCCTCAATCTTCTTAAGGATGTCCTTAGGAATGGCGTTCTTGTTAACCATATAGTCCATAGTGTTGGCAATGATGAAGTTCTTTGTCATGTACCATGTACCCTTGTAGTCGCCAGTCTCGCCCCAAGAGTTCTTAACCATATAGTACTCCTTACCGTTCTGGTCCTTAGCGATACCGTAGATAAGCATACCGTGGTCGTCTGTTAGCTCCCAATTGTCGAAGCGCTGCTGACGCTGCTCTGCTGTAGGCTCAAGCTCAGGAACAGTGCATCCAAGAGAGTCAACAAGGTTGGTGCGCTTTGCAGGCGACATCTTAAGCCAGCGAGCCATGTCCGAACCAGAAAGGCTCTCCATCTTCTTGGTGTCATAGAAGTAAGCAAGACCCTTGCGTGTGAATCCTGGCTCGCTAACATCGCCACCCCATGCTACAGTATAACCGTTCATGATAGCGTTCTCGATAATGCGTGCCATATCCTCCATAGGAAGGTTCCATGACAATGGGTTGCGCCAGTTGTCCTGCACCTCAACAGCGTACTGTGTGTAGTATGGCTTGTGGCTATAGCTTGTAATTGAGACATAGTTGTCCCAGTTTAAGCCAAGGCTTGCTGCAAACGACTTAGGTGTGTATTTCTTGCCTTGGTATGTGAACGACTCTGGGCACTTGCCAAGATATGCATCGAGGATACCCTGAAGTCCAACCTTCCACTGGCTTGAAATCTTATTGGCCTTGCTGCGTGCAATACCAGCTACGTAAGGCTCAAGCTGACCGAAGAATTCGTTGAAGTTGTTCAAAGAATCGCCATAGAGAGAGCCTGGGAACGGCATAGCATCCTCTGGGCAAATACCATAGTTCTTAAGAACATAGTAAACATCGTAAGCCGAGCCACCCTGAGCAAACTGGCAATCACCATGCAAACGAACAACCTGAACAGCACGGTCCATATAGTCCTTATTGGCAACAAACGACTCGCAAAGGTCGTATGTCTTGCCAGTAGCCTTCAAAATCTCAGCCTCAAAGAATGAGAGTGTTGAGTAATCCCAGCATGTACCGCTACGGTTCTGGTCCTTAACGCTTGTGATAGGGTTTGCCTTGATGGTAGTGAAGACGGGCTTGTTCTTGTTCTCGTCTTTCTTCTCCTCAGCGTTTGCGTTTAATGCGAATACAGCAAGAAGCGCAAGTGTGAAAATTTTCTTCATTGTTTTGTTTTATTGTTGTTTGAATTAATTGTTCTTCATAAACTCCTCGATGTCCTTAGGATGATAAGGAATGCGGTCTTTGCCGATGAATCGACATCCGTCCTTTGTTATAAGCACATCGTCCTCGATACGTATGCCGCCAAAGTCCTTGTAGGTCTCAAGCATGTCGAAGTTGAGGAATTCTGCACAATGACCTGATGCTTTCCAGTCGTCTATCAAGGCAGGAATAAAGTAGATGCCTGGCTCGTCGGTTACAACAAAACCCTCTTCAAGTCGACGTCCCATACGTAGGCAATTAGTTCCAAACTGGTCAAGACGTGGACGTGTCTCGGCATCAAAACCAACATTAATTTGATCTAACGACTCCATATCATGAACATCCATACCCATCATATGGCCCAAACCGTGAGGCAAGAACATGGCATGTGCACCAGCAGCTACAGCCTCGTCTACATCGCCCTTCATCAGTCCCAGTTCCTTAAGACGTTCTGTCATAAGGCGGCACACGGCAAAGTGTACGTCCATATATTTAACACCAGGCTTGGCTACATCGAGCACGTAGTCGTGGCAAGCCTCAACAATGCTGTAGATGTCGAGCTGACGCTGTGTAAACTTGCCGTTGACAGGATAAGTACGTGTGTTGTCCGAGCAATAGTTGTTGATAGTCTCGGCTCCGCAGTCGCACAAAACCAGTCGACCGCTCTCAAGCTCTGCCATTGATGGACATCCGTGCATAATCTCGCCATGCTGGCTGAAAATGTTAGGGAAGCTAACCATTGCACCATACGAGCTGGCAATACCGTCAAGCTGTCCGCTGATATATTTCTCGGTAACGCCCGGTTTGGTAAGACGCATAGCTGTAGTATGCATTTTGTAGCCAATAACGGCAGCACGCTCAAGCTCCTCTATCTCCTGCTGCTCCTTGGTAGAACGCATCTTTACAACGGCATTGATGAGATCCATGCTTGCAGCTTCCTTCTGCTGTACAGGATGAATGCCAAGCAAGTCGAATATCTGAATCTTAATATCGTGGCGATAAGGTGGCAAGAAGTGTATGCGACGCTTCAGTCGCATGGCATCGTTGCATATTGTCTTAAGGCTCTTCATTGGTGCTGAGTTCTTTACACCCACGCTCTCAGCCATATCGTGTACGCTGTCTACGCTGCCGAACCATACAATATCTTCTATGTCGATGTCGTTGCCCACAAGTGTCTCAATGTCGTTGTCGATGTCGATAACGCCAACAAGACCATCGCGGTTCAAACCGAAGTAATATAGAAAGGAAGAGTCCTGACGGAATGGTGAATATCCATTTGCAGGACAGTTGCAAGGTGATTCGTTGTTTCCGAACAATATAATAATTCCGCTCTTTACAAGCTCCTTGAGTTTGGCGCGGCGGTTTACGTAGGTAGCTTTATCAAACATATTAATAATGTATTAAGTTTAAGTGCAAAGTTAATGAATTTTAAACACACACCAAAGACTTAACTTCTTATTTATGTTTTATTATGATTAGAACAAAGGCTGATGCGCAAAGTGTCATAAGGTTTTGAAATATTTTTGTGTTTGAGTCGGTTGTTTGATGTATTTTGCTTACTTTTGCAATGAGGAAACTATTATTGTAGATAACGGAAAACATAAGTGAGATGACTATTGACAATAACACCGGACTTGTACTCGAAGGCGGCGGAATGCGCGGCGTCTTTACCAGTGGCGTATTGGATGCCTTCATGAAACACGGTTTGTATTTTAATTATGTAGTGGCCGTGTCGGCTGGCGCTTGCAATGGTATGTCGTATATCAGCAGGCAGCCTCGTCGGGCGCGTGTATCCAATATTGATTATCTTGCGCGTTACAATTATATAGGCTTGCGTCATCTTGTAACTCAAGGCTGCATATTCGACAGAAAGTTGTTGTACGACAAGTTTCCCAATGAGTATATACCATTCGACTTCGACACCTTTTTTAATAATAAGGCTACGTTCGAGATGGTTACTACCAACTGTCTAACCGGTCGCGCCGAATATTTGCAGGAGCGACACGACCGTCAGCGTGCTCTTGATGTGGTCAGGGCATCGAGCTCGTTGCCTTATGTCAGCAAGATTGTTATGGTAGATGGTGTGCCAATGCTTGATGGAGGAATAGTTGACAGCATTCCTGTGATGCGTGCAGTGGAAATGGGACATAAGAATAATGTGCTTATCCTTACCCGCAACAAGGGTTGGCGCAACACGGGTCACGACCATAAGATGCCTAAGTTTATATACAAGAAGTATCCTCGCCTACGTGTGGTGCTTAGCCGACGACTTGAGGCTTACAACCGACAACTCGACATGATAGACCGAATGGAAGAAGAGGGTAGTGTTGTATGCATTCGTCCGGAGCGCACAATGGAGGTTACGCGTATGGAGAAAGATACCGCAAAGCTGGAGCGTCTGTACGAGGAAGGCTTCAAACTTGGCGAAGAGTTTTGCCTAAAATATAAGGGAGAATAAGTAGTATATTCTACTTGTCAATTTAATATATGTTCTTTGCCAATTTAATATATGTTCTATGGGCATTTAATATATGTTCTTTTGGCATTTAATATATGTTCATTTAATATATATTACTTGTGCCATTTTACGACCATATAACCAAGGGTCTATACGTCACCTTTTCATCGTGGCATATAGACCCTTGTCGTTTTCCAATAATCAGATACTCTAAACCTGATTATTTTTAATGGCGAGAGAATAGTTTTTTTACTGCAACAGTAATTCTTTTGGCTAAATCATCACAATCAGAACAACTGTTCTTATTAATCAGAATATACAAAGACTCATTTTCTATTGCATAATGCTTGAATAATCTTTCAGATACCACAGACGTAGTGAATTTCTTATATACACGAAATCGTCTTGTCGCCATTCCTAATTCATCATTTTCATCTTCTGCACCAACAAAGAAGAAAGAGGCTTTGCTATCTCTTTTCAATACATCAAGCATAATATGGAACAATGTATAGAAAATGATTCTTGGCTCAAAGGTATTAGTCCGAAGACTAAATTTTAACTTACTATTCATATTGGCCTTATCAAAGAACTTCACGCAATAAGCATGTTCCTGATAACGCTCAACTCTTACAATATAAGAATGATGAGATTTAGCAGACTTGAATCTATATTGCAAAGTTTCAATCAGCCATTCATCAGCACTATCCCTATCTATCATTTGAAAGACGAATGGATAACCTTCACTTTCTTCCATACTAATTTCAAATTAACTGTTTATAGACCGGGATGCGGATTTTGTCTAATTGTTCTGTTGTCAAAGCCTTGATATCATCGTTAACCGTAAAATACACAGTAGGATATCGGTACTTACCATTAGGCATAAGTACCTTCGTTACCTGCTTGATAATCTCAACACCATCAAGCGTAACTATCTTAGTCTCTGTTTTATCTACTATCTTTCCCATAAACAGAATTTTTGTTATTTGATTCATTGGCTATGCAAACAAACACAATGAAAGCTTGTTTTCAATTTGCAAGTTCAGCATTCTGCCGTAAAGATACACTGCTTTTTTGTAACTACCAAATTATTCGTGAAGAAAACAACATAAAAATATAATAGCCAAGATGTAGATTACGAATATCACCATATAATCAAGGGTCTATACGCCACCTTTTCATCGTGGCATATAGACCCTTGTCATTTTCCCGTGAGGTGCGGTAAAAGGCACTGTATTATAGAGTTATAACACACCCTCTTCTTGTTCAGTAGCAAACGCCTGCATATAATTTATCTATTGGGAATATCAAATCCCAATTCTTTCCCCAAACGATATTGCCAAACTCTATCTTGAACTTTTTGAATTTGTTTTCATTCAAGTAAGAGTTGTATTGCGGATGTGGATGTTTTCTGATAAAAGCACCAACATCTACCGTCTTAATGATGCCATCATTGAAGTGCAATTCCACTTTTAATGGCGCCACATATTTTGCAGAAACAATACTTAAGTTCATAATTTCTTTGTTATTTTAGTTGAACGTATTCTTTTCTTATAAATAAAGAAGTTTACCCATTTATCAACTATATTCTTATAGTACTTCTTCACAAAGGCCTCTGCTGTAGCAGCATCCTTCTCACTTAAAGGTGGTATCTTGCTAGAAGTTCTTCTGTGAATTTCAACAAGTTCACCATTTTCTAATATTATCTCGAAAATAGCTTCATGTCCATCCTTCATTACATGAACGTGTATCGGTTCATGCTCATTCGAATAGAACAGAAAGATAAATCCGAAGTATTCAAATATCTTTGGCATTGCAACCTCCTTTTTTAATCAGTCTCGCTTACAAAGCTAAGCTTTTATTTTGAAAGCGCAAAGAAAACATAAGAAAAGTTTTTGTAAATATTGTGGTAGCTTTTGAAGAGCAAGGGTCTATACGCCACCTTTTATTCGTGGCATATAGACGCAGCGACCTTAGCGTAAAGATTGCCAAGTCTATACGCCACCTCTCATCGTGGCATATAGACCCTTGGCGTTTCCCCGTGAGGTGCGGGGGGATATAATTGCTGGGCAACTTATACTCCTGCCCAGCTTAGGAGTTAAATAATCTGTATTTATTAAGGAACTGGATAGACACATGTAATAGACTGGAAGTCATAATCGAGGAATACTCTTCCATTATGTTCGTCGCTACCACTATAATCTTTAGTAATATCAGCAGTCCAACAATACCCACCTTCGGTTTCGCCACCATTCATAACTTTCTGGTCTTTTGACAAAACCAAGTCGATGTCTTTGGTTCTGCAACCATCAAAGATACCATTCTTTCCGACATTGCCATATACTTTTGTAAGATTGCCTAAAACTACTTTTTGAAGTCTTGTACAATCTGAAAAAGCTTTTCCCTCGATTTCTGTAACATCTGGGAGGGCTATGGATTTCAGCATCTTACAGTGCATAAATACTCCATAAGGAATCTTCTTACATCCTATCAAAGTAAGGTTTATACTCCCATCACTTGCATCTTCAAGTCCGGAATGTATTGCATCAAATGTAGTTTCATCCGCATCGGGAGCAAGAATGAGATTGATGTAAGTCTTGCCCGCATCCAATTCCTTCTTGACGTCTTCCTCAATTTGATTGTAAGTGATACCTTCGCCTGCCAGCGAAATAATAGAAGCATCCAGAGCATAACTCTTAGCATTTTCTGTTGCTTGCGAGAATGTGTAAGTTTTCAAAGGTGCTTCTCTATATTTCACTGTAACTTCGGAATTATTAAAAGTACCATATAAATAGGCATTGCCCTTTACATCCGAAGTAAGGGTATAATTTCCTTTCTGTTCCATATCGCTGCTGCCCGCAGGAGTGAAATCTTCGGTATCAACTGTTATTTGCTCATTGGGTAGAGTTGCAATACGCAAACGTGAATATTTGCGTGTTGCCTCGGCAAAAGAAACGGTTATAGTCTCACCATTACCAGTGATTATAGCTTTTCCCTCGATATATTCATCCGTTCCTGCAACCTTACCTTTTTTCAAAAACAATTCGCCAGCTTCCCATTTGTAATTAGGGGCGTAATATACATGAGGTATATATGCAGGGTCTCCTTCCAGATAAACCAATTCACCACTTGTCAACTCCCAACTTTTGCCATTATATGTAAAAGTTGCACTATGTCTTCCATAAGAGGTGTTGGCTATCTCCAGAATCAACTCATCTCCTACAGCCCATGAAGTCTTGCCAGCATCAGGTGTACCTATAGCACGAGTCTGTGAATCTCCGAATGCCGGAAATTCACCAACAATCAACTGTACGTTGTTCTTGCCTGTTGTTGTGGTTGTTTCTTCTATATCACTTGTGCATGACGCCATTACTATAGTAACGACAGCCAGCATGATGTATTGAAATATCTTTTTCATATTCTTTCCTCCAATTATTTGAGATCTTCTTCGTTGTTACTGTCCCAACCTTTCAAATCATCTACGCTGATTCGGGTTAGTTCCACTTTGTCTTTTCCTACATCGAGTTTGTAGATGTAGCGATAGCCTTCTTGAAAGTTCGTATCTGACCTCATTTTTGCATGGAAGTTTTTGTCGCCTATCTTGAATTTCACGAAAATATCGTCAGTTTTGTATGAACCAGGGATAACGATTGCTGAAAACATATCGCCGTCATGCTTACAGGCTTGTACCCAAGCAGGATTAGCAGTAGGTGTACTCATGACAAATTGCCCTTGTCGGTCGTCTCTGTTAAAATCAACACTATTGTGCTTAGAATACACTTGTGGTTCACTAATATCCATATTAGGATAATCTGCAGTTCCAACATGATATACTAT
>OBII01000838.1_pt1 | contig 10610 bp, 19 predicted proteins | sample 2433771 | NCBI WGS metagenome assembly OBII01 (sample SAMEA2452127, study PRJEB22498) | human gut metagenome | biome: human feces; feature: human gut; material: feces | place: Australia | collected 2012
GATGATGCACATTTGACCACGGCTTTCTATATATTCGATGTTACGAAAGAAAACCCTGTGGAAATCACCTTTGAATTTTACAGTGAGCATCCGTTCTTCCAATCTTCCAAGTGTAGTATCAATTACGGAAAACACCCTTCCATCTTCATGCCCTTTGATAACATACTGTGTTGCCTGAACATCAAAAGCATCACGCATGTAGCCGGCATGAGCTGTCCAGAACATCAGACTTCCGGAATAACCAGAGCCACGTAACTTATATGCTACATCAATACCATTTTCGCCGTCTTTTAAAATGATGTCCAACACGATCAAGTCAAACCATTCACCGTCTTTCACATCATCCACAAGAGGGACACCAGAAGTGTATTCTGAAATCTGGTACGTTCTGTCGCCCTTTTTCTTCAAAAATGACTCAGCCCTTGCCTTGAAATAATCAATATCAAGCTGGTTATCGTCAAGTATCGCTATTCGCATTTATATCACACCCTTTTTTCGTTATGCGAAAACATGCTATTTATTCAATTTACCAATTTTTACGGTGAAATGTTGTAGAATTTACAATGTAGATAGTATTTATACAGATATTATACTACAGCAGTTTAATACTGTAAATGGGCTGAATTGCCGGAAATTTACCAAAGCTGCTCTCCTGTGTTAATAAAAGTGCTTAAATATCCGGCAGTCAGTCCATAAATAAAAGATATGAGAAAATTATATTTTACTTCTGATATGATATTAAATCTGTAGTATATTCACCTTCATATTCAGCCAACGGTCTGATTGTTAATGCGAAATCTACTTTTGATATTTCAGAAATCTCGTTCATTGAAAGGAAATCGTCAGTTGGAGTTAAGGTTATAATTGTTTTACAATTATTCAGCAAATATTTGTTGCACAGTTCATAATTCACATCGGAAGTTGTAAAGTCATTATAAGTTTCAGAAACTACATCGTAAACAAAATACTGACCAGTTGTATTCGTGATGCAAAACGTGAAACTGTTCTCTTTTGATGATACAAAATCAACGCTAATACCATCTTTATCATATATGTTTTGAACGTTACTTAACACAGGTGAAGATGTTTCCGTGGCTCCAGTTACATCAACATGCACCTGACCACTATCGAAAGCTTTAAAGCTTTTTGAATTATCATAAGCCCACAGCAAAATATCGAAGCTGCTCAATTCATCCATTTGATAATCTTTATAAAAATTGGTTTTTTCCCAAGCACTGGTAAGTTCTATAGTAGAATTTGCTTTTTTACCTGGTGCAACATCGGCAGAATTAAGACCATATTGGTCACCACCAGCCATGATGCCGTTTATGGCATAAGCGTAAGGTGCAATACCTAAATTCAGATCAGAATTGTTTTCGATATACAAACCAATGGTTCCTTTTGATGGCGACTCTGTTAAGCCTTTTGTTTCGACGTGTACTCCGTTTTCATCATATAAAACAAAGTCTTCTGCAAACGTCGGGATAGAAGTGGATGAAACCAAAATGCTTGTGACACCAAGCACCGCTAATAATTTTAAATGCTTTTTCATAGTAAATCCTCCTTAGTAAAATTTGTATATATTATATCATTTAAAGCACAAGTAGTATAGTGAAATATAATAAAATTCGAGGTGTTATCAATGAAAACATTCAAACAAATTCTGGCCATTATCGGAATTATATTATACGTCAACTACATCATCAGTTCACCGGTATGCGTAGAAGAATATACAAACAGAGGTACTAGCATTTGTTCCGAACAACATATGCACAGACAACCAACAGTCAAAAGAAATGTCACGAAACAGATGCAGCATATTCCTATGCTTGTATTTTATTTTGCTCCAAAGAGGAATGATTTTACCTTTGCTATCACGAATAATTTCTATGCGATTGTAAATATTCCGGTATACCATTGGCAATTACCTCGTGGAAATATTATTTCATCCCACTTATTCCGCTTTATTAGACATATTATAGGATATAATGCAAACATAAGTTCGCGGTATTCCATCTGCTAATCGAGCATATACTTTAATGTAGGCAGTAGTTTGCAAACAGGGAGGGTTATTTTATGGACTATAAGAAAGAAATTATTAGTATGATACAAAAGATAGAAAGCGTAAGATTCTTGGCGATGATTTATAGCTTTACACATACTCTTTTTGAGAAAGAAAAGAAGCAGGGAGATTAATCCCTGCTTCTTTCTATTTGGAGAACCTTTCAATGAACTTCCAAAACAATTCTTTGTCTTCTGATGATAATTGATAGTATTTCATAATAGCTTCTTTTGCCTTGGAATCCTCAGTGCCTATTTCAGCACATATAGAAGAGAAATCTTTGTCCAATTTTAGATCCTTGGGTAATTCTCCTTTATTGATCCAGTCTTCGTTAATCCCGAATGCTTGGCAAATGTCTTTGATAACGCTTTTACTTGGATTAGCATTGTCGTCATTCAAAAGTTTCCAAACATACTGAGGAGTTTTTCTGATTGCTTTCCCTATCTCAGTTTGGGATTTTTGACTTTCCAAAAGTACCTCTCGGACTCTAATGAGAATGTCCGTCATTTCCTCACCTCCCAATATCATAATACATCTTAGAGAAAGAAAAGTCAATAAAAATTTAAACTGAGTTTAAAATTATGCTTGACAGATAAACTGAGTTGTAGTAATATTAAACTAAGTTGAAAAGCTGATACAAAAAAACAACTCACTAAACAGAAAGGAGAAAAATATGGAAGTATTAAAAAACAAAGATATTGAAGACGGAAAACGAATTGCCGATATTTTCGCAACATTATCAGAAGAAAACAAAAATATGGCAATCGTTTATCTGTCAGCCCTTAGAGATAAGGAAATTGCCGATTCCAGTAAAAAGGAGGTAAATTAGATGAATTTATACGATGTAGTGCTTTTCTTTTCTATTGCAGCAATCATTTTAAATATAATCACTTTTTTCTTAAATCGAAAGTAAATCTTTGCTTTCTTTTGGTACTTGAAGAGTATATATTTTATTCTTCTTGTTTGTGATTATTTTTAATGTGATAAAATCTTTGCTCAATTTAATATTAGCAGGAATGTCAAATAGGACAATTTCAAATATTCCTTGTGATGATTGCAAAGAGATCGGAAAATCCGCACTGAATATTCTTTCAGTGATGGGAATATCTGTTTCATTGTGCTTTGGATAATAACGTTCAGCAACCCATCTATGGGTTAGAACACATGAATACGAAGCGCGATGATTCAAAAGTAAAGAAACTTTGGTAATAATTATAGGAGAAGATGAATTGTTCTGAAAGATTAAACCTAGTTTGATAGACTTTTTGTTTTCTACATTTAAAGTGCACAGTGTTTCCAATGAAACAGAAATATTTGTTCGTTTACTCCAAAGTGAATGAATGAATTGAAATAGAGAAAGAACAAATCCTGCGATCGCAATAACGGTTGTAAGCAAAGACTTATTTTCTACAACAAATTTAATAATAGTGTTTGGCATAATTAACCCTCCGTTTTTTTTATTAAAGTATAACACAGAAAGGAGAACAATGAACGAATTAATACCTATTAATTACAGTGGTGAAGAACCAACTGTATCAGCAAGAGATTTACACGCAGGACTTGAGATTACAGATAGATTTTCGAGATGGTTCGAAAGAATGTCTGCATATGGTTTTGCTGAAGGAAACGATTTTACAAGCGTGAAAACTTCCACACTTGTAAATAATGGAGCAGAAAGAGAGATTACTGACTACCAGATTTCCGTAGACATGGCAAAACAGATTTGCATGATTCAGCGGTCAGAAAAAGGCAGACAGTACCGACAGTATTTTTTAGATTTGGAAAAAGCCTGGAACACGCCGGAGCAGGTATTTGCCAGAGCATTGAAGATGGCGGACCAGACTATTGCGAAGCTAAAAGACTCTGTTAAGTCGCTGTCAACAGAAGTTAATATGAAAAACCAGATCATCGGAGAGTTAAAACCGAAAGCTGACTACTACGATGAAATCTTGAATAATCCAGGGCTTGTAACAATCACCCAGATTGCAAAAGATTATGGAATGTCCGGTAAAAGGATGAATGAAGTCCTTCATGATCTGGGAATCCAGTATAAGCAAAGCGACCAGTGGTTATTATACAGTAAATATCACGGAATGGGATATACGCATTCCAAAACAGTTGACATTGTGAGATCAGATGGCAGACCGGATGTGAAGATGAATACCAAGTGGTCACAGAAAGGAAGAATCTTTCTTTATGAGACGTTGAAAGAGAACGGAATTCTTCCGGTGATTGAGCAGGTGACAATGTAGGAGGGATGAGGCAGTGGCAGAACAGTTTTCTACATTCAAAGAGGATTTAGAGAATATCGGCATCCACATTACGGACGAACAGTATTCAGACCTCTGTGAGATTAACCTGTTTATGAAAGGGATGCCAGATATTCCGGTTTACAACATCCTACTGATACTCAAAACGCTTGGATTAATTCCAACCAAAGTGCCAGATCAGGAAAGCAATAAGGAGTGCAACGGCAATCTCGACGAACGTATTAAAAGCGGATTTGAGAGAAAGTTTGGAAAAATTAAAAAGTGATTTCTTTACTTTGTCTTGTTTGGAAACATAGGAGTTTTTTCCTAAATCAGTCAAGTATATATTGGCTAAGTCAGTATTTACAAGACTTCGAGATTTAAGAGATTTCACGTAGTAGTTGTACGTCTGGTGATCGAGACCAGATAACTGTAATAGGTCGTATTGATTCATGAAATCGTTGATAGCATTTTGAATCAAAAGACCAAGCAGGTCATTTTCATTTTGAATTAGCAAGCGTTTATCTCCTTTCATTTACTCGGCATGGCGGTGCCTGTAAATACATTATAGGTAGATAAGAAAAGAAAAACAATAGAAAGGATCCGTATGAAAGCATCGAAAATTGAAATCCGTCAGGTAAACGGTGAAAAAGGAATCTTCACAGAAATCCTTGTAGACGGTCACAAACTTGAGGGAGTGAGAAGCTTTGAATTGAAACAAGGGGTTGGTGATTCTGTTCCTGTTCTTTCAATTGATCTGAATGCCTTAAATTTATCCACAGACTTGCAGACGTTGCAGGTAAACCAGAAAGGCATCGGAGAAATCGAAAGCATTAAATTCAATGGACAGGAAATGCCAGTTGAGTTTGGCATAAGAGATGAGATTTTTAAAGAAGCAACGCACACGGGAAAACTTGGAGAGAAAACAATTTCCGAATGCGTTGCAAGTGGAATTAATTCTGCTGTTCAGAATTCCATTCGTGATATTGACGAAGAAGATTAATCGCAATTGAAGTAGATAATGCCGAAATAGCAGATATAGGATTATCTGAATTTTCAATTGCATCAACAGTCGGAGATACTAATTTATTCATGTCGACTGTCTTCAAGAAATCGTCAAAATTTTTCATGGTACCCACCTCCTTCCTATAGGAGAGTATATCACAAAAAAAGAGAGGGGAAAAAGAAAATGATTAAATGCGAAAAAGGAAACGTATCAATCAACGGTGCGGGAAATGAAGTTATCCATGATCTTTCGGAAATCATATCTCGTACCTACAGTTCCTTTTCCAAAGCGTTCGGAGAGGAAAAAACAAAACAGATGATTTTTAAGGCGGTAAACGCCGGGATGGGAGCGGACAAATGACAAAAGCAGAGAAATTTAACCTTTATGCTGATACCTTATATGGAATGTGCCGGAAAGCACAGCAAAATGCAAATAAAGGCATAACATTTGAAATCGACAGTTATGTTACGCTGAAATACGGAAGATATTCAGTAATTTGCGTGGGTATCAGAAAAGAGAGTAGTGAGCACACAACATATTTCCGGATTGGTGAGATTGAGCCAGATATGGAAGAAAATTTTAAAACTGCCGAGGACGCACTGAATAAGATTCTGATTGAAGTTCCGTGCCCGTATTGCGATCACACAGAAAAGGAGAAAGAAAATTGATGGCTGTAGAAAAAGAAAGCTCCGTGGATTTTATCCCGGAGACCATTGAAGAAGAATATGCCCTGTTGGCAGGCAGATTGAAAGCTGTTGAAGCTTATCTTGATGCTTCAGATAGCGATTACGTTGACAAAAACGTTCTGGCTGCCATGTTAGGCATTTAAGTTGTAAGCAGCCCCGGCGGTGCAGGAACACCAACCGGAGCACGTATCTAACTTAGCTTGAGTAAGTTAAATACAGGTTGATTATATCACACCTTCCTGTATTTGACAAATAAAAACACAGGAGGGCATTTTTAATGTCTAAAATCACTAAGGAAACCGGCAAAACACTTGCTTCTGAGATCATCAAAGACCTTGAGAAGGAAGCAAGGAACAAAGATCTGGCAATCATTGCTCTGTTGACTACAGTGCTGGCAATGGGATTGCTGGGGAAAGGAAAAAAATGAGAACTTACTTAGAGGGGCTTGCAGTGTTCGGGGTTTCTGGTCTGGCAATCGTGTTCTTTACAGTATGCTGGGCTGTGACTAATTTGGACGCACTCACGATTCTGGCATTGGATTACATCTTAATGAGTACAGCCGGGCTGGCAGTGATGCTAAAAATCAATGACTTCGTACACGACATTAAAAGGAAGGAAAAAGAAAGCAAAAATGCAAGATTTAAACAAAGCAACACTGACCGGATTCGTAACTGATCCGGCAGAAGTCAAATTTAAGCCAAGGAAGGGCAAAAGCTTTCTAGTCGTCAGAAGTGATCGGTTCAGCGGAACACCGGACGATATCATTGTTGAGATCCCGAACAGACTCAAAGGTACGTTCCGGGAATGGAATTGGATAAAGGTTTCGGGAAGAATCCGTTCCAAATGGGTCAGAGCAGACCACCAAGAGAAAAAGTATATGTATCTGGAAGCATATGATGTCAGCACGGAAGGAACGCTTCTTGTGAATACGGTAGAAATGACTGCAAACATTTGCAAGAAGCCGGTGCTGAGAAAAACGCCATTAGGAAAGACAATCTGCGAAGTTTGCGTGGCAATTAATGGATACAAGCGGTCAGAATACATCTCCTGTATTTCCTGGAGAGACCTGGCGGTGAAAGCTTCTGAATGGAAAGTGGGTACAAAAGTTAGATTAAAGGGACGTATGCAGAGCCGTGACTATTGGAAGAAGCAGTCAGATGGTTCTTATGTTAGAAAAACAGCATATGAAGTTTCAGTAATGGAGATGGAGGAAATCAAAGATGAAAAAGGTAACTTTGAAAAAACTGAGCGTTGAAAACTATAAGAAATTTGAAGCAAAAGAATTTGATTTCGCCGGAAGAACAGAAGTTTCCGGAAGAAACAGACAGGGCAAAACTTCTCTGATGGACGCATATTTTGATGTTCTGACCGGTAAGCTGGCAGATGGAACGCTTCCAAATAATATCCGCCGGAAGGTTGACGGCGAAGAAGTTGACGATCCAGTGGTGAGAGAACTGGTTATTGACGTTGACGGAACAGAATATGTTGTCCAGAAAAAGACCAAGAAAGGAAAATCATCCAATACGGTTGAATATTACGTCAATGGAATTAAGCGGAACAAAACAGAGTATATGGAGATTCTTAAAAGGATTGCCGATCCTGATACGATTGCCATGTGCAGCAACGCCAGAGTGTTTTTGAATGAGATCCAGAAAGCAACAGCAAAAGCAAGGGAAACACTGGGGGGAATAGCTGGATTCAGTGAATCACAGTTCAGAGCAGAGCATCCGGAATATGAATGGATAAAGAACGAAGGTGTGGAAGGAGATTCTATCGAAGAAATCTTAAAAGCCCGCAGAAGAGACCTGAGAAAAGCCAAGTCAGATGTTGATGATATTGCAAAGCAGATCAGAAAAGAGCAGGGCCGACAGGTTGAATGCGATGAAACACTTCCGGCGCAGAGAGACGATCTTCTTGACTTGCTGAAAGAAAACGAGAAGCAAGAGGAAGTACTCTGTAATGCTTCAAGGGAATACGACCGGATTTCTATTGAGCTGGCAGGACTGAAGCGTTCACGTGACGCACTGGTTGAGAAAGCTGGTAAAACAGCTAGAGAAAAACATGACAGAATAACTTCCTTATTATATACGCTGAAATCCGATAAGAAAAATGCCGAGAACAAATTAAGACTTGCCGAAATGGATCTGGAACACGCTAACAAAGGAATTGAACGCCACAAAGCAGCATTGGCGCAGGCTAAAAAGAAATATACGGAAGCATTAAAAGAGAAGTGGGGCGGCGATACCGAACTTACTGCAATCCGTGGAGAAGAATTTGACCCGGCATTAGCTATTTGTCCGACATGCGGACAGACGCTTCCAGAAGAACAGGTGGAAACTGCGAAACGCAAGTTTGAGTTTAATAAGCAGTCCAGGATATCCAAAAAATTAGGAGAGAAAGAACAGTTTGAGAAAAATAAACGCACCAAACTGGAGCAGATCACTGAGGACGGCAACGAAGCTTCCGAGGGATTGAAAACAGCGAATGAAACTAAGAAAGAAGCCGAAGCAGCTATTGAAACTACCAAGAAAGAAATCACATCTCTGGCACTTGAAATCGCAGAAACAGAGAAAGAAGCGGAGAAACCGATTCCAGAACCGGATATGTCTGATGATGAAGAATACAAGGCTGTTTGCGACAAAATCTCAGCACTGGAAGAAAGTCTCAATGGCATCGGAAACGGCGAAAATGACAGGATTTTATTAAGCAACAACCGTCATTCTCTGGAAGCAAAGCTCAGAGATGTTGAAGCAAAGATTAAGACTCAGACCGCAAGGCTTGAGGAAAAAGCTAATAACCTTGAAGCATTACAGGAAGAACAGAAGAAGCTTTCACAGAAACAGGCAAACATTCAGCAGAAAGTAGATCAGTTGACCGAGTATTCCATTGAGAAGAACAAGGCACTGGCAGCAGTGATTAATCCGCACTTCAAACATTTTCAGTTCCAGTTCCTTGACTACACACAGGATGGAGAACCGTTGGAAACTTGCCGGATGATTTGCAACGGTATTGATTACGCAAACGGTCTGAACCACAGCGATCGGATTCTTTGCGACATTGACCTTGTGATGGGATTACAGGAGATGAATGACTTACGGCTTCCGGTTTGGGTTGACGATACCGAAAGCATAAATTCGGACAGGATTCCAGGATTAGATACACAGATGATTTTGCTGAGAGTTTCGGATGGGGAATTGAATGTAAAAAGCATCTAAAAACTAAGAAAAGAAGGAGAATTAAAATGGCAGAAAACACACAGGTAGCAAATTTCAACACACAGCTTTCCTACTACACAAATCGGTATGTTGATTTGATGGAAAGAGATTTGACTTCAAGAGGAATGGAGTTTGATTCTTATTCAAAAGATTGCGTAGTGGCAGCAATGGGATCTATTTTCCAGATGGTACATGAGAGCGGCGTCAATTTTGACGCAATCAACGGTTCTAATCTTAAATTCATTCTGAGCAAGGTAGCATCATTAAAACTGAACGCAAACGCACAGCCAAGAGAATGCTATTTCCAGATCAGAAACGTAAATGTAGCAGCAAAAGGGCAGAAACCTCAGTGGGAAAAGAAAGTTGAATTTGCGATTGAGGGTGATGGAAACGATGCTCTTGTAAGCAGATACGGTGTCAATGTGGCTAAAGTATTTCCGTACTGGAAAGTCAGAGAGGGCGATAAGTATATCCCACCAAGACATAAGGGTGTGGAAGTTACACCGCCAGAATGGGAAGAATCCGGTGTAGGAAAAGTCGTTCGTGTGGTATATCCGATTCAGTACAAGGATGGACACATTGAATACCTTTCATGCGAAAGAGCAGATGTACTGAAGAACCTTGCAGCACATATCAAGAATAATCTCCAGAACGAAACTTTTGGTATTTGTGCGGATAGATATAAAGCTACAGATGCGCAGAAAGCTCAGATTGAAGCGAAAAAGAAAGAAATCATGAAAAAAGTTTCTGAGATTGGAGAACTGGAAGCAGTTATTGATTGTGAGGAATTAAGACCGTATATTTCCCCGTCTTACTATGAAACGCAGTCCAGAGAATCCATGATTATTCGTAAAATGCGTAACAACATTATGAAGTCCATTACCAAGAAATGGGATAATCCGGTACAGGCTTACGAGTATAACATGATGGACGCTACGTACAGAGAAGTACAGGAAGATATCGAGCAGAACGCCAACACAGAAGAATTTATCCCAGAGTCAATGGCAATCGAAGAACAGCCGAAGCATCCGACGGTCGCAGATGTTGTCCAGACAGCAGAGAAAGAACCGGTTCCGGCAGCAGGTAAAGAACCAGAGATTCCAGATTTTATGAAGCAGGAGGAAATGTGATATGAATAATAGTGAAATTTTAAAGAAAGCAAAGGAACTGGTTGAACTTCTGGAAAAACAGGAAAAATCTGGCAAGGTGGGATTATTCGAACTGAAGCCAGGAGATATTTTCCAGACTACTGGAAAGCGTAAATACAAAGTTCTGGAACAGTACACAGAGCATACCAAGATCATTTCTCTTGGATTCGTGAAAGAGAATGTGAAATTTGATGATGGTACAAATGACTATAGTAAATCATCTTTGAAGAATCTGTGTGATACT
>OBII01000842.1_pt1 | contig 10579 bp, 5 predicted proteins | sample 2433771 | NCBI WGS metagenome assembly OBII01 (sample SAMEA2452127, study PRJEB22498) | human gut metagenome | biome: human feces; feature: human gut; material: feces | place: Australia | collected 2012
CAGGTACAGTTACCGACATTGATGGTAACTTCTCATTGAACGCTCCTGCCGGAGCTAAGCTGGAAATCACATACATCGGTATGAACTCTACTAGCGTGAAGGCAGGCAAGAACATGAAGATAGTTCTTGATCCAGACAACAAGTCGCTTGATGAGGTCATCGTTGTAGCTTATGGTACTGCAAAGAAATCTGCGTTTACTGGTTCTGCTGCAGTTATCAAGTCAGAAGAAATTGGTAAGATTGCTGACTCAAACCCAGTACAGGCTTTGACAGGTAAAGTGTCTGGTGTCCAGATCAATTCTACTACAGGTCAGCCTGGTGTGGCAGATTTCAAGATTCGCATTCGTGGTATCAGCTCTATCAATGCAGACAGCAAACCTTTAATTATTGTAGATGGTGCTCCTTTTGATGGAGATATGAACTCTATCAACCCACAGGATATTGCGTCTATGACCGTATTGAAGGATGCAGCTTCTGCAGCTCTTTATGGTGCACGTGGTGCTAATGGCGTTGTCATCATCACTACCAAGAATGGTAAGGAAGGTACTACCTCTATCACTGTTGATGCAAAGTGGGGTTCAAACTCTCGCGCTACTCGTGACTATGACTATGTTAGAGATCCTGCCAAGTACTACGAAACATGGCACAAGGGACTCTATAACTATGCTATGTCTAACGGCTTGGATGCAGATAAGGCATATGCTTGGGCAAATAAGAACCTGATTAATAATAAGAATGCTGGTTTAGGTTACAATGTCTATAATGTTCCAGCTGGCGAGAACTTGATTCTTCAGAACGGTTTGATCAATCCTAATGCTACACTCGGTAATGTTATTGAGTATAACGGTAACAAATATACTTTGTTGCCAGATGATTGGACTGATGCTACTTATAATAATGGTCTTCGTCAAGAGTATTCGGTTACAGCAACCGGTAACAATGAGAAGTCTAGTTTCTATGGCTCTGCCAACTATTTGAAGAATGAGGGTATTACAAAGGCTTCAGATTATACTCGTTTCAGTGGTCGTTTAAAGGCTGATTATCAGTTGCGTTCTTGGCTGAAAGTAGGTGCTAACTTTAGTTATAGCCACTACAAAACGAACTATTTGAGCACGCAGGATGATGGTGCAGCAGGTTCTTCTGGTAATGTCTTCGCTTTGACTACGGTTGCACCTATCTATCCTCTTTATATCCGTGATGAGAAAGGTAACATCATGTATAATTCTACTGCGGGCATCCAGTCTTATGATTATGGTGATGGAACTATTAATGGTATTATCCGCCCTTATATTCAGCAGGCAAACCCTCTCTGCTCTAATCAGTTGGATACCAACGAAAGCGAGGGTAATTCTGTAAATGCCATCGGTTTTGCAGAGGTTCGTTTCTTGAAGGATTTCAAGTTCACATCAACCAATAGTGTCAGCAGTGAGGAGATTCGTTATACCAACACAACCAACCCTTGGTTTGGTCAATATGCTTCTCAAAATGGTTCGATAACAACAGAGCATGATCGTACCTGGTCTTACAACTATCAGCAGTTGCTCACTTGGCATCACCAGTTTGATTTGCATGAGGTAGATGCGATGTTAGGCCATGAGTATTATCGTAGAAGATACTATGTGCTTTATGGTAACAAGACCAATATGTACACCTTCCCAAGTAATGATATGGCTAGTGCGGTAAACACAGGTTCTACCAATTCTTATCGTAACGACTATAATACAGAAGGTTGGTTTGGTCGAGTTCAATACAACTACGACCAGAAGTACTTTGCTTCTATGTCATACCGTCGTGATGCATCTTCTCGCTTCGCACCAGAGAACCGTTGGGGTAACTTCTGGTCATTTGGTGGTGCATGGTTGATTTCCAAGGAGAAGTTCTTCAATGTAGCTTGGATTGACGAGTTGAAAATCAAGGCTTCTTATGGTGAGCAGGGTAATGATAACATTCAGGACCAGTATGGTATGGATCAGTTCCTTTACGAGAACACCTTCGATATCAAGAGTTCCAATGGAACTCCAGCCTTGGTTCCAAAAACTATGGGTAACAGAAATATCACATGGGAGAAGGGTGGCAACTTTAATGCAGGTGTTGACTTCAGCGTCTTTAAAGGCCGTTTGACTGGTAGCGCAGAGTACTTCTACCGCAAGACCAGTGATATGTTGTTCTACTTCCCATTGCCTAACTCATACGGATATACCGGATATTATGATAACATCGGTGATATGCGTAACAGTGGTTTCGAGTTGAACTTGGATGGTACAATTATCAAGACCAAGGATCTTTCTTGGGGATTGAACTTGAATATGACTACTTACAAGAATAAGATTACTCGTCTTCCAGAGGAGCGTAAGACTCAAGAGGTTGATGGAGTAAAGGGTTATGCTTCTGGTGCTCGTTTCTATGGCGAGGGTGAGTCTATCTATACATGGTATTTGCCTAAGTATGCAGGTGTTGACCCAGAGACAGGTGAGTCTTTGTTCTATGTTGACAAAAAGGATGATAAGGGCAATATCACTCAGGGAACAACAACCAAGTGGGGTGATGCAACCAAGCATCTTTGCGGAACATCACTTCCTAGCACTTATGGTGGTTTCGGCACAACCTTCAACTTCAAGGGATTCGATGTAGCAGCAAACTTCACTTATCAGTTGGGCGGTAAGGTATATGATAACACTTATGCTAACGCAATGAGTTTTGATCGTGGTGCAGTGTTCCATAAGGACCTGTTGAATGCTTGGACTCCAGAGAATAAGAATACCAACATTCCTAGAATTCAGTATGATGACACATATATGGGTGCACAATCAGATCGTTTCCTGACAAGCGCATCTTATCTTGCGTTCCAGGATTTCACTGTGGGTTACACTTTGCCAACTGCATGGGTAAAAGCTGCAAGTTTAACAAAGGTGCGTGTATATATACAGGGCAACAACTTGTACTTGTGGTCAAAGCGTAAGGGCTTGGATCCACGCCAGAGCCTCTCAGGTTCTATCACCGCTTCATACTATGCACCAATCCGCACCATTTCTGGTGGTATCACAGTATCATTCTAAACTCATAAATAACAAAGATTATGAAATTATTGAATAAATATATATGTGGCTTAGGCTTTGGAGCGTTGATGCTGACAGCAACTAGCTGTGTTGATGAAACAGAGCCAACAAAATTTGCCAACCAAAGTCAGGTAAATGCTTCTAGTGCTGCAACTGAAGCTCTTGCATATGCAATGCCTATGTACTTTAACAATGTAGATGAGGATATTATTGACACCTACAATTGGCATGCAGTTTTCGGATATGGCTCTATGGCCATCATTCGTGATATGCAGACCTGCGACCGTTCTATCGGTCCAAACTATAATGGTCACTTCCTTTGGGCTGCAGCTGATAAGAGTATGGATTATGATAATATCCGTATGAAGTATCCATGGCAGTACTATTATGGCTTTGTTTTAACAGCAAACAAGGTACTTCAAGCGATTGACATCCAGAACTGCAACAACAACCAAAAGGGCTATTATGGTACAGCTCTTGCATTCCGCGCAATGCTATATCTTGATTTGGCACGTACTTACGAGTTCTTGCCTAATGACGCAATCAATGGCAAAAACGATAAGGGTAACGATGTAACTCATCTTACAGTACCTATCGTTAAAGAAACCACCTCAGAAAATGATGCACGTAACAATCCTCGTGCTACACGTGAGGAAATGTTTAACTTCATTCTTTCCGACCTTGACAAGGCTGAGGAATACATCAAGTTCTCTCCATTTAATGGTGACCAGACTTTCCCACATCTCGATTGTGTATATGGTTTGAAGGCTCGTCTTTACATGTGGGTAGAAGATTATGCCAATGCTGCAAAATATGCTCGTCTGGCAATCGATGAAGCTGCCAATAATGGTGTTGATTTGATGACAAAGGAAGAGTGTTTGAGTACAAAGACTGGTTTCAACGATATTAGTAAGTGGATGTGGGGTGCTCAGATGACTTCTGAAGACCGTGCTGTAACAACAGGTATTATTAACTGGACTTCTTGGATGACCAATGAGCAAACATTTGGTTATGCAGGAGTAGGTGCAACATGTATGGTTGATTCTCTGTTGTATTCTAAGATTAGTGATACAGACTTCCGTAAGTTGGAGTTCGTTGGTCCTAATGGTCCTGTTGAAGGTCAGAAGTTCTGTTCAACTGCTGCATATGCAAATTATGGAATTTATGAATTCTCAGCTTTGTTGGATCCGTATTCTTCTATCAAGTTCCGTCCAAATGAGGGGGAAGCTGATGATTACAAGACGGCTTGTGCTACAGCTATCCCTGTAATGCGTGTTGAGGAAATGTACTTGATTGAAGCAGAGGCTACAGCACATACAGATGCTGCTAAGGGTAAGGAATTGCTTACTGCATTCATGAAGACTCGTGACCCTCAGTATTCTTTCGCAGGAACAAGCACACAGGAAGTTGTTGACGAGTGCTTCTTGCAGAAGCGTATTGAACTCTTCGGCGAAGGTCAGATTTTCTTCGATTATAAGCGTTTGAATAAGCCAGTTGATCGTACATACGAGAATAATAACTGGCCAACAACTGCTCAGTTGAAGACTACAACTCGTCCTGCTTGGATGAACTGGCCAATCTCTATCAACGAAGTAAACAACAATGCAGCAGTTAGAGACTACAACAATCCAAGTTGTACTGATGCATACAAATAAAAATCCGAATAAGATTTAAATATCAATAAGGTGTATCCTTCTTGCCCAACATGTCGGGCAAGCGGGATACACCTTTTTCTTTTTATCTCTCTCACCCTCAAACATTTTCCCAAAATTCTTTGCATTTTTCAGAAGAAAAACGTATCTTTGCAGAAGAAAAGCTGCACCCGGCAATCTGTAAGCAAGCTTACATTGCGCTCGTTTACGTAATCTTTGCAGCACGAAAGTTGAATCATTAAAACAAGGAGGTAAATATGGACATAGAGGAACTTGAAAGGCTTATAGCCAACGATGAAAACGTACATTTGGAGTTGAAAAAAACTACAGGTGAGTTGAAGGATGGTATGCACACTGCCTGTGCATTCCTCAATGGTGCTGGCGGTTGGCTGGTGTTCGGTGTAGCCCCTAAGTCTCTTAAGATTCTCGGACAGGAGGTTACGGATAATACACAAAGAGAGATAGCCCAAGCGTTGAGTGGTCTCGAACCAGCAGTTTCGATTGACATTCAATACATTGACGTGCCCGATAGACTAGGCAGTCAAGTCATAGCAATGTATTTCGAAGCATTCGTTTGGGGAACAGCACCCTATACCTATCATGGTAGCCCATATTATAAGGTTGAAAGTACCACGAAGCTGATGCCTCGCAATATGTTTGAGGAACGGCTGCGTGCCAACAAACCAAACTATTATGCCTGGGAGAGACAGTCGGCTGATGATATAACCATTGATGATATGGACGAGAAACTCATCAGGGGAGCTATACGGCTCGGCGTGGAGAAGAACCGCATGCCAGCCACAGCTTTGACAGAGCCTCTTTCGGATGTGCTCAGAAAACTTGAACTAATGAACGATGGCGTTCCCAATAATGCTGCTGCCGCCCTGTTTTCCACCAAATTAAAGGGCTACACGCAGATGCAGCTGCGTTTGGCTCGTTTCCGCGGAATCAATAAGATAGAGTTCATCGACAACCAAAGGGTGGAAGGAAATTTCTTCCAACTGCTTGATGCCGGTATGGCTTTCTTCTTGAAGCACCTGAACATGAGTGGCAAAATTGTTGGCTTCCGTCGTGAGGAAAATATGGAGGTGCCAGCCGAAGCATTGAGGGAAGCCCTTACAAACAGCCTTTGTCATAGGCAGTTCGAGAAGTACAACCTTACGCCAAGTATTGCCATATATGATGACCGCATAGAGATTGAGAATCCTGGTGTATTGCCGCCACAACTCAACACTGAAACAATTAAACAGTCACACAGTTCCTATCCATACAATCCCATCATGGCGGAAGTGCTTTACCGCACCACTTTCCTTGAAAGTTGGGGGTCTGGCGCATTCCGTATCATGGAGGCTTGCAAGGCACAGAATGCTCCAGAACCGAAGTGGAGCATCAACGGTGGCTTCATTTGCGTGACATTCGTGCGACCTGTAACCGATCCGATGAAGACTCCTGTGGGGATGCAACTGGGATTAAATTTGAACCAAGTACGAACCAAGTACGAACCAAGTACGAACCAAGTTAAAGATTTAATTCTAGCTGTTTCTGAAGATTATTTATCAACAGGGGAAATGATGAAAACTTGTGGATTAAAGAGCCGACTGAGATTTAGGACAACCTATATTTTGCCAGCCCTCGACGAAGGGGCTATAGAGCGTAAATATCCTGATATCCCAAACCATCCTCGCCAACAATACAGGTTGACAGAACAGGCCATAGAATGGAAACGTGGACAAAAGAAAAGTTTATAGACTTTTTGGCCTTATTGAAGAAAGCGCAATCACGAATTGTGATTTTGAACGCAGGGCAATGAAAAATAAACAATGCTGAATAATTTAAAATAAGGAGGTAGAATATGACAGAGTTAAGAGATAGATACATACGTTTTGACTGGGCTATCAAGAGTTTGCTTCGCCAAAAGGCGAACTTTGGTGTGCTTGAGGGCTTCCTGACTGTATTTCTGAATGAACCTATCAAGATTGTTGATATTCTGGAAAGTGAAGGTAACCAGCAGGCAGCTGAAGATAAATTTAATCGTGTAGATATCAAAGCCAAAAATAGCAAGGGAGAAATTATCATTGTAGATATTCATGCATTCCGTATTCTATATTATTGTGAAAGCATTTATTTTAAGTGGAATCTGTCTATTTTCAATCATATCAATCTAGGCAATACTTATAAAGAGGTGAAGAAAGTATATTCCATCAGCATTCTGTACTTTGATCTGGGAAAGGGATCAGACTACATCTATGTGGGACAGAACAACTTCGTGGGTTTGCATACCCAAGACCATCTTGTTATCAGCACCAAGGAGAAAGATACGATAGTAAGGAAATCGCCTTCAGAGATATTCCCAACCTATATTCTGGTTCGAGTTAATGAATTCAATAAGGTAGCTAAATCACCATTGGAAGAATGGGTTGAATACCTGAAAAATGGAGTCATCTCGCCAGACACCCAGGCACCAGGTCTGCAGGAAGCTCGTGAGAAGTTGAAATACTATTCCATGTCGGATGCAGAACGCTATGCATACGATGAGCACATCAATGCCATCATGATTCAAAATGACGTTCTGGGAAATGCAAGATTGGAAGGTATGGAAGAAGGCAGAGCTGAAGGTAGAACTGAAGAGAAAAATAACATTGCCCGCAAAATGCTGGCTAATGGATTGAGCATAGAGCAGATAGCTTTAATTACTGGTTTGACAGAGCAGGAAATTAAAAGACTATAATATAAAAGGTGTATCCCCTAGCCTTGCATCATCGAAGGCTATAGAGGATACACTTTTTTTATCATCTCAGCTGATAAGAAACGATACTATGAACGGATCTTGTAGCCGTGAATGCTGTAATACAAAATGTAGAGGAAGCAAGGGAGACAGAGCCAATATGCCTGCTGAGCACCTACTGCATCCTTCAAACTTCCATAGAGCGTAGGAAGAACAGCTCCACCAAACATCGCCATGATGAGCAATGAAGAACCAGACTTGGTAAACTTACCCAGATCTGCCATTGCCAATGGCCAGAGAGCAGGCCACATCAGAGAACAACCCAATGCCATCAATGAGATGAAATAGATGGAAATCTCGGCTGGAGTAAGAACCACCAGCAAGGCTCCGGCGATTGCCAGGAACGAACAGAGCTTCAAGGCTACCGCCTGACTGATGTACTTAGGAATCAGAATGATACCGCAGATATAACCGATAACAATACCGATAGGAGCAATCCAGGCATAGTTAGCAGCACCAGGCAAACCCAGGGAATTGGCATAATCTACCAATGTTCCGAGAGAAACCGTCTCAACACCTACATAAAGGAACAGCGCCAGACAGCCCAAAAGCAAGTGAGTGAACTGGAAGACAGAGGTCTTGGTTGCTGCATAAGCGCAGGCAGCAGACTCCTCCTCGTCAGATTCATCCTCGCCGGCAGCCTTTACCTCTGGTAATGGAGCCAGGAATGCCAGAACACCCAAAGCCAGGAAGGCTACGATGATGATCCAGAAAGGCTTGGACAAATCCTCGATTCCGATGAGATGCACATCCTTGCCCAACAGCCATACGATGAACATAGATGGGATTGGCCACGCCAGCTTGTTGCAGATACCCATCATACTGATACGCTTGGCTGCACTATCCAAAGGACCCAGAATGGTGATGTAAGGGTTGACAGATGCCTGGAGATAGGCATTGGCAGCACCGCTTACAAAAGATGCAAGCAGGAACAATGGGAAACTCTTCTCATCGGCAGAAAGGATGAAGAGATAGAATGCTGCTGCGAAGATGACAAACGACAGCGACATCGTCTTCTTATAACCGATAGCCTTGATGGTGAGTCCGGCAGGATAACCGAAAATAAGGAACGGAATAAAGGTGGCTGCGATGATGAGATAAGAGGCAGCATTGGAAATACCCAGCGAGCCCTGCAATACAGGCACCAGCAAGGAATTAATACCCAGGGCAAAGCCCAAAGAGAAAAACATGATTCCAATGAACGACAATGGAATCGCAAAACTTTTTGTTGGTTGCATAGACTTATATTTTAGTTAGAATTTTGGGCAAAGGTACAACTTTTCTCAATATTCTCCAAAGTTTTATGAAAAAAGTTTTTAAATTTCTTGGTTTTATTGCCTTTTCTATCTAACTTTGCACGTATGATGAAAAGATTATTAGTTTTCTTAATGATGTTCTGTGCCCTATCAACTTATTCTCTGGCACAGAACTGGGTAGGCACCTGGGCCACAGCTCCGCAAACTGTAGTCAAATCATTTATGCCCTATAACAATTGCATGACTAACCGTTCGGTACGCCAGGTGGTAAAGGTTAGCATAGGAGGCGACGTGATCCGCCTCAAGTTGAGCAACATCTATTCGATGCAACCCGTAGAGATCCGATCTATCTACATCGCTCATGCCAAGGATTCCTCCGACATCGATGCCAAGACGGCGCAATACTTCAAGTTCGGCAACAGCTACAAGACCGTCATCCCTGCCGGCAAGCAGATAGTGAGCGATGCCCTGAAGTTCAAACTCAGGAATCTGGAGCGTGTTGCCATCACCATCAACTACACCTCGGCTCCCGAAATTCCAACCGTTCACATGGGTTCGCGCACCACCTCCTATATCATTAAAGGTGTAACCAATGCCCACTCCAACTTTGAGAAGGCTTTCCGGGAGAACCACTGGTACAACATCAGCGGCATCGATGTCTATACGATGAGCAACAACATGAGCGCCATCGCCATCATCGGAAATTCCATCACCGACGGAAAATGCTCTACCGACAATGCCCAGAACCGATGGCCCGACGTGATGTCGGAGATGCTGCAGCTGAAGCATAAGATAACCAATCTGGGTGTGCTGAACCTGGGCATCGGCAACAACCGCGTAACCGTACCGGGCGGCTTCGGAGCCCTCGCCAAGGAACGTTTCGACAGAGACATCCTGATGCAGAGCGGCGTCAAGAAGGTGGTGATCTTCGAGGGAGTCAACGACATCGGTGCAGCCAGAAGCGGCAGCAGCGAAACCGTAGCCAGGAAGATCATCGAGAGCATCCAGGGAATGATGAAGAAGGCGAAGGCAAGGAAGATGAAGGTTTATCTGGGCACCATTACTCCCTTCAAGGGTGCGGGATATTATACCCACTTCCACGAAGCTGCCCGACTCTATGTAAACGACTGGATCCGCAGTCAGGCGAAGGACGTGGATGGCATTCTGGATTTCGCCAAGCTGCTTCAAGATCCGAATGATGACAGAAGAATGAAGCGGGAATACGCCAGCAACGACTGGCTCCATCCTAACCCAACAGGCTATAAGGCGATGGGAATCTATGCAGCAGACATTATAAAATAGCCGATATAAAAAACAGCAAAAGCCGCCCGTATAAACAGGCGGCTTTTACAATATATAATATAGGTGTATTACTTCAAGACAATCTTGCAATCATCCAGGCTCTCTACGGTTGCGAGCGCCTCATAACGGATACCCTCCTTGCGCAGGAAGTCACCACCATGCTGGAAAGCCTTCTCGATGATGAAGCCCATCGCCTCGATCTTGGCACCAGCCTTCTCGCAGAGATCCATCACACCCTTGGATGCGTTACCATTGGCGAGGAAGTCATCGATGAAAATCACATGATCCTCAGGAGTCAGGTAGCTGTTGCTCACGCAAACCGTATAGTCACGATCCTTGGTAAAAGAGTGAACCACCGAGGTAATCATACCCTCCATCGTCTTAGGCTGCTTTTTCTTGACGAAGACAACAGGAAGATTGGTCAGGTAACCCACCATGATGGCTGGAGCGATGCCCGAAGCCTCGATAGTAACAATCTTGTTGTACTTGATGTCCTTGAAAAGGCGCACGAATTCCTTAGCCAGGTCC
>OBII01000843.1_pt1 | contig 10578 bp, 8 predicted proteins | sample 2433771 | NCBI WGS metagenome assembly OBII01 (sample SAMEA2452127, study PRJEB22498) | human gut metagenome | biome: human feces; feature: human gut; material: feces | place: Australia | collected 2012
GATACATTATCGAAACCATTAACGACATGCTGAAGAATACGGCACAGATTGTACATTCGCGTCATAGGTCTGTGAACAACTTTGTCATGAACCTCATCTCAGCATTGGGAGCTTATTGTTTCTTTGACAACAAGCCCAAGGCTTTGCAGGGGTACTGCATCGAAAACACAAAGCAGCTCTCGTTGTTCTAAAGACAGAAAAATCTCTTTCGATTCTTTATATACAGCCCATGTCTGATGGCATGGGAAGAGAATTCGCGTATCTGTCTTAACATGCAACTAATCGCTATTTTATCCTGAATTGAGGTTTTTTCTCTTTTTATGATAATATTACTATCAAAACTCTTGTGTTAGAACATAATGTCTCTTTGGAAACATCCTTGATTCACGTATGGTTTCAGAAGCTTCACCATACTGCAAGTCTTCTATACTGTCAGGTACACAATAGAATTCTCCGGGAGAAATGATTTTTGCAATCGTGTTGTCTTGAAAACCTATATTAGAAATTCCATATGAAACATGCTTAATAATAAGATCATGTTTAGAATTGTTGTAAATATACTTTTTTTCTAACCAAGTATTAATCTTATTACCATTGGGAGTGTCAAAAGAAAAGAGGATATAATAGCGTTGAATTTTATTTATATTATAAACTACATTATAGGTAGACAATGTTCCTATAGTAAATATCGATAATACATATGTTGCTATTATAGAAATAAAAGCACATAAAAAGATATTACCTAATACTTGAAATACAGAAAACATCCCTTCTTTTCTTATGAACTTTAACCAAACAAAAATAAATACCACAATAGAAACAGTGGCAAATATATATTTTATATATTCAGTAGGTATTAACATATATAGTTATTAATGTATATTGCAAAATTACTAAATATCAGCGATATAACAAAAAAAATGACATAAAAAGAGCAACTTTTTACAATTGAAACAAATCTGTTGAATAATAAGTTGGGGTTAGGTTAAGGTAATAAGGATTTTTCTTTATACATTTGCACTCTAAATAATAATAGCAATATTAACCTGTATCAACCGAGCACAACAGCCATGGTTGTATAGATATGATGTGGAAGTTTAATTTCAAAAACAAGTTATAATGAACAGCTGCTATAACACCCGATAGTTGCAATATTGGGAATGTTATAGCGGCTGTTTCGCATTGCTAAAGTTGCCCTTTAGCAACTACGTCATAACTCCATCATGTATTGTATCATGCAGTCACAGGCATAGTCAAGCTCAGGCATAGAATCGACCTTCTTAAGTTTGATGTTGCATTTTTTGTGTGTTGTCAGGATAGTCGACGGTTGTGTAAGGTGGCAGCATCTCGCCGTCTGACTGGTTTATCATTAATATATTTCTGTTTTTGTTTACAAAGGTAAATATTTATTAAGAGCAAAGAATATACATCTCGAAAGAGGAATAGCCAAACGAAAAATCAACATTTGCTACAAAAAACACTCGTATCATGGCATGATACGATCGTTTCAAGGCATAATACAGTCATATCAAGGCATAATACGGTCATATCATGGCATGATACGGTTGTTTCAAGGCACGCAACAGTTCTTTATATCACGTTCCAGACATTAGTGTCACGATTGTAAATGGACATGGTGTCGTATTGCATAGATTCCAAACATCTATAATGATCTTAAAAATTTGCTTTTGGGATTTATGCCTATATGTTCACATTCGCAACACTGTTAGTCGTAGCCTTGTGTCGTCACAGCGTTTGCTGTTGATATAGCATTTCCTTCTCCGTTGTCCCTTCGTTCGTTCTTCGTTCCTCCTTCGTAGTGAACTCGATCATCCTCCGTTGTGAACTCGATCTACCTCCGTTAATGAAGCGGAGGCATAACGGAGGTATAACGAAGGCATAATGGAGATGTATCGAAGAGCGAATGAAGAAGGAACGAGGGGAATTATATGTCCAAATTGCATCACGATATATAGAATGTTAATAGACACATATTGGGACTCAAATCTACGATAGTAGAAATTATTAAGTCCTTATAGACTGTCGGTTTTGTTGTTTTGTTTCTAACGTTAATCTACGATAGTAGAAATCACGATTCTGATTGGCTGAAGCAAATGTCGTTTTCGCAATAGGCTTACGACCTAATCCAAGATGATATTGCTTTGCTCTATGTGCTTCAAAAGCAACAATCAGATCTCGCAAACTCTCTCGATTACTCAGTTGACCAAACATCATTGCAAGCAACTGATTCCAACAAGTGAAATGCTTCACATAGCGGTTTCCATCATACTTGTCAACCAAATGGCGAAACTTGTTATTGTCGAGAAATTCTATCAATTGGGCGAAAACGTATTTGTCTTAGTTCATCGTGCTGTATTATAGATAACTGCAAAAGTACAAATTCAAATCGTCGCACCATTGAAATCTCTTGCAAAAGACTGTATTTCAATTAATTCAAAGAGCGATTTGCCCACTTTAACGGGACAGTAGTGACTGCAAAAAAGAACTAAGGAACATGAAGCTCTTGCTTTTTTACTTGTAAGAAAGGTTACCTCGATTATGGGCAAATTAATAAGAAATAAGCACTTGTTGAATAGTGTCAAACGGTGAGTATGAAAGTCCAATAATCCAAGAACGGACTTAGCGGATAAGGTGGCAGATTAAGTGTATAGACAAAGAATGTACATCTAAGCAGACCATTGCTATTTTAATTTGTAGCTTTTGAGCGTTTCTCATTTTGTGTTGGACTTTAGACAAACTCTAAATGAGAACTCATGATTCACTTAATATACTATATAGTAGAGTATGTGGCTATCGGTAAATTTTATGAATTCACCATTTGCTTTCTTGAATCACGGTATTTTATAGCTCATATTTAAATAAAATATTTGGTGATCAAATAAAAATATATAATTTTGCATCATATATCAAAGAATTAAAGTTTCATGTCAAACTTGAATAGAATTAAAGTTGTTCTTGTTGAAAAACAGAAAACTGGTAAATGACTTGCTGAACAGCTTGGGAAATCCAATTGTACAGTAAGCAAATGGTGTAGTAATACCATTCAACCAGACTTGAAAACATTTGCTCAAATAGCAAGGTTGTTGAATGTAAAAATCACAGATCTCATTAACGAATAAAAATTCATATATGCCTCTAAAATATACACTTGAAAGCGATGTTGATGATTATGTAAAAGCATCACTCAACGCTTTGGGTCTTGTCAAACTTAAAGACTATAACGAAAAGTCAAGTATGTCTGACTATATGAAAGAATCTTTGAGAGGATCTGCAAAGACCCAGTCAAAGGCGAATTTCGGCATACCGGACTTTACTGTTGAAAAATATCATATACCAATTATTGTTGAGAATAAACTCAGCAACAATAAGCATGTGGCATGTAATAAAACAGACATAAAAATGGATGACAACTCTGTTAAGAACTTTGCTGTCAATGGTGCTGTTTATTACGCAAAGAACATGATAGCCTCAAAGAAATATAACGAGGTTATTGCTATTGGTATATCAGGAGAAAGTGAAGAAGAAATCACAATTTCCGTCTATTATGTATTCTCAGCAACCATACCGCCAAAGCGTATGGTTAAATATACTAATCTCAACTTTCTTCAGAACAAAAAAAGTTTTGATGCATTTCTTGAAGATGCAAAGATAACCGAAGAAGAACGTCATAAAATCATTATTAGGACAAGAGCAGACATCCTTAGACAAGCCAAGAAACTCAATAAGTTGATGAATAACTGTAATATTGGAACTGAGCAAAGAGTAGTGTATGTTTCAGGAATGCTTCTTTCTATGCAGGATGTAATAGCAGAAGACGGAACCGTTATTGACCCAGGCCTGACAATGGATGACTTAAAATGTATTCAGTCTGAACAAAAAAGAGACAGCATTTTGATAATTAGCCACCTGCAAGAATATCTTGATCAAAAAGCTATAAAGCCACAAAAGAAACAAATCATGATTGAGCAATTCAAGAACTCGATATCTCTTGATTCTGCACGTGATTCAATGCATAAAGTTGATAAGATTGTAGGTGACTTACTTCCAAAAGAAGCCTCTATAACAAAACAAATCTTTAGTTTTCTATACAAGTACGTCTATCTTGAAATAGACTTAACACAAGGTGCATTGGATATTATGGCCGAAATGTATTCTACCTTCCTAAAATATGCTCTTAGTGATGGAGCATCACTGGGCAAGGTACTTACACCTCCATATATAACCAATATGATGGCACGCATTCTTGATATTGATAAAGATTCAAGAGTTATGGATCTTGCCACAGGCTCTGCTGCATTCCTTGTAGCAGCTATGGATTTGATGGTAACAAATGCAAATGAAGTATTGGGAAAGAATACAACTATTGCAGAGGAAGCAATTAAGAACATTAAGAAGAATCAATTACTTGGAGTCGAAGTCGATGCAAAAATGTACACTTTGGCAGCTTCTAACATGATTCTTCGTGGTGATGGCAGCTCAAACATTCGCAAAGCAGATACTTTTACAACACCACCTGAGATTTTTGAAAAATTCAAAGCAAATAAATTCCTGTTAAATCCACCATTCTCTTATGAAGAGTATGGATTGCCATTCTTTGAATATGGTCTTGACCACATGGAGAAAGGTGGTGTTGGTGCTGTCATCATTCAAGACTCTGCAGGTTCTGGCAAATCAATTCCAACAGCTAAGCGCATTCTTTCTAAACATACAATGATAGCTAGTATTAAGATGCCTGCAGACTTGTTTGTACCTAATGCTATCGTTCAAACAAGTATTTACATATTTAAATCAGGAACGCCGCATAACTTTGAATTCGATATAGTTAAGTTTATTGATTTTAGAAATGATGGATATAAAAGGACCGAGCGTTGCATTAAGGAAATTGATTCCCCAACCGAAAGATACAGCGACATATACCTAATATATAAACTTGGAAAGAAGGCTTTGAACAATAAAGCCTTTCACTCTTATTTATGGGATTTAGACTATACTTATGTCGAGGACACGATTACGTCTGATGGTAATGATTGGAATGCTGATAGACATATTGAGATTTCCACTATTCCAAAAGACTATCAATATGCAGAGAACTTAAAGGAAGCTTTCTCTTGGGATCTGTCTCAAAAACTTTTCAGTGTAAATCTTGACATAAAGTCTCACATTCAACAACCATATAAGTTTAAGAAAATTAAAGCCAATAAGATTTTCACTATAAAGGGTGCGACTCCAAGTTATGACAAAGGAGATTTGGAACCAGTCATTGATGGTGATGATTCATACGATTATATCACAAGAACCTCTGAAAATCAGGGTATTTGTGATACAACTGGTTATATATCTGATTCCGGGAAACATCCTGCTGGTACATTTAGTCTTGGGCTAATGCAGATGATGTTTTTTTATCGTAAACGAGATTGGTATGCAGGTCAATTTGTCAAGAAGATAGAGTGTATTGATGATGTCTCAGAAGATGCAAAACTTTATCTTCAGACAGTGCTTAATGGGCTTACCCCAAAACTGTCATCCTATCTTGTAAGAGATGTTGAACGCATATTTCTTGACTCAGATCTTTTACTTCCAATAAAGAAAGATGGCAGTGTTGATTATGAGTGGATGGAGTTATATATACAAACTGGGAAAAAATACTTCAAGAACAATTGAAGAATTGGCTTGAAGTGTAAATTTTTGATTTCATTATGTATATGGTTCGATATCCCGAAAACAAGCAATCCTTCATTTGATATTCTAAAATTTAATATGCACAATTTGTATGAATCCGTGAATTCCACAAGTTGGGATTCCAAAAAACTTCATGAAACACATTCATTACTTATTCTTGGAAACGGCTTTGATATAGACTTAGGTTTACAAACTACCTACAAAGCATTTTTCGAGAATGAGGAGTACTGGCCTTTCAAGAAGGATGTTAAATATGAAGAATGGTCGCTGCCTTTCTTTCTAAATGAATGCTTAGGCGCAGTTGGTACTTGGTATGATTTAGAGGAAGCATTGGCCAACTATGCAGGCTGTTCGACAAATGAAGGACACATAGATGAAGAGCAACATAAAAAGACAAAAAAGGAGTTTTCCATCTTGTGTAATGCCCTTGAGGAATATCTAAAAAATCAAGAAGATGCCTTTGTAAAGAAGATGCAAGAGAACCATCATGCAAAGAGAATGAAACCTTCTCATTATGTGCTTAGCTACTTTTTAAGAAAGGAGATTCGCTCTATTTACACGTTCAACTATACAAACGTGAGACGAATAGCTCGCCAGTTAATTCTTGGTTTTGATGACTCCTATACTCATATACACGGCTCTCTTGATAACTCAAATATCATTTTGGGGATTGGTGACCAAAGGGATATCAAAGATGACTATTTCAACTTTTATAAGAGTGCAAGCCCTCATTATGAAAGTACAAATCTTGTCGAAGAACTGAATTCTGCTGACGAAGTATATATCTTTGGGCATTCTCTTGGTCTTAATGATTATGATTATTTCTCAGAGTTCTTTAAGATGGCTTCTAAGTCGGTTCACAGACCATTTGCTCCTGGAAAAATCAAAGTAAGAATCTTTACTTATGATGACAAATCCGAAATTGCAATTAAGAAGCAGTTAATGAATCTCACGGAAAAACATCTAATAGGTTTATATGCTCATTGTGATTTCAAAATTCTGAAAACGAGTAATGAGTATCAAGATGAATGGATGTTACATGATGAGTTACTATAATTCCTCAAATATTGATACATACCGACTGATTTTAAACCTAAGCCTAATATCAGTCGGTTTGTTTATTCTTATCTGTAATAGAATCGTACAATTATCACACTAATGACTCCAGCAAACACAGATATATCAATTATGAAGAAGAACCAGAAGAACCACTGTGCGTAGTAACCAAGGTAGCAGCCGTTATATTTCTTATAACCTGAGTTCGGGATAAGCGACAGTCGTTTTTCTTGCTATGCCAGATTTCCGATAGGTGCATATTACCTTTGCTCTCCAAACAATATGGATGGCAAAATGCAGAATTGTAAAGTCCAAATGAAGTTTACTTTATAACAGCAAGCTGTCCGTCAACAATCTCTATGCAATAGTCAATGTTGATGGATGGCTTCTTTTCAAAGAAGCTATACGCAGCCAAAACAGAAAGGACATTCATTACGAAATTGAACACGCTACGATGTCTTGAATGTATAAGTTGTGCAACGTTCTTAAGTTCGTCATTGATGGTTCGATTGCCCATATCTTTTCTACCATCGTCAGTTCGTGTACTCCGAGATACATGTCACCGAACAGTCCTCCGATGGTGTCATAGTCGAGTGTTCTTTTTATTGAGGCAAGTATGTTGTAGCGTATTATGACCAATTAGTAGTCATATACTTGGTGTTGCCCATCTTTGCCATGCCGAGAAGATGGATAATGTTTTTTGTCACATTTAATTTACTCATTTTTCGTGATATACGGAAATACTCAAAGCTTTTTTATGCTATAAATTCAACATCAAAGTCTAAATCCGAAACTTGAGTAAAGTCTTTTAAAATCATTAAATTCCATAGTTTAATATGTTTTTATTTATATTGTTTGTTTATTGTTTCTTGTAGATACGTCTTTGCTTTTTCTGCTATTGTCTTAGCCTCCTTATAGCACTTGTCAATTTCTTCATAAGTGTATGCATTTCGAACTTCAGCAATACTTTCTGTTGCGATTTCTTCAAGCATACCGAAAACGATTTGTTCATTATCATTTTGCTTCATCATTTTTCAGTCCTCCCTTGCATTAGTTTTCATTCTTGCCTCCACTCTCTTCTCCCTTCCGATAGTTTCAGGGAAAGCATATGCTCCCCAACCTTCTTCCAGTCGATTCTTCTTTATCATTTCGTCGTACCACCAGTCGTAGTGTTCGCGAGAGATCATTCGTAAGTCCCATGCTGCATGCACTTGCGCTGCTATAGATATGCCGTATAGCTCTCTTAGGTCGATCATTTCTTCGAGAGTGAGTTGCTCACGATGTTCTGCCCCCATTTCTTCGATGAAAGTCTGCTTGGGAAAGAGGAAGAAGTTGGCGAATTTGTTGCACATCTTTTCAACATTGCATTCGTCGGAGAAATGTAGGAGGATATGGGCGAGTTCATGGCAAGCCGTGAATCGGAGTCGTTCGATAGTAGTCTTTTGTGGACGCATATCTACAACTATCAATGGATGACTTTCGTCGGCAAATGTGCTAAGTCCCAAAATGCCATCTGGCAGTTCGGTTGAAAGAATCTTAATGCCCTTTCTTTCCATGAGTCTTAATACAGCAGGCAGAGGACCACTGCCACATCTCCATGCCTCACGCAAACGATCGGCTGCAAGGATAACATCGTCAAGAGTAGAAACTGTTATGTCTGCTAATGGGTTAGAGAAATCAGACTTCAATCCAACCTTCTTTTCCATAAGCAGATAACGTTCTGCCCAATAACTCAACATTGTTTCAAACTGTTGCAAATATTCTTCTGACAGCATGTTGTCTGCTGTAGAACGAAGCATCGGCATGTCTATCTTTGTTGACTTGCCATAGAAATACGATTCGCTTACACCGAGTGTGTCTGCAAATGCTTTGACCATATTAGGCTTAGGTTGCATAACACCTCGCTCATAATTATAGATACTTTGGCGCGTGACATGAATTTTTGCTGCCTTAACAAATTGGTCAAGACTGTAGCCACACATTTTGCGGGCTTCTCGCAATCGAATAGGAATAAATGATTTACGCATTAGGTTTTTTGTTTACAAATATACACAAAATAAAAATAGCTGTAAATAAAATAGATATAGGTTAACATAGTTTTAACAGTTGAATAAGCTTGGAATAAACTTCCCTTGATTTTTTTTGTCCATCCCATTATTCTTTATACCTTTGCCCCCAGAAACATCAAGAGCAGTATTTATCTGCACCAACCGAGCACGACAGCCACGGTGGTCAAGATACGATGTGGAAATAAGTTTAATTTCAAAAATAAGTCATTATGAACAATTCATTTTACAACGATTTTGCTGCGCATTTCGCAGCCAGTACACTCACTTCACTTGTTGAATCATTTAATAGTCAGGTAGGAAAACGTGGCTTTAACTCCGCGCGTGCTGCCTACGACCAGGCTCTTATTGACGAGCTTGTGCGCCGTGGCATTGATGTGTCGGCGGTGTTCGATGGCACAACCATTTCTTTTGCTCATTATGTGGAGCTGGACAACAATAGCTTGGTAATAAAAAAATAAAATCAATTAGCAGCATTTAAACAGTATATGATGCCGCCTGCTCTTATGATACCGCATCGTTTTAATTGACTTTATAAGGTGTAGATAATGTATACAAGCGATTTATGCTTGCTGTCAAATGCATCTATGCTTGCTATCAAATGCATCTATGCTTGCTATCAAATGTACTTTTGATTGCTGTCAAATGCATTTTTATACAAAAAGCAGATTGCATTAGCCGTAATACCGGTTGTGTAATCTGCTTTTTATCTGTACATTTTATAGAGCCTCTTTTTTAAGTTGGCTCAATTGAAAATTCTTTATAATCGATGTTTTTTTAGAGAATTCTACCTCTAATCGACAGCTTCAGCACGGGATAAACCTGCAACCAGTCCATGAATTTAGAGATGTCGTCGTCGGCATCCTGATCGATAACCTTCTGAAGGTCGCCCACGCCATCGGCATAAACTACCGGTTTGCCTTGGAACTGTGCTCCAATCTCAAAGCGTGCGCCGAAACGTTTCTTCGGGATAAGTCGGCCAAAACCAAGACCAAGGTAAGGGCGGAAGTTCTTTACCTTAACGCCGCCATTTACATTACCATTCTCGTCCACCGGAATCTGATAGTCGCCAATTTCTATGTTATACTGCTTGCCTTGTGCATAAAGGTTCTGCAGGTCGTCGCTGTGACCAGAAATCTCTATAAGCTTGTCGCCTCCAACAGAGAATCCTGCTGTTACGAAGAACGAGTTTGCATTGGCAAATGGATAGCAGTCGAACTTTACGTCGAACGTTGTTCTTGAGAACTTGCCCTTAATGTCCATCTGTCCTTCATAGTTGTAGCCTTGTGCCTGGCCAGCCACATCGGCAGATGTATTGATGTTGATGTTGGGCATAACGTTGAGTCCCACACGTGCCTGTACATATTTGGTGAGTGGAACAGCCACGTCGAAACCGATACCCTCGGTGCCTACACCCACGCCAACGCCTACACGATTGGCGATGCCATACAGATTGTCGTCCTGTGCCGAAACGGCAGTAGCACCAGTCAGCAGCATTAGGCCGATGACCATACTTTTTACTAAGCCAAATGTCTTCATATTCATTACGATTAAATTGTTAATTGTGTTTTCTGCAGACTGGTTCTTTCTGAGATTTTATCAGTTAGTACAAGTCTATGTGTTTAATTTTGCAAATATAGCAAATTAAATGTAAAAAGACAAGTAATGGCTAAAGAAAAACGAATTATATTTACTTTTACTACCCGTTGGCGGAATTAATTTAAGTTGATAAATATGAGTAAAAGGTTGTACATGT
>OBII01000851.1_pt1 | contig 10484 bp, 6 predicted proteins | sample 2433771 | NCBI WGS metagenome assembly OBII01 (sample SAMEA2452127, study PRJEB22498) | human gut metagenome | biome: human feces; feature: human gut; material: feces | place: Australia | collected 2012
ACTATACACCTCTTAGTTGTACGACTATACACCTCTTAGTTGTACGACTATACACTTCTTAGTTGTACAACTATACACCTTTTAGTTGTACGACTATACACCTCTTAGTTGTACAACTATACAATGACTTTTCTCATCCTTTCCGTTACTATTCTCCGCAAATTTGCGGAGAATAAGCCAAATAATCTCCGCAAAACTTGCAATATTCGATAAAACAACTTATCTAGCATGGAAGTAATGAATATATGACCGCACACGTGGCATTAGGTGACAATAGAAATCAGCCTTATTGCCACCTCCCTAGTTCCCACCCAAGTTCAGTGAGAGGATTGGTTACGTTGTCGTAATCAGAAGGAAGCAATTCCTCCTTGTCCAAGATGATAAGAAATCCCAGTCGCTATCATCCCTTGCGGTACCTTTGGCTTGTGAGCCGAAAAGTATCGCCTTTCCGCCTGCAGGCAAGTTTTTTGCTAGGCATTTGCGTATAGCTGCCAATATATGTTCTTGTTCCTTCTTCATGTTGCGATATATTCGTTGATACAAAGATTGTGCCAACCATAGGCAGCAATTCCCCTCACGCCCTGAAGGGGCAGAAGCTCCTAGCCCAGGGCATTCGCCCTGGGTATTCATGTCCGCACGCCTGTCGCCCTGTAGGGGCAAAAGCTTTGTATGGCGCCCGAATCTCAGGCTTTGCTCTTCAATCCATCCTCGAACTGGCTATGGGATTCTGCCACGTAAACCGAAATATTCACTTTTTGTATATTCAATAAAAGAATATATATTTGTGCCTAAATTTAAAGAGAATATGGACAAGAGCATTCATTCACATTTATATCATCAAGTTATAGGACGCTTACGAGGTAAGCGTGAAAAAATGGGGGTTACACAAGTTCAACTAGCTGAATTACTGAAAGTTAATCAGACTTTCGTTAGCAGAATTGAGACTTGTGATCGTCGTCTTGATATAATAGAACTTCATCATATTTGCCAGGTTTTAGGTATCTCTTTTGTCGACTTCATCCAGGAAGTCGATAAGGATATTCTGTGCAAAAGTGAAGGTGAATGATTAAAATAAGCTAAAAAAGAACAATGGCTAATAGAAAATATACTTTTATAGATTTGTTTGCTGGTTGTGGAGGTCTTTCTGAAGGTTTTTATAGAGTAGGCTTTAAGGCTTTAGCCCATGTTGAAATTAATCATTGGGCATGTGAAACCTTAAGGACTAGAATGCGCTATTATGGTTATAAGAATATAGATAAAGAAGTAATAGAACATGATATAACTGCCCCTGATATTATTAATAAGATTGATGAAGCAGTAGCAGGAAGAACTGTTGATGTTATTATTGGTGGTCCTCCTTGTCAGGCCTATTCTACGGCAGGTCGCGTACGTGATGGAAAAGGAATGGCTACAGATCCAAGAAACTTTTTGTTTGAGAAGTATGTAGAAATATTAGAATATTATTCTCCGAAGTTTTTTGTATTTGAAAATGTAACAGGGGTGTTGTCTGCAAAAGTTGATGGCAATCATATATTCCCCAGAATTATTCAGGCTCTAGGGAACAAATATGATATCATAAGTGATCCTACGGTATTAATTCATAATACCGCAGATTACGGAGTACCACAAGTACGAAAAAGGGTAATAATAATGGGGGTAAGAAAAGACATAGACAAAACATCTGTGGCTGAACTCTATAATGATGTCATAAAAACCCATTGGAACCCTGAAACTCCGTTAGATGAGCGTGAAGGACGGCAGAAGTTTGTAGATGTAAAGCAAGCTATCGGTGATTTGCCGGCAGTAGAGCCAGGTGATGATGCATCTACAGAGACTTTTGATTATCCTTGTGACAATGCCTTCTTGAAAAGAATAGGTAAAAAGGGAGTTTATCCTTTAAGAGACCATATCGCTCGACGACACAATGCTCTAGACAGAGAACGTTTTACGGTGATGATTCACAATCATTGGACATTTGGACAACTCAGAAGAGAAATGCCTCAATACGAACATGAGCATGCTCGCGTGTTTGATAATAGCTATGTGGTTCAGTGGTGGGATTTACCATCTAAAACAATATTGGCTCATATTCATAAGGACGGTTTTCAATTTATTCATCCTGATGAGAAGCAAGCGAGGTCTTTTACTGTTCGAGAAGCAGCAAGAATACAATCGTTTCCTGATGATTTTGAGTTTATAGGGTCAAGAGGAGAAAAATACAAACAAATAGGCAATGCTGTTCCACCTTTGTTCGCAGAGGCTTTGGCAAAGTCGATTAAAAAGAATTTAGATAAATTAGTCGCATGATTTTTTCTACGGTAAGAAACATATCAAACAAGGATGAGTTTTTAGAATTAATTCTTGTCTATATAAGGATTGTGGAGGTAATAGCAGAAAAAAATAAAACTGTTATTACCAATGCAACATTGTCGGATTCCATTATATTAGAAATTAAAGATATGGGAATAATTGACAATATGGAAGATTTGACATTGTTGAAAAACATAACAAAAGATTTGTATGGTAGATTTATAAACTGTGTTTGGTTTTATATTACCAACAAGAAAATGTTTGGTAATCAACTCGACAAATTAAGCAATAAGAAGCGCAAACAAATTCAAGATAAATGCAAGAAAGAACACAAACCTACTTTTGCAGATTTTTTTGCAGGAGCAGGTGGATTAAGTTGTGGGTTTACCCAAGCTGGTTTTAGAGTGTGTTTCGCAAATGATTTTGAAGATGTTTGTGTGAGAACATATAGATATAATCATCCAGAAATTGCTTCTGAAAAAGTAATAAAAGGAGATATTCGAAAAATTGTCGATAACGTTCAAGACTATATAGATGAAGATGTAGACATAGTAGTTGGCGGTCCTCCTTGCCAAGGATTTAGCAGTGCAAATCAACAACGTGTAATAGATGACCCTCGCAATGAATTGTATAAATATTATATTAAAGGCATAAAAAAGATTTTGCCTAAGTTTGTTGTGATGGAAAATGTAAAAGGTATGCTAAAAGTTGCAGACCAAGTTGTTGAGGACTACGAAAGTATAAAAGAAGAAAAAAATGGTACAACTTATAGCTATACAGTTTCATACAAGTTATTAAACTCATTAGATTTTTCTGTCTCACAAAGTAGAGAAAGGTTAATTTATATTGCTATTAGGAATGACATTGCTGAAAAGCACAATATCACTCCAAGTACAATATTTGAAGAAATCAGTAAGGCTAACGAGAATAAACATCATTATCTATTGCGTGATGCTTTGGAAGATATCAAACCATTAGATGCTCCAAGAATAAAGAACATGAATGAGAAAGACGACGAAAATACTGGAAAGAAAATAGATGTTAATACTTTCTCTGGGGATGAAACTCCATATCTGCGTTTAATAAATGGCGGACGTAAAATCCCTGTTCTTTATAATCACAAGGCACGATATGTAAATGATATAAATTACGATATATATCGTCTGTTGAATCAAGGCGATGATGCTTCTGATCATAAAATTTCAGACATAATGCCGTATGCAAATAGGTTACACTGCTTCAAAGATAAATACTACAAACTTGTTGCAGACAAACCTTCACGAACAATTACGGCACATTTGAGAATGGATTGTCATTCGCATATTCATCCTTTTCAGACGAGAGCAATTACGCCAAGAGAAGCTGCAAGATGTCAATCATTTCCTGATGACTACTTGTTTCTTGGTGCTTATCTCAAAACATACATGCAAATAGGTAATGCTGTTCCTTGTCTAATGGCAAAAGGAATAGCCAAGGTTATTAAAAAATATTTATAGTTATAGGATTGACAAGAATAACGCAATATATTCATAGGCCTAATGCTACTGAGATAGGATTGGGTAATACTCACGAGTGTTATATGCTTGTGGGTACAGATGTTGATATGTCTGATATCTTTCCTTTAGGTACAGATGTGTCTATACATGATGCTATCTCTTCTAAAGAATATACTCTTAAATCTTCAAATGTCCGAGAGTTTAGAATTAACCAGATGGGTGATATTTATAGAGACTATAATGTTACTCCTGGTGACGAGATTCTAATTAGCCACATAGTGAAGAATGGATGTTCAGAATTATGCTTTACCGTGAACAAATTAAATAGGGTTGTTTTGTTCGTAAAGAATGAGACAAAGAATGGAGAGACGAAAAGAGTGGCAGAAATAGTAAATATTGATAGATTAAAACCTTTTGAGAAAGGTCTGAAATATTATGAAATAAATGTCAACAATAGAGGTAAGCAAGATTTACTTAAAATATCTTTTGATGGAGCAAAAGCAAAAAGAGCTGACTCTCCAAATTTGACAGACTATTATCTTGTACAAATTAATGACGACAAGATGCCTAATGGCACGTATTATTTAACTCTAAATACAGATGGCAACACGTTGGCAAAATTGCCTAAAAGTGACTTTAATACTATTGAGTTTGATGATAAAAAAATACGATCTATGGGAGCAAGTGTAAAAAAAACAAAAATAATGGCACCTCTTCAACAAATTTATTACGGCGCCCCAGGCACAGGAAAATCGTTTGAGATTAAGAGAATTACAAAGGTTTACTCAACTATCCGTACAACATTCCACCCTGATAGTGATTACTCAACGTTTGTTGGCGCATATAAACCAGTTATGGCAGAAAGTACAGTCTATGGTTTACAAGGTGAACCAATAAAAGTTTCTCAAAAAGATGGCACAAAAGTAGAATTAAAGGAAAATCGCATTACTTATAGTTACGTCAAGCAAGCGTTCTTAAAAGCGTATCTTGGCGCATGGCAGAAGTATGCAAAGGGCGGTGAAACGACAGAACCTCAGTTCTTGGTGATTGAGGAAATCAACCGTGGCAACTGCGCACAGATTTTCGGTGATTTATTCCAGTTGCTTGATAGAAGCGATGATGGGTTCTCGACATATCCAATAGAAGCAGACTCGGACTTGCAAAAAGAGATAGAGGCTGCGTTTGATGAGGGTGGTGAATATGCTCTTGAAAATGGGTTTGATGTGGATGGCGTTGTTGAAGACTACACCAGTAACTATGAGGACAGTTCCCTCACGAAAGACATCAAGAAGGGTAGAGTGCTTTTGTTTCCAAACAACCTCTATATCTGGGCAACTATGAACACAAGTGACCAAAGTCTATTCCCAATCGACTCCGCTTTCAAGCGCCGTTGGGACTGGAGATACGTCAAGATTACAGATGCAGGCAAAGGATGGAAGATACAGTGCGGTGGTGAATATTGCGACTGGTGGGCTTTCGTCACAGAAATCAACAAGAAGATTGCTAAAGAAACAAGCAGTGATGATAAGAAACTCGGCTATTTCTTCTGTAAGCCAGCAAAGGATAATGAGTTTATCACAGAAGACAAGTTTGTTGGCAAAGTGTTGTTCTATCTTTGGAACGATGTTTTTAAGGATGGTGATATAACCTTGTTCAAGGTGAGCGACAATGGAAGCGATGAAATTAGTTACGATGCTTTCTATAATGATGACAACAAGGTGAATATTGCTGCCGTCAGAAAGTTCTTGGTGAATGTTGTTGGCGAATCAAACATTCTTAAAAAAGGTGATATTGTTCCAAATGATGATGTTATACCGATAGAAACTTCTGGAGAAGCAAATGATAATACCAGATATATATTTAATGGAAAATCTGGGCTTTCCAAGAAAGACCTTGGCTTAAATATCGTGATTAAATATATAACCGAACATAAAGACAATACTTTCGAGGAGCTTCAAAGTGATTTAGCATTTGACAATACAGTTAAATATAAATATGCCGGAATAATTGCTCGTGAAGATTCTATTAAAAATAGCTATTTGCGCTATTATGTAAATGAACAAACTTCTGCAAATGGAATCAAGTATAAGGTCTTAAATGGATGGAGCATATACAATATTGATTTCATCATCGGATTTGCAAAGAAACAAGGTTGGACAGTAGAAGAAGTAACAGAATAAGACTATGCGCATATTAATCGAGGAATACCAATATGATTATGAGGACGTTTGCGACGTTCTCAAAGGTCTTGGTGTGCTTCAAGACGTGGAAGGAAAAGTAAGCCTAAGCTATGTAGGCTACTATTTCAACGACGATCCTGATGTGAACGATTGCGTGTTTATTCTGCCAAAGGTACTGTTGGAAGGTGAGTTTAGACATGAGAAAGTATTTGGACATATAGACCCAAAGGACTTAATCAATGCTGACGATTGCAAGATGTCAGTCGATGAACATAAGTTTATCTACGAACTAAGCGTATGGATATACCGTGCCATCTGCGTTTTCCGTGACCATGAGTTTGACCGCTACGCAAACAAGAAGCAGGCAAGCATTGTGTTATATAAACAAGCACCGATGATGGGACACATGAGGAAGCGCAAGGCAAGCACTTTCCTCGATGTGTTGTTGGCGTTGCAAGAATGGAACAAGAAGAATGAGAGTTTCGTGATGTTCATCGTCAAGAACCTCCATTCGGGTTACAACAAAATCAACTGGATACGCACAATATCCCGAAGCCAAGTAGTCATTCAAGAAAGCATCGGTGGTACACGTCGTCAAGATGCCAGTTATTTGAACCCTACCAACAAGAAGCGTCAAATCAACTTTGACGAAGAGTTACTTGTCATATATTACAGTATCTTGGAATATATGAGGGCGGAATACGGTTTCCCTGTCAAGATAAACGTAAACTTCCCTTTGATAAAAGGCGAAAAGTTCAAGCGATACATCAACGGCTATGGAAAGAGAAGACTCAAACAAATCAAGTACAAGTATTTCTCCGACAAGGCGTTGGAGCTTTGGAGCTATTGCTATGCGTTCTTTAACAGACCTGACAATGTAACGCTGAACGTAGACCAAAGAGAGTATTTGCTTGTGAAGAGTTTCCATGTCGTGTTTGAAGCCATCATTGACGAGTTGATAGCAGGTGACCAGAAGTTGCCAAAGGACTTGAAAGACCAACCTGACGGAAAACGAGTGGATCACATCTATCAGTACCAGGAGCTGACCAATAATGAAAACGATGACAATATCTATTATATAGGTGATTCCAAATACTACAAGCGTGGCAACTCACTTGGTAAGGAGTCAGTATATAAGCAGTTTACCTACGCAAGAAATGTCATTCAGTGGAACTTGGACTTGTTCAACGATGGCAAGCCAGAAGACCAAAGCGGCCATGTAAAGTTGCGTGACGATGTTACCGAGGGCTACAACATCATACCAAACTTCTTTATTTCTGCCAACCAAAACGTTCTTATCCCAGAGAAAGAAATTCATTTGATAGACAGCGACAAGGAAGAGGGAAAGCGTAGAAAGCAGTATTACATCAGCAGGCAGTTTGATAACAGACTGTATGACCGAGATACGTTCTTATTGGCACACTTTGATGTGAACTTTCTCTTTGTGGTAGCTCTCTATGGTCGCAACAACTCTTCAAGTAAAGAGCAGTGGCGCAACAATGTACGAAAGATATTTCGTAAGGAAATTCAGAAGATGCTCAAAGATAACTTTGACTTCTACGCCATGACTGCGCACGCTGAGGTGAATCCAGACACATATATCAAGGAGAATTTCCAAACGCTCCTTGGTAAGGTTTATCATCCTTTCGACAATAGGGAAGGTAGCGACCAACAATATTTCTCACTTGCACTGCGCAAGCCGGAGAAAGAAGAGAGCGAAGCTATTAAGAAAAAGGTGATGGATGAGAACGAAGCCGTGATGTTTGAGTTGAAACAAGCGTTCTATATCGCCAAGTGTCCGCTTGGTGTAGATCCAAGAACGTTGCCAGAGGATGTGATGCCTATTGTGGAAGCACGTCCGCATGATGTCATTCCGAAGGAGTTTCTTACCATGCACTATTTGGAGAACTACCCATTGGCAACGTTTCTCATTGGTATCGTGAATGGTATCGATCATTTAAACTGGATATTCAGTAGACGAGGTGGTAAGCGTGATGATGCCTACAATGTGCGACTGGGTAAGGAAGCGCATGGAGGTGTGGTGAAGAGTCGTGATTACGTGAAGCACGCTAAGTTTGTGATTTTATATAAGGATGGCGAGCATAAGGTTTACAAGGCATTTCGTGTGAAGAACACTGGTGAGCTGTCTCGTGAGCAAATGATAAAACAAGGTTATTTGAATCCGCGACACGACAAGTATTTCTGTTATTTTTTCGATGAAGAGATAACGCTTGGAGAATTTGATATTCAAGGAATACTCGAAGCCGACAAGAAGAAATACGAGACTGATGCGAAGTTGAAAGAAGCGTATGCTGAGGGGCAGCCAGTGTTTATGAGTGGTGAGGAGTTGATAAAGTTTAGGAAATAAATGTAAGTCATCGGCTAACCCCGTATTGCATATTCTCTGAAAATCTTGTAGAAATCTTCAAAATTTTACAAGATTTTTGGAGATATTCAAAGAAATTCTAAAGAAATTACAAGAATTTCAGAGGGAGAATACTGAATCCCCCTTTTCTCTTAGCCTCAGTGGCAGGAAGTCAGCCAAGTCTTTCGAATAATCATTATCATACTCATGTATATAGTCAAGAAGTAGGTTGTTCATTTTCGGAGGTCAACACCAGCCAGCTTGCAGCATCCCATTATAGTGGGCAAGTAGCCCCCCCCCATGTATTGAGCTATGTCAAGAAATCCCCTTGATAATACAAGAATATACTGGAGAAGACAAAGACCTGTTCGTAAAAGAGTTCGTAAAAGACACTCCGCAGTTTGCAAAAGTGTTCGTAAAAGCAAGTCGTAAAATATACAAACTGATTTCTCAGAATCCACACATCAGTGCAGCACAGATAGCATTTTATGCAAGTTTTAATCTTTTTCTTTTGGTTTTCAAGAGAAAAAGATTAATTTAGCCAATTAATGGTGTCAATTGATATAAGAATAGTTTCTTTTAATAGAATAAAATAGTATGAGTATATTGGACAAAATACCTTTTTTGGCAGGAAATGAACTCTTCCAGAAACTCCCATTCTGGTGACGGGTGACGGCAGTGACACCTATTTTCTAAAACTTTCCTCACGCGGGCGGGCAGGAAAAATTTTCCAGAAAGGTTTCCCGCCCGCCTACGTGAGAGAGATTTCAAGAAAAGCCTGTCACCGGTGTCACCTTGTCACTCGGAAGTAAGTCTCTTTCCAGCATCCTAAGTAAGTCACTTAAGCATCCTAAGTAAGTCACTTAGGTATCGTAAGTAAGTTACTTATGCTTCGTAAATAAGTCACTTAGGCATCCTGAACAAGTCTCTTACGGGCCGTAAGTAAGTCTCTTCTTCAGAAAAAGACGTGAAAATCAGTGAGTAAACGTGAGAAACCGTGAATGGCGGATTCTGAATGTTGTATCTTTGCATTGTGATTTTTATGCAAGTTTTTGGGGAATTTCTTTTGTGGTTTCATGAGAAAAGATTAATTTTGCATCGAATGGTGTGATTAGATTAGAAAAAGATGTCTTAATAAATAAAGCGTATGCCAGATAAAATGACCATAGAACAGCGCCACAACAATATGGCGGCAATCAGAGGCAAGGATACCAAACCGGAGATTCTTGTCAGGAAATTCCTGTGGGCTAGAGGATTCAGGTATCGGCTCAATCATCCACGGTTGCCGGGAAAACCGGATATTGTGCTCAGGAAGTATCGTACCTGCATTCTGGTGAATGGATGCTTCTGGCATGGACATGAGGGATGCAAGTATTACGTGGTTCCGAAATCGAATACCCAGTTCTGGCAGGATAAAATCAGGAGAAACCGGGAGAGGGACCATGAGGTGCTGCATCGGTTGGCTGAAATGGGATGGCATACCATCGTTATCTGGGAATGCGAACTGAAGCCGGCTGTCAGGGAGAAGACTCTGGAGTCGCTTGCCTTTACGCTGAACCATATCTTCCTGGAAGATCATCATATCAGGAGATATGAATTGCCGGAAGAAAAGCCGGCAATGGTAGCGGAGCCGGAACCAAGGCATCGGGATTAGTAACTACTATTATTGGGAATAAGGCTTATGAAAGATATGGATAAATATTGGAAGAGCGTGGGTTCACTTTTCGATTCTAAAGATAATCGAAAAGTGATTTGGATAGGTTATGCAGTTGGTCTTGTATTGGTTACTGCTTCCATATTTACGCTATGCCTTAGGTTATTGAGGCATGAAGAATTTACTTTTGGGAGAATGTCTTCATTAATTTTAGTGTTAATGGTAGGTCTTTCTTTGGTTTGTTTCCTTTTTTATAGGAAGAAAATATCGATTAAAATTAAGTTTTACCTGTTGTGTCTGATTTTTGTGTGTGGTGGCATCAATATGTTTCTTCATCCAAAAGTATTAAGAAAAATTCCATCTGAAACATATTGTCAGGTAGTGGGAATAGTGGGCTGTCTCTTCTTTGGGGGAGGCGGTTTGTGGGTATTGTACAATGACTACAAGTGGCATAGGAGGCGTAGAGACGAGGAGGAATA
>OBII01000854.1_pt1 | contig 10470 bp, 10 predicted proteins | sample 2433771 | NCBI WGS metagenome assembly OBII01 (sample SAMEA2452127, study PRJEB22498) | human gut metagenome | biome: human feces; feature: human gut; material: feces | place: Australia | collected 2012
ACAAGAAGCCAGGCATCGAGCAGGCATTGCAGCAGTTGAAGGATGCTCACAAGGCAGGTGATGTTGCAGCCATCGATTCAGCTATCAACAACTTGAACACCGTAATGCAGGCTGCTTCTCAGCAGATGTATCAGGGCGGCCAGCAGGCAGGTCCTCAGGGTGCACAGGGCGGTCAGCAGGCACAGAGCGGCAATGATGGTGCCCAGGACGTACAAGACGCTGACTTCGAAGAGGTTAAGTAATACAGATTAATATTATAATAAAGGCGTACAATGCTCAGAAATGAGTTTTGTACGCCTTTTTTGTTTCATTATGATTTTTTATATCTCAATAGTTTGCTAATTCGCTGAAAATTATATATATTTGCAAATTAAGGGAGAAAAACATCCCCGAAAGAGATAGACAGTTTAGGGTAAATATAACAGAAAGGAGAACGAGATATGGCAAAGAAAAGACCACAGGTAGCGCTGGTTTATGATTTCGACGGCACACTGTCGCCGGGCAATATGCAGGAATTCGGATTCATCCAGGCAACAGGCAAGACAAAAGACGAGTTCTGGGAGAAAAACAGAAAGTTTGCAGAGGGTAAGGATGCCAACGGCATTTTGACCTATATGTATCTGATGCTCGACGAAGCCAAGAAGAACAACATCTCGCTCACCCGGGAATCTTTTCAGAAATTCGGCAAGGATGTAGAACTGTTCCGCGGCGTAAAACAATGGTTTTCGCTCGTGAATGAATATGGCAACAGTATCGGACTGGACGTAAAGCACTACATCAACTCCTCGGGACTGAAGGAGATGATAGAGGGCACACCTATCGCCCACGAATTTGAGAACATCTACGCCTGCTCCTTTCTCTACAACAAGGAGGGAATCGCCTATTGGCCAGCCGTAGCCGTAGACTATACTACCAAAACGCAATTTCTCTTCAAAATCAACAAAGGTATCAAACAGGTGAGTGACAACAGAAGAGTGAACCAGTATATCCCCGACGAAAAGCGCCCTATCCCTTTCCCCCGAATGATATACTTCGGAGATGGAGAAACCGATGTGCCTTGCATGAAGATGGTAAAGGAACATGGCGGCCACTCGATTGCTGTATATGATAACGAGGATAAACAGAAAACAGCCTGCCAGCTTGTCAAGGAGGGACGAGTAAACTTCATGTGCTCTGCCAACTACAGCAAAGGAAGCGTGATGAATATCATCGTAAAGAGGATATTGGATAAAATCAAAGCCGACTTTGAATTCGACCGCCTGATAGAGCTGAACCAGAAGAAGGCATGGAAGTGATTGAAAGGTAAAAGGGTAAAAAGGTAAAAGGGTAAAAAGGGCAAGAAAGTAAAGGGATAAAGGGATTCTTTTGTGAATTCCTTGAAACTTTTCTTGGTTTTGTCGAGGATTATGCTTAATTTTGCACTCAAAAATAATAATATCAAATTATATTAATGGGAAGAAACAAATACTCAGCAGGAGAAATCAAGGAAATCGGCAAGTTGCTGCGACTCAAAAACGCAGGCAACCGTTTACAACAGAAAATGATACGCCACGACCTTCGTGTGGATTATGAATTCAATATCTCTGACTTCAATGAGCCTGGCAAGGCTTTCGGTGAAGAGGAGTTGCAGGCAGCCATCAAGCGTGGCGCCATTCAGATTCTCGACGATGCCACCATCGAGGCGATGAAGGCAAAACGTGCCCGAGATAAGGCTCGCGACGAGGCAGAGAGACAGAAGGAAGCCGTAGCCAGCGGTGAACAGACCGACTGGCAGGAGGCTATGAAGCAGTGGAATGAGTATTACGAAAAGTAAAAAGGTAAAAAAGTAAAAAGGTAAAAAGAACATACTGATTACGACATATACCGATTAATAAAATATACTGATTATAAATTATTATGGCTAAAGTATTGATAAAGACATCAGAGGGCGACATCAAGGTGCGCCTCTACGACGAGACACCTCAGCATCGTGACAACTTCATCAAGTTGGCAAAGGAGGGATATTTTGACGGCACTCTCTTCCACCGTGTCATCAAGGATTTTATGATTCAAGGCGGCGACCCAGACAGCAAGGGCGCTCCTAAAGGCAAGATGCTGGGCACAGGTGGTCCTGACTATACCATCCCTGCCGAATTCGTTTATCCACAGCTTTTCCACAAGCGTGGTGCCTTGAGCGCAGCCCGTTTGGGAGATGAGGTAAACCCAGAACGAGAGAGCAGCGGTAGCCAGTTCTATATTGTATGGGGAAAGACCTACAAGCAGAACGAACTGAAACAGATGGAGAAGCAGATGGGCATGCAGATGGAGCAGAACATCTTCAACCAGCTTGCCAAGGAGCACCATGATGAAATCATGAACTTCCGCCGCAACCGCGACCGTGAGGGCTTGATGAAGCTGCAGGATGAGCTGGTGGATGAAACCAAGAAGCGCTGCAAGGAGCAGGGTTACCCTAAGTTTACCGAGGAGCAGCAGAAGGCTTACACCGAGGTGGGCGGCACCCCATTCCTCGACAACCAGTACACCGTTTTCGGTGAGGTAGAGGAAGGTCTTGACGTAGTAGAGAAGATTCAGAACTGCGAAACCATGCGTGGTGACCGCCCTAAGGAGGATATCAGCATGGAGATTTCCATTATAGAGGAGTAAAGGCTTTAAGTAGCTTCAACAAGATGACCGTATGGTATGACGGCTTGACCACTCCTACCGATTTCGCCACCGGTTTCCCAATCCACGAGGAGGATACGGAGACGAAGACCTTCACCAAGGATTACGTAAGCTATGCCGAATGGCAGATTCGCATCAAAGATTACCTGGATGCATTGAAGAATCCTCTCCAGGTTGAGATAAAATAGAAACTTCGAATACTTTTTTTAACTCACTAGGAAATATTGGTCTCTTCACGGTGTAAATGTTTGTAATCCACGAAGAAAGTTATGTTCCGCAGTGCTGAACTTAAGTTCAACACTGCGGAATACAAGTTCAGCACTGCTGAACATAAGTTCAACACTGCTGAACATAAGTTCAACACTGCTGAATATAGTTTTTAATTAAGAATACAAGAAATACTCATTCTTCTAAAAATCTTAAATCTTATAGTGCAATCAATCTTACTTCGTCATCTCGAAGCCCACGCGCACGCCATCGTAGTTATCCACAATGCTGCTCACGGCACTCATCGTAGTGCTGCCGGTAAGATTCAGCTTGCTCAGGGTCTTGACCAGCGTGAGCAGCTTCTTCTGCTCGAAGAGAAGGCTGATGCCATTGGTGGTGCGGGTGGCAAAACCCGAAGCACTCAGCAGCAAGCCCTTCAGCTGAATGGCATGCGTCTTCTCATCGAAGGTATAGGTACCGTTCCATGCCTTGCCGTCAATCTTGGCAGCAAAGGTGCCATCGGTATTGAAGGTAAAGTAGGTATTGCTCTTGCTGAAACCGAACTTATTGTAGTACTTGCTCAGATCCTCCTCAATCTTGCTGGCAGCAATTTCGCCGCCAGCCTTTGCCAGCAGATTCTCTGAGGTGAAGGCGCAACCCGGCTTGCTGTACTTCCAGGTATGGGCACAGAGATCTGCCTGCGAAAAGGTGACAGAACCTATCACATTGTTCAGAATGCCACTGATGATGCTGCTGCCGGTAGAGCTGCTGCTGGTAGTAGTTTTCTTCTTCGATGTCTTCTTCGATGTCTTTTTAGTTGTTTTCTTCACAGGCATCAACTCTGAAAGTGAAGCCTCCTGAACAGCTTCATTCATTGCGCATACATTGCTGCCGGAAGTGCTGGCAAGCACCAGGGCAGCCATAAAAAATACCTTTTTCATTTTTTACTTTCTATATATTATAATTGTAACTCTCGTTTCAAAAAATGCTTTTTTCATCATTATTTATTATTTTCTTAGACGAAAGAGGCATCAAAAGGTTCAAAATATCGTTCAGAAAAGACATAAATGTTTTATTTTTTTGACATACATCAAAAAAGAACGATTATTAGCATAAATTTCTCAAAAAGTATCCCCGAATATGACAGGAAAACCCTATCTTTGCACCGTTAACAAATCACAATAGGTTATGAATGATTTAATTAAGGTCAACACAATGAGTGAGAATATGGCATTGAACAAGTGCCAGGAGATTCTCAACGATCGCCGTGAGGCTCTTGCTTCAAAGGCAAAGAAGAATGACTAAGGGTAACTTTCGCAAGAGAGTGCTCTTGAGGAAATTTACGTAAGAGAGAAAGGAAATTACGTAAAAAGATTATTTTCAGAATGACTCTTTGATACCACAAAGAGAAAAAAAGGCAAAAAGTCCCGTTGGCGAGTAAAATCGTTCAACGGGACTTTTTGGATTTCTATGCTGATCGGAATGATATCCCAGCGGGGGGATATTATTCCTTGCTCTTCTCAGCCTTCATGATTACCTCGACATGGTTGCCGCTCTTCAGGAGTACATTCTTGAGGAAGTCGGAAACCTGCTCGCCACGGAGGTTCTTCACGAACTCCTTGTAGCCGGTATAGTTATCGAAACCGATACCTGTATAGTTGGCAATAACGCCAAGCCAGTAGGCATTGTTCTTCTCATCCACACCTGCCTGCTTCAGGAGAATCTCCTTCACCTTCTGCAAGTCGGCAGCATCTACCTGCTTCTCTACCTCATCTACACCCTTGAAGAAATAGGTAATGGCGGTATCAGCCTTCTCCGGATTCAAGCCGGCATTGGCGGTAATGCTGATGGCTGCCTTGTCGTCGAAATCGCGGAGCATGCCGAAGGTGGCTCCTGCATGGTAAGCTGCACTCAACTGCTCACGGATGGTGCGCAGATACTGCATCTCCAGCAGTCGGGAGGTTACATCTGCCAGTACCATATTCTGCATAGAGAATGGCAACTTGGTGCTCCATATCTCTGATGCCTGGGTTTGAGGATTAGACATCGCCTTGGTAAAGTTGTTCTTCACCTCGCCCTTGGCGTATGGAATCTCCTTGTTCTTCAGCTTGAAACCCTTGTTTGGCAAGCTGGCGATATACTGCTCAATGAGTGGGAGGAGAGTCTTCTCATCGTAGTTGCCCACGAAGTAGAAGGTGAAGTCCTTGGCATTGCCGTAATACTCCTTGGCAAGCGCCATCAGGCGATCGTAGTTGATGGCGTTGATCTCATCAGAAGATGGAATGCGGCCAATCTTGCTGCCCAGGTAAAGGGTGCTCTGCAATGAATCCTGATATACCATGTTAGGATTGTTGCTCTGGTTGGCAAGAATAGTGGCAAAGGTATTCTGAAGATTCTTGAACGACTTCTCATCCTTGCTCAATGCTGTCATCTTGAGATAGATGAGCTGCATCAGGGTCTCAATGTCCTTAGGAGTAGAATTACCCGAGAGGCCATGGCTGTAAGGCTTGATGGAGAAGCCTACACCTGCCTGCTTGCCTGCGAGCGCCTTTTCAAGCTCGGTGCTTGAGAAATCGCCCAAACCGCTGGCACCCCAAGCCTCGCTCATCAGCATGATGCTAGGGTAATCGCTCTTCTCGAGAGCAGAATAACCCACCTTGGCATTGGCAGAGAAGAGAATCTCATTATCCTTGAAATCGGTCTTCTTCAATACCACCTTGGCACCGTTGGAAAGGGTAAGCTGCTTGTAACCCAGCTGCTTGTTCTCTACGGTCTTCTTGATCTTGCCTGGCTTAGGCAACTGAGCCATCAGCGGCTCCTGCTTCACGTTGTCCACGTATGCCTCCAGCTTCTCTGAGCGCACCTGCTTCACGATGCCGGCAAGCTCCTGCTCGGTAGGATAAACGGCACCCTCTGCCTCGCGCATCAGCACCATCGATACCAGGTTGGTATCGCTCTGGCAAACCAGCTGCTTGGCATAGGCATTGATGGCCTCCAATGGCAGCTGAGGTACTACCATCTTGTAGATCTGACTCTCGTCCTCTACCGATGGGATTGGCTCGTTGGAGATGAAGTTATCCACATACTGGGTGGTAAACTGCTCGTTCTTCATCTTATCCTTGTTGGCAAGCGCCTTGTCAACCTGGCTCATGAATTCATCCTTGGCACGCTGATACTCAGTAGCTGTGAAACCGAACTCATGCATACGCTGTGCCTCGCGGAGAACAGCAGCATAAGCCTCCTTAATCTTTCCTGGCTTAGCCACACCGGTAAGAGTGAAAGCATCCTTAGTGCTTGAAATCAGGTATGAACCATCACCGGCATTTGCCTGGAGATATGGACAGTCTGGCTCCAATGCCTTCTCTGCATAACGGGCAGCAATCATAGAAGAAATCACGTTATCCATGTATCCCTTCAGGAGATAGCTCATGTTGCTCTTCAGAGAATCAGGCACAGCATTGTGCTTCATATAAATCTGGAAGAGATCAACCTGCTGCTCCTTATCCTTGTCGATAACATAGATGGCTGTATCATTATCAGATACTTCTACCTTCTCTATCTTAGCGGCATTCTTAGGTACCTTGATACCAGAGAAGAGTTCCTTGATCTTAGCTTCGATATGATTTACATCTACATCACCCACGATGATAATAGCCTGATTGTCTGGGCGATACCATTTGCGGTAGTAAGCACGGAGAGTTTCTGGCTTACAACCATCGATAACGCTCATCAAACCGATAGGGAAACGGTAGCCATACTTTTCGCCCTGATAGAGCTTAGGAAGTGAACGCTCTATCATGCGCTGCTGACCTACGATACGCATACGGTACTCATTGTGTACCACATCGCGCTCGCTCTCGATAGCATCTTCTGTAAGACTGATACCATTACTCCAGTCCTTGAGGATAAGCATACATGAGTCTACGGCTGTTGTACGGGTAGTAGGAACATCTGTGAAGTAATAAACAGTCTTCTCTACTGCTGTATAGGCGTTGAGATTACGACCATACTGCACACCGATGCTCTGCAGATAGTCCTGCAAAGAGTTGCCCTTGAAATGGTCGGTACCATTGAAGGCAAGGTGCTCCAAGAGGTGAGCCAAACCGCGCTGGTCATCATTCTCATTGATAGAACCCACTTTCTGGGCGATGTAGAAGCTGGCTACATGCTCAGGATAACTGTTGTGACGAATGTAGTAAGTCAATCCATTGTCGAGATGACCAATCTTCACATTCTTATCCACAGGAATGGCTGGCATCTGTGCCATCGCACTTCCCACGGATAAACACAGCAGAAACGCTGCAAAAATCTTTTTTAGTTTCATCTGCTATTGATTTATAAAATTTCTTGTTTCAAATATTCCGCTTGCAAAATTACACAAAATAAAAAAGATTTGCAAGCATTTGGGAGATTATCTTCCCCAATACCTGCAAATCTTAACGTAAAACTAACATTGGAAGCTCTTCATCCACGAACCGCGGTAAAGTCGGATGAGGAAAAGCGTGCCTCTGAGGGTAAGCTCCGTAGCCATCGCAATCCAGACACCCTCCAAGCCATAGCTCTTGGAAAGGGCGTAAGCCAGGGTGAGGCGCACCAGCCACATGGTACCCAGATTGATGGCGGCTGGCTTCCGGGTATCACCCGCTCCCACGCAGACACAATAGGTTACGATGCTCGCTGCAAAGAAAGGCTCGGCAAAGGCCTCGATGCGAAGGCAGGTGGTACCCAGCTCGCGGATGCTCTCTACCGGCGAGAGCACACCTATCATCTCGGGGGCAAAGACATACATCACCACTCCCATCAATGCCATCACGAACATGCCCAATCCCACCGTCATATAGGCGAAATTGCGGCAGAGATCGGTACGCCCGGCACCATGCGTCTGCCCCACCAGGGTGGTGGCGGCATCACCGATACCATAACCCGGCATATAGCAGAGGCTCTCGGCGGTGATGGCAAACGAGTGGGCAGCAATGGCGATATTGCCCAATGGTGCCACAATCATGGTGCTCACGATCTGCGCACCGCTCATCAGGACATTCTGTATGGCTATCGGGATGCTAATCTTGCAGGCATGGTGCAGGTATTCCTTCACCCACCGGAAAGGTTCCTTGTCCTGACGCAGATTGAGTATCCGGTTACGGCATGCCGTGAGGTAGAGATTGGGCAGCGAGATGCAGATATAGGCAAGCGCCGTGCCGCAGGCAGCTCCCACTACGCCCATCTTCATGACGTAGATGAAGAGGTAATTGAACATCACATCGCAGATGCATATCAGCACCGCCATCACACTCGGGGTATGCATGTTGCCTGCCGACTTGAGCATCATCTCGGAGATATGATACAGGAATACGAAGGGCAACGCCAAACCGTATATCAGAAAATACCGTGAGGAATTGCCCGCAATATCAGCACCGCCACCCAGCCAATAAGGCAGATGAGAATGCACTCCTACACATGCCAGGGTAACACAAAGGCTGAACACCAAACCGCATATCAGGGCATGGCGGAATACCTGGCGAGCCTTCACGAAATCGTTGGCTCCGATGAAATGAGCCACCTGCACCGAGAAACCGGTAGCTGCCGCACTGAGCAAACTGCCAATGAGCCAGTTGGTTGACTCGATAAGTCCGATGCTTGCCGAAGCCTCAGCACCCAGATGTCCCACCATGGATGCATCGATGAAGAACATCATCACGGTGGAAATCTGCGCCAGCATGGATGGAATACTCAACCCCACAATGAGATTGAGTTTCTCGCTGCGAGCCATCGCCCTACCCTCGCGTATCGACTCCATCAGATAATCTGTCTTATTCTTGAATAACATATTTTTCTCTTATTAATTGCGTTAACGAAAAAAATGGCGACTCCCGGAAGGAATCGCCACCTTTATTTAATTACATGAATTTCGTACCTTTGTTTTTCCCAAAACTTAACTTCCGCAGAGCGGAACAGTACTGTTTTTTGTCGTCACTGAATAAACAATCTTATTCTTACCTTAACTAACACCTGTCGTCCTTGAATAAACAATCTTTTCTAACTACCTTAACTAAAACCAATAAACCAATGAACAACAATCTTAACTTTACCTAACAACTAAACCTAATAAAATCTATTACCTAACTAAAAACCTAAAACTTATTTTTTCTGATGCAAAGGTACAACTATTTTCTGAAACTGCAATACTTTTAGCCGAAAAAATGCAGAAAACTAACATTTTTTTAATATAGACAGCGTTTTGTGTGCGAACACGAACACTTGTTAACACATCAAAAAGGTATGTTAACACAAAGCGTTCCTAAGAATGCCATCAGATGGCAATCCTAGGAACGCTCCTATTCTATCACCTATATATAATAAGGTGTAAATCCCCCAAAAATCCTACTCTGTAATCCATTCTCCCTTGAGTGCCTGGGCAGCAGCTCTGGAACCCGGTATTACCTGACCCGGACGATAGTAGCTGTCGAGCACTATCTCGAAGCGAAGCATGGAATAGGCAGGGATTACGCTACTCGAACTCTGGGTAGAACCATAAGCCAGCTGATATGGGATATACACCAGCCAATGATCGCCGATGTGCATATTGAGCACGGCTGTGGTAAAACCATCTATCCAGCCACTCGCCAAATTGGTTGTTACCTGAGCAGTGACCTTGTCGTAGGTACCCTCGAAGGTCTTATCGAATACATAACCTGCAGGATAAGTATCAGTGCCCAGCAATCTGCCAAGATAGCTCACCTTCACAGAATCAGTGTACATAGGGCATCCGCTGCCCTTGCCTTCCTTCAACACGCGAACCACGATGTGATCAGCATCCTTGTAGGAAAGCGGAACATCCATACCATTCACATCCTTGTTAGGTATCTGGTTCTGGAGCGACCATTTACGAATCACCTTCCATTCGGTGCTGCCGTTGGCTATCTGCTGACGGGCATAAGCCAAAGTATCGTCAAAAGCCTGCTCGTTGCGTTCCTGCCAGTTGGCATACTCATCTACGGTGTTATCATCCTCGCTGCATGATGACAGGGCGAACACTGCCATCACGAGCAAGAAGAGATATTTAGAAATTCTTAATTTCATTACCAAGTTTCTTTAATACACTGGTGATACTTACGCGCTCCTCGATGATGCTGCGGAGGTCAGAGATAGCTACACGCTCCTGCTCCATGGTATCACGATAACGCAGCGTTACCTTGTGGTCGTTTGGTGTCTCGTGGTCAACGGTGATACAGAATGGAGTACCGATGGCATCCTGGCGGCGATAACGCTTACCGATGGAATCCTTAGGATCGCCATAGTGGGTATTGAAGTGGAACTTCAACTCATCTACGATTTCATGAGCCAACTCTGGCAAACCAAACTTCTTATCCAATGGGAATACGGCACACTTCACTGGAGCCAATGCCTCTGGCAGGCGTAATACTACACGTGTCTCACCATTCTCAAGCTTCTCCTCGCAGTAAGAGTGGCACATCACGCTGAGGAACATACGGTCAACACCGATAGAGGTCTCTACATCGTAAGGCACATAGCTCTCGTTCTTCTCAGGATCGAAGTACTTGATAGAGCGGCCGCTGTACTTCTCGTGCTGAGAAAGGTCGA
>OBII01000863.1_pt1 | contig 10407 bp, 9 predicted proteins | sample 2433771 | NCBI WGS metagenome assembly OBII01 (sample SAMEA2452127, study PRJEB22498) | human gut metagenome | biome: human feces; feature: human gut; material: feces | place: Australia | collected 2012
CGATGCCAATGAGTGCAATGAAAGCTCGCTTTCAAATTGCCGAGTGCAGCCCGCTTTATCAACAAAGAAGGACGGGGGTGATTTTAAAAGTTCCCGAACTTTTCACACGCCTCCTTATACGTATCAAGGCTACCAATATCGAATCTACCAGCTGTCATTTTCCAGGCATGCATCTCTACCTGTTCTACCATGTAATGCGCGAGATTTCCTGGGGCATCCTTGCCACAACCGTTCTCTACAGAATGTCTTACTTTCTCCAAATCCTTCTTCAAGTAGATATAGAATGGTGGAACAGCCCAATGACTCTTTGGCTCCTGAGGCTTCTCCTCCATATTCAATACCTTGTCGTTATCATCCAGAACAATCACACCTGTGCGCTGCAACTTTTCTATACTCGGCTGCTCATGGCACATGATGCACGAAGTACCCTTTGCCTTGGCGAAATCCACAAACTCCTGGAATGAAAAGAAGAGAATATTATCGGCTGCTACCACCAACATATCATCATCAATTTTCAACTTGTCCATCGCAAACAGTAAATCACACACGGCACCCAGTCTTGTGTCATTCGTCTCCGTACCGTCATCCACTATCGTAACAGGCTTCGTATAACTCTGTTTTGATGCCCACTCCTCAAAAATACCGGCAAACTTATGGTTAGTAATGATGATGTGTTCATCTATCTCCGGAATCTTATCAATATCATCGAGCATTCTTCCCAATATCGTATTCTCACCAATCTTCAGCAATGGCTTCGGAAAGTTCTTGGTCAACTCACCCAATCTTGTGGCATATCCTGCCGCTATCACAATATTCTTCATAATATACACAAAACAAATTAATTCTTCACTCTTCGTTCTTCACTCTTCACTTAAACGAATCTCGCTCCATCATCCGGCTTCACCCAGAACACCTTGAATGTCTTCTCATACTCAGGGAATTTTTCCAGATATTGACGGGTCAACCCCTTCTCCACGTTCTCCTTACAAGCAGGATCCACTAAGGCGATGCAAGCACCTTTAAATCCTGCGCCCGAGAATCTGCCACCATATACGCCCTCCAGACTGCGCATAATCTCATAGATGGCTATCAACTCAGACGAACCACACTCATAGTTATGGATAGAAGACTCGCAAGAATCAAAGCACAACTTTCCAAAGAGTTCCAGATTACCAGTTTCCCATGCCGTCACACCCTGTCTTACCCTGCGATACTCCGAATAGAAATGCTCGGCTCTGCGTGCAAAACGGGCAGGCATCCTGTCTTTACATGCCTCATACGACTCCTTAGGAATATCTCTCAGGAAAGTCTTGTTAAACTCCTTCAATGGCTGATTCTGATACGCCAGCACATTCCATGCTGCCGTCTTGCACTCATATACACGAAGATTGTAATCACTATTCACCAGACTCCTCGTCAAGCCCGAGAAGAAGATACCGATTTCAAATTCCTTCATCTCCGGATTTCGCTTGATGATGCGATAATCGTCCGAATCACAATCCAAAAACAGAAGACCATCCTTCTTTCCCAAAGCGATGCATGCCTGGTCGAGCAGACCATTGTTCAGTCCGATATACTCACGCTCCGCCTCCGAAGCAATCTTCACCACTTCAAAAGGTTGGAGCATGATATCATTTGCCTTGGCAAAAGCCATTACGTAGGCGATAAGTACAGCAGCACTGGATGACAATCCACCCACCGGCAACGAACCCTGTACCACGCCATTGATACCCTTTTTCAAGTCAAAGCGTTTCTTTAATGCGTATTTGGCACCTCTGGCATAGTCGCCCCAGTGCATCTCTCTTACCAGCGTTCCTTTAGTAATGTCAAAATCAACAACACCATCAAAGGTGCGCGACTCCAAGTGTACCTTGCCATCCTCATTCGGTGTAAACCACAGATCCACGCCCTTGTTAATGGCAAAACCTGTCACGATACCATGCTGATGATCTACATGAGCGCCCAACGGACAAACCCGATAAGGCGAGAAAATATGATATTGAAATTCCATACAATATTTATTTAATAGATTAGCTTTAAGTAGCCTGCTAATTGTTAATTGTCAATTATTAATTATCAATTGTAGTATTCCTTGTACCACTCAGCGAAAGCTCTCAGTCCCTCTCTCAGCGGAGTAGCTGGCTTATATCCGAAGTCCTCCTCCAGCGGAGTAGTATCAGCATAAGTCACAGGCACATCGCCCGGCTGCATTGCCACCAGTTCCTTGTGCGCCTCAAAGTCATAATCCTCAGGCAGCACACCGGCACGAATCAGCTCCTCCTGCAGGATGCTTACAAACTCCAGCAGGTTCTCAGGATGTGAGTTGCCGATATTGTAAACCTTATATGGAGGGATAGGCAAACCATCCTCACCATTCTGCTTCTCAGGCGCATGCTGCATCACTCTCATGATACCCTCTACGATGTCATCCACGTAAGTGAAGTCACGCTTGCAGTTACCATAGTTGAAAATCTTGATGGTGTCCCCCTTCACCAGTTTGTTGGTAAATCCGAAGTAAGCCATATCCGGTCTGCCCGCAGGACCATACACGGTGAAGAATCTCAAACCCGTACTTGGAATGTTGTAGAGTTTAGAATAGGCATGAGCCATCAGCTCGTTACTCTTCTTCGTAGCAGCATAAAGGCTCACAGGATTATCCACCTTGTCATCCGTAGAATAAGGCACCTTCTTGTTTGAACCATAAACAGAAGATGAAGAGGCATAAACCAGATGCTCCACCTCATGATGACGGCAAGCCTCCAGGATATTGTAGAAACCTATCAGGTTACTCTGGACATAAGCATCCGGATTCGTGATAGAATATCTCACGCCAGCCTGGGCAGCCAGATTCACTACCACCTTTGGCTGATGCTCCTCAAAGAGCTTGTCCATCACTGCCTTGTCTGCGATGCTGCCATATACCATGGTAAAACCCTCAAACTCCTGAAGTCTGCGAAGTCTCTCCTCCTTGATATGCACATCATAATAGTCGTTCATATTGTCGATACCCACTACCTTGACGTCCTTCACTTCCTTCAACAGTCTAAAAGCCAAGTTGCTGCCGATAAAGCCAGCAGCACCCGTCACGAGGATCGTCTTCCCCGTTAAATCAACATTATATTGTACCATTTTATTATTGATTATTTTGTAGTGATTAGTGATTAATTAACTAGCAAAATGCTATCTGTAATCATTAATCACTAATCATTAATCACTAATTTCTAGTCTCTTCTAAAAATATCACGTGTATAAACCTTCTCCTTGGCATCATCCAGACAGGCATCATATCTGTTGGCAATAATCGCCTGACTCTGTTTCTTGAACTGCTCCAAGTCATTCACCACCTTGCTTCCGAAGAAAGTACTGCCATCTTCCAAGGTTGGCTCATAGATAATCACCTCAGCACCCTTTGCCTTGATACGCTTCATGATACCCTGGATGGCACTCTGGCGGAAATTATCGCTGTTGCTCTTCATCGTCAGGCGATACACACCAATCACGCACTCATGCTCCTTACCGGCATCATAGCTGCTGTTCTCGTTGTAATAACCCGCCTTTCTCAACACGGCATCAGCGATGTAATCCTTACGGGTACGGTTACTCTCCACAATCGCCTCAATCAGGTTCTCAGGCACATCAGCATAGTTAGCCAACAGCTGCTTGGTATCCTTAGGCAGACAGTAACCGCCATAACCGAAGCTAGGATTGTTGTAATGCGTACCAATGCGAGGATCAAGCCCCACGCCGTCGATGATAGCCTCAGAATCCAAGCCCTTTATCTCTGCGTAAGTATCCAATTCATTGAAGTAGCTTACACGAAGTGCCAGATAAGTATTAGCAAAGAGCTTCACGGCTTCAGCCTCCTTCATACCCATGAAGAGCGTATCGATGTTCTCCTTGATGGCACCCTCCTGCAGCAAAGCCGCAAAAGTCTTGGCAGCCTCCTTCAGCATCTCCACATCCGTAACGCTCTTGATAGCCTCGTTCTCCTCAGCAAATTCCTGACGGTCGATAATCTTAGGATAGCCTACGATGATGCGGCTAGGATAGAGATTATCATAGAGCGCCTTACTCTCACGAAGGAACTCAGGCGAGAAGAGCAGGTTGAATTTCTTCACGCCCTTCTTGGCATACTTCAGATAGAGACTACGGGTATAACCCACAGGGATGGTACTCTTGATCACCATTACTGCATCCGGGTTCACCTCCAATACCAGGTCGATGACCTCCTCTACATGCGAAGTATCGAAGTAATTCTTCACCGGGTCGTAGTTGGTAGGAGCAGCAATCACCACAAAGTCCGCATCCTTGTAAGCCGCCTTACCATCCAGGGTAGCGACCAGGTTCAGCGGTTTCTCTGCCAGATATTTCTCAATGTAATCATCCTGTATAGGAGAAATCCTCTTATTCAGTTTCTCCACCTTTTCAGGGACCACATCTACAGCAGTCACCTGATGATGTTGTGCCAACAAAGTGGCAATACTCAATCCCACGTAGCCAGTTCCGGCCACGGCAACCTTAATGTTCTTAAAAGTATTCATATTGTTGAAAATAATAAGTTAGTCAAAAGCCTATTACCAGATAAAAGGCAATAAGCCAACAGGATAGGCAGAGCTATATCAAAAGCCCTGCCCATCTTATCGTAAATAATTAAAATTAAAATCTAATCCCTTTGCGTTTCCTGATATTAAGAATTAATGGGTCAACATTTCTATTTCATCTTCATCAAACCTTTATTTTGGTCTTGCGAACCAATGGACTTACAATCCATCGCAAAAAAACTCAATTACATCCGCTTTCCTGTGCAAAAGAATTATAATACTTATCTATTTTTTTAGAAATCCAAAGAACCTTCAAGATTAATAGTTCGAATATTTATATCTATACCTTTCAAGATTTCTTTAATATAGACATCGGAAATCTCTGCAGGTACAGCTAAAGCTAAAAATTGTGTCGCTCTAGAGCAAGCAACATAAATCAATCTCTGCCTCTCGGTCATTGTTTTTATTTCACTACAAGGAAAATCTTTCAGTGAAATACATTCTCCTCTACTGTCAGGTGACAAGAACAAAAGAACAGCATCTAAAGTTTTTCCTTTAACTGAATGAATGGTATTTATTCTCTTGTGATATTCGCTACTCGCATCATTTGAATGATAATAGCACTCAACAGGCACTTTAGCCATATCTTTCATTGACACTCCAGCCTGTTTCTTATATGGAACAAATATAGGTTCATTCTCAAGTTCCCAATATGTCATCAGCAAAGAACATGTTTGTTCAGACCATTCCTTAAAGCTCAAAGAGAATGACGGTACATTCTTCAAGAAACCAAATATCTTGGTATTCCAATCAATATCTTTTTCTATCTCATGAATAAAGTCCCGTTTTATATCGAACCTATCACCACACATCAATTCCGCTAGCACAAAACGAACTTTCCGAAAAGCTGTATCTAGATTACCCGAAGCAAAAGCCAAAACTGCATCTATAATAAGATATGGTACAATCTGGTCTGATTTCCAATAACGAAAATTCTCTTCATTGACACCCGCCAATTTCTTACACATATTATCACCTCTTGCCAAAACCATACTGCTTGAAAGTTCATTATCTTTACAAGTCTTATAGAAATCTCGGAAAATATCCTGGATATTAGTATCATTATATTTATATACCACAATAGGAATACCTTTATCCTCAACACCATAGGAAGTAATTGACTGAACATCATTTGATTTCAGTTTACTATATAAGTCTATTATTCGCTGATTAGACCGTCTGCATTCGGTCATAGGCAAATTGACCCACCCCTCTTCCTGCATCAACCTTTGCAGTAAGTCCGGTTTAGCATTATTGAACCCATAAATAGATTGACAAATATCACCCACAAACTCTAGATTCCGCAAGCCTGCTCTCTTTAATTGCTTGAAGAATTCAAAATGTAATTCTGAGTTATCCTGCGCCTCATTAACGATAATATAAGGGAAATGAGAGACAAGTGCTTTTGCTATATCTTGATGCTTTTCCAAAATATCACAGGCCATCCAAAGCGCATCTCGGCTAGTAATACAGCCCTTACCCAGACGATACATAAATGCAACTTTACAATATGCAATATCAGATACATTAGTTACAGTTTTGTTTTTCCATTTATAAGAAGTCTTATCTCTTGAAATATAAACTGGCTTCTTTATATACATCATTTGCGAAAAAGGTCTAAGTTCTGGCACTAAACATCGTTGCCATTTTTCGTTTATTAGAACATTGTTATAATAAATTCGCTCTAGCACATCTTCTTCATTTATTATTACTGGTCTAGTTTTACATACATCACATAGATACCAAAACGGAAGCACAACATATTGCATAATAAAACTATCTATCGTCATTACTTCATTGGGAAAAGTCAATCTTTCCTGATGCATTGCCCTATACTTTTGCTTTAATTCGGCACAAGCAGTATTTGTAAAAGAGAGACAAACAAAGCCGGTATGTCGGCCATATCGCGTTTCACAGTAACGCGATACAGCAAACAGTTTTTTCACTATGCTCGTTGTTTTTCCGCTGCCAGGGCACGCATTCAGAATGGTATAACCACGCGCCTCTAGATATGCCTGCCGTTGAGGTGTTATATCGTATTTCATAATTATGGAATCAAATGATTAATTGCGTCCTCGATATATGTCGGTACATTGAACTTTATGTCACTTCCTTCGTATATTTTGTCCAACAAAAATGAATTTAGTATTTGAGCAAATTCAGCTTTTCCAGGCAGGCACTTCCACATCAGTAAGGCAACATTTTGCTGTTCCTCTTCATTCATATTACTGCCAGCTACTTGATCCATATAAGTAGTCACCAATTCTATTCCTTTGGCATTCACTTCTTTAATCAGCTCAAAAAGACATGTTCCTTTCGTTTCATTTTTATCGGCATAAACATTATCTATACATATTTGATATTCAAATGTTTTCTTCCCAGAACTAATTTTAATACCCTGCTGGCCATTAGCCATAGCTTCCATATTTTTTACACGCCCACAAATTTGATCCCCGTTAATCTCATCTCTAAGACTATATAGTTTAGAATAATTGTCCTTTACCAACTCACTCAAATTATATCCTTTTTCTTTAGAATCCGTAAATTGATCTTGGTCTGTTATAAACGCAGACTTCATAGGTAAGCGCTTCGACGCATTAGAAGAATTAAACAACATCAGAAACTGAAAAAAAGCAGTACCGCTTGTATCAACAATCTCTATCTGATGATCAATCAATGATTTTCCTATCAACTTAGAGAATGTTTCAACTAATTGACACTCAGAAATTCCCTCTATAAACAAACAACCAGCAGAAAAAAGCAACTGAGAGCGTGTAACATCAAAATAACGGGCAATCATCTTTCTAAAATATACCACATCATCCTCTCTTAATCTTTTATTGTTGCATGCAACATTACGGATAATATCTTCCGTGTGGCGTTCTTTAAAACAGTTACCCACATGATAAGCAGTATTATCCTTCAGAAGAATAAGATTCTCTAATGGTATTTTAGAAGTCAAAGTCGGTGAATGAGTCGTAATAAAAGTCTGGCTATTCTCACTATCATCTGCACTCTTAAGGAAGTTATATAAATTTACCTGCAATTGCGGATGAAGGTGAGCTTCCGGCTCCTCTATCAACAAAGAATATATACTTACATCATCATCCATATGACAATCTTTAATGTCACTCAATATCGAAGCTATATAAATTAAATTATTATACCCTAGACTGTTTTGAGTTAAAACAAATCCATTCTTATCTGCAGCAGAATATGGTAAGAACGGTTTAATTATATTGACAATATATTCAATTCTATTTTGTTCTATATGCAGTTCTACCCCATGAAGGTTCGCCATATTAATCTGGTTGAGATTATCATTTATACCAGTTTGCGTTTCCTTTACTTCTTGCCTTTGTAAAAGTTGTTCGTTTGCGCAATCTACTATATTTCTCACCTGTTCTTCAGAACCAGCTCGGTCAATTTTTCTTTTAATAACCCTTCCAAGTAAGTTATTACGGGTATTCAGTAAGTCTCGCGTACTGTCACGCAATGCGCCTAAATAATATGGATGAAAATAATGGAATGTATCCCAATCAGCTTTGATACCATTAGCTTCTTTACCAGTCATGTAAGAAGAATATATTCTCCCATTTTCACGCATTTCAAACCACAAGTGGACTCTTGCGACAATGGAATTATCGTTCTTTTTATCCAAATACTGGTAAAACGCACCTTCTTGTTTAGCAGATAAACCTTCAAAAAGGTAAACAATATCAATTTTCGTTGACTGTTTAACAGCTGTCGTTCCATCATGATTCTTAGTAACCTCTACATAGAAGTCATCTTTCGTAATCTCTATATCGCGATTAGGTTCCCCCCATGCATAAAAAAGGCGGATGGCATCAATTAAAGATGTCTTCAGCTGTCCATTAGCTCCGATAATCACATTCAGTTTTTTATCGAATTCTACTATTAACTTCTTTATACCACGAAAATTACTAATATATATCTTACTCAAGTACATATAATACTGTTTATTATTTTACAAAAGCTAACTTCTACATATTCACTCATGGATATCTGACCTACTTTGTTATAATCTTGAATAACTTAGATTGGTTCGCCATCCTTATAACGTAGCAATGCCGAGCATCGAAGAAGAGTTAAATAATCTGTTTTACTTCCTCCACAGTCTTGTTCAACATCTTAGCAATAGCATCAAGCGACATACCATTTTCCTGCATGCCCGTAATCATCTTACGAAGCATCTCGTCCTTCTCCTTCAATTGACCATCCTTCTCCTTCAATTGACCATCCTTCTCCATAATAAGGGAATCTCTGGCTTCCAATTCTTTAAAGAATTCATCCTCAGCATTCATCTGATACCTCATATCAGGATCCGCAGCAGCCGATTGAAGACGACGGACAATGTACTCCATATCATTGTCGCCCTCAAACTGCTTATCATCAACCTTAATTACCTTTTTGTTGTCCGCAACATTCGTCTGGTCAAACAAGCAAAGAACCTTCTCCAAACGATTGTTTACCCTACCATGCAACAAAGGAATCTGTACAATGATGCTATCATGCTGCAAGCTCTCAACAAAAGGATCAGGAATACCCTCCTCTACTTTTTTGCCATCATAAGTATAAGCATGATGGTTAACATATATAACAGGTTCCTCTATCTTACCGATACAATGCCCTAGAAGATAGATAGCTACCATAGGAATAGCATACTTCTCATGCTCTTCCTTCAACATATTCTCCTCGTTGTTATACTGCAGAGCAAGATAACGACGGAAACGCAAAGTCTCAGTTGGCAGCCAGGTCTTTTGAAGTTCAATCAACATCAAGTGCGGCTTGTTGTCTCCATCCAAAACAGTAGCAGCAAAATCGATGCGAAACATGGAGATAGACTCACGACGAGTCAGATTCGCATATTCATTTCTGCGAATCTTCACATCGATAACTTTCTTCTTCAATAATGCCGTAAGAATGGTCTTCGCTATGCGGTCATCCTCCATCAAGTATTTGAACACAGCATCATAAAGTGGGTTTGCTACATATACAACCATAATCTATCCTCCAACTATCAAAATGTAATCAGCAAACAGCGTCAATAATATATTTTTTATTTTTCTATCCAGTTTTCAACAACAATACCATTAAGCCTTCCTATGTGCTTAACGTTTTCTGTAACCATAACCATATTATTTATGATAGCTGTAGTACCAATAATTATGTCAGCATCTTCAATAAGTTGACCTTTTTTACGAAGAAAAGCCTTTTGAACAGCAAATTCATTCCAAATATTTACCATTGGCAATATTGTTACATACTGGCAAAACACATGAACAGCTCTAATGTTCTCAGAAGGTCTATCGCTACACTGAGCCCCATAAAGTAATTCACCCAAAGTCATCTCAGAGATAAAGAAATGCTCTTGACCAATTTCTGAAATTTTAGCAGCTACATTTCGTTTACCCCCTCATAAAATATACACAAATATTGGTATCCAACAAGTAATTCATATCATCCAAACTTGACAGGTTCTGACTTTGACATTTTACTTTCGTTGATATTTGCTATAATATCTTCTGCCGACTGTTCGCCAACCCAAGAACCACAGCAACGTTCTACCATTTCTTTAGTTCTATCTGCTGGCGTTTTTATTTCATCTGCATTTGCCATCGACATGGAAAGTAAAGCAATAACCTCTATCTTATCTTCCTTACTTAATTTTTCGAGTTCATGCCAATGAGGAACTTTACTTGCGAGCCTATTACTTAAAGCAACAATATTCATAATTTTCTCCTTTTTAAACGTTCAACTTTGCCGCAAAAATACGCTTTTTTCT
>OBII01000875.1_pt1 | contig 10347 bp, 10 predicted proteins | sample 2433771 | NCBI WGS metagenome assembly OBII01 (sample SAMEA2452127, study PRJEB22498) | human gut metagenome | biome: human feces; feature: human gut; material: feces | place: Australia | collected 2012
CCGCTTATGGACAGTGGCGAGCCGGGTGAGAAGAAGTATACCTACAGATTGTCCTCATGTACCTGTCTGGCAGGTGATGTGATAGGGGATTATTCATTTGACAGAGAGATAAAAATCGGTGACAGGCTGTGCTTTTGCGATATGGCAATCTACTCGATGGTCAAAAATAATACCTTTAACGGCATGCCGCTTCCGGACATTGCAGTAATGGATGAAAATAACGATTGTAAGGTTATCAGGAGATTCGAATATGAAGATTTTAAATGCAGGCTGTCCTAGAGCAGACGGCTTTTATATGCCGGCAGAGTATGCTCCCCATAAGGGTACCATCATCATCTGGCCAAAGCGCCCGGGCTCATGGATTTACGGTGCCAGGCGGGCAAGAGAGGCTTTTGCGGAGGTGATATGTGCAATAGCAGAGTCTGAGCAGGCATATGTGCTCGCTGAGGCAGATGTGATAGACAATGCAAGGTCTGTTGTGGAAGCTGTCAGAAAGCAGAAAAATTATCAGGAAAATTTCCCGGTGAAATATATACAAATGGAGTCAGATGATGCCTGGGCCAGAGATGTGGGGCCAACCTTCGTGAAAAATGAGGATGGCGCTGTCAGAGGAATCGACTGGTGCTTTAATGCCTGGGGCGGCAAGGTGGACGGACTGTACGCAGACTGGACAAAGGATGACAGAGTAGCGGCTTTATTTTGCAACAAAGCCGGATACGACATGTATGATGCGCATCCGTTTGTCTTAGAGGGTGGAGCCATCCACACAGACGGAGAGAAAACTGTGATAGTGACGGAAAGCTGTCTGCTCAGCAAGGGCAGAAATCCGGAATTATCGAAGTCTGAAATAGAACAGAAATTAAAGGATTATCTCGGTGCCGAAAAAATTATCTGGATTCCTTATGGAATATACAATGATGAAACCAACGAGCATGTCGACAACGTATGTGCATTTACAAGCCCGGGGCATGTGGTGCTTGCGTGGACTGATGACATGGATGACCCACAGTATCAGATGTCCTCAGCGGACCTTGAAATATTGGAAAATGAAACTGATGCAAAGGGTAGAAAAATTGAGGTTCACAAGGTTTACATTCCAAAGAAGCCGGTGTGTATCACAGAATATGAGCTTTCGGGCTTCACCTTTGAGGAGGGTGAGGATGAGCGCGAGGCAGGAGAACGCCTGGCGGCAAGCTATGTGAATTTTTACATCACAAACGGCGGTGTGCTCATTCCTCAGTTTGGTGATGTGATGGATGAGCCTGCGCTTAAGGCAATCGGAAGCCTTTTTGAGGGAAGAAAAGTGTATCCGATATATGCGCGCGACATAATTGTCGGCGGGGGAAATATACACTGTATCACACAGCAGATACCGCAGTAATTTAATTGGTTGTAATCGTTTTTGGTCTCACAGAGGCTTGGGAAAAGCCCATTGTGAGACGACAGGATGAGAAAGGTGAATAGTATGAGAGAGGTTACAATTGCTGCAATCCAGATGAGCTGCAGCCGTGACGTAAAAGAAAATATTGAAAAAGCAGCAAAGCTTATAAGAGCTGCGGCAGAGGCCGGAGCGCAGATAATACTTCCTTCGGAGCTTTTTGAGAGACAGTATTTCTGTCAGGAGAGGCGCTACGATTATTATGACTATGCAAAGCCGCTTTCTGAAAATGATGCGGTGCAGAGCATGAAGGCACTTGCAAAGGAGCTTGGCGTAGTGATTCCTGTGAGCTTTTATGAGGCGGGAGAGGGCAGACAGCTTTTCAACTCAGTGGCGGTGATAGATGCCGATGGAGAGGTGCTTGGAATATACCGAAAGACACATATCCCGGACGATCATTATTATCAGGAGAAGTTTTACTTCACACCGGGAAATACAGGCTTTAAAGCTTTTAAGACAAGATATGCAACAATTGGAGTCGGCATATGCTGGGATCAGTGGTTCCCGGAAACGGCAAGAGGCATGGCTTTAAAGGGCGCGGAGATACTTTTTTACCCTACAGCCATAGGCAGCGAGCCGATACTGGAATGTGACAGCATGCCACACTGGAGAAGGTGCATGACCGGACATGCAGCCTGCAATCTGATGCCGGTTGTGGCGGCAAACAGGATAGGCACAGAGGAGGTTGTACCGTGTGCGGAAAACGGAAACCAGAGCTCTGCACTGACATTTTATGGTTCTTCGTTTATCACAGATGCGACCGGAGAGGTTGTTGAGCAGATGGACAGAGTATCGGAGGGCTTCATACTCCACAGTTTTGATCTGGATGAGCTGGAGAGTGAGAGAAAGAGCTGGGGGCTGTTCAGGGACAGGCGTCCGGAGATGTATGGGGAGAATTAGCTTAGATTACCCTAATGATTGCAAATTAATTTAAAGTTAATTTAAAACACAGGATACAGCAAAGGCGCTATATCCTGTGTTTTTTATAGTTCCATATTAGTGTATTAGAACATCGGAAAAAATACATATTATTGTTTCAACAGCACTTTGATGTCTTCCTCCGGTGTGGTAATAGGTGCAATACCATAGTTTTCTACCAGAAAGTTCAGAATGTTAGGAGAAAGGAACGCCGGTAGAGAAGGACCGAGACGGATATTTTTTATACCAAGATGTAACAGTGTTAAGAGGATGCAGACTGCTTTCTGTTCATACCAGGAGAGTACAAAGGAAAGCGGAAGCTCGTTTACTGAACATCCAAATGCATCCGCAAGTGCTATTGCAACCTGTATCGCGCCATAAGCGTCATTACACTGTCCCATATCCATCAGTCGCGGAAGACCACCAATTTCTCCAAGATTTAGATCGTTGAAACGAAATTTTCCACATGCCAGGGTCAGGACGATACTGTCAGAAGGCGTCTGTTTTACAAATTCTGTATAGTAATTTCTGCCCGGTTTGGCACCATCACAGCCGGCAACCAGGAAGAAATGACGTATAGCTCCTGATTTTACGGCCTCTATTACCGTATCCGCATGGGACAGGATTGCTGAATGACCAAAACCGGTTGTTACCTGTGTGCCGCCATTTATGCCTGTGAAGGTCTGATCCTCCTTGTAACCACCGAGCTCAAGTGCTTTTTCAATAACAGGAGTGAAATCCTTCTGTTCATCGATATGAACAGTACCCGGGAAGGCAACCACTTCTGTTGTGAACACTCTGTCGATGTAGCTGCTTTTTGGAGGCATCAGACAATTTGTGGTGTAGAGAATAGGAGCAGGAATATGATCAAATTCTTTTTGCTGATTCTGCCATGCTGTTCCGAAATTTCCCTTCAAGTGAGGGAATTTCTTTAAGAGTGGATATGCATGGGCAGGGAGCATTTCACCATGAGTGTAGATATTGATTCCCTTTCCATTTGTCTGTTCAAGCAAAAGCTGCAGGTCCTTTAAATCGTGTCCGGTTACTACGATAAAAGGTCCCTTTTCCACTGTAAGCGTAACATCTGTTGGCTCCGGTGTTCCATAGGTTTGTGTATTTGCCTTGTCTAGAAGTGCCATGCACTTTAGATTGATTTCACCTACCTTGAGAACTGTTGGAAGCAGTTCATCCATACTTTCTGCGTAACCAATCTTGAACAAGGCTTCACAGAAAAACTGATTTACCTCGGGATCTTCAAAATTCAGGACATATGCATGATAGGCATATGCAGCCATTCCGCGAATACCAAAGAGAATAAGTGACTTCAGGGAACGGATATCTTCATCAGCATTCCATAGCTGTTGCATATCATATTCGTCAGTTCGTCCACAAGGAGACTGACATTTATTACAGTCGCCAACCAGAGAGTCTTTTTCTGCTCTGACCTTTTGTATCATATCTTCAATTGCTGCATTATCAAAGCTTACATTTGTAATTGTGGTAAATAAGCCCTCGATAATGGTCTGCCAGGTCTTTTTTGAAACAGCTGATGTGTCATCGACAGCTCTCGCCAGACCAATCAGTGCGCCTGTCAATTCATCCTGTAACTGTGCAGTATCTGCCTTTTTTCCGCAGACACCTGTATTTCCGGTACAGCCGGTGCATCCGGCCGTTTGTTCACATTGAAAACAAAACATATTTTTTTCCTCCATCAGTAGTTTTTTATGTTTCTGATAGAATAATAGCGTTATAAAAACAACTTGTATGTTTGATTTCCAACATAACGAATGCTTTTGAAAAAAATTTGTCTATTTTAATCAAGCAATTCAATCAATTTATCGAGAAATGCCTCTTCCCCAAAAGTATTAAGCTTGAAAAAAACAGCCTGGCTTCCACCTGCCGTAATTGCGGAAAGGTGAACAGGCTCCTCGCCATTTTGAAAAAGTGTAACATTGAGACTTACCCTGTTACCACCGGTATAGCTGTAGCGTTCAAATACCCTGACGCTGCAACGCGCATCTTGGCTTCGAAAGTCACTGGAATCCTCCAGAGATGCTGACACACTGCCATTTATTATTCCGTCTTCAATCGTGGAAAGTAACTGGTCAAAATCCCTATTGATAACTCTCTCTATTTTTGCCATATACAAGCCCTCCTCTTTCATCATATATCATAATTGTGATAGGTTTTCTTAATCATAAGTATATCACATGGAAAATAAGTATGCACGAAAATAGTTCACTTACACCTATAGCCTGCATCTACAGCTTAAGCCGCCTTAATCCTTTAACAATAATAAACATAGTCACAAATTCAGCCGCCGGAAAAGCAAGCCACACACCTGTCATGCCGAAGGCGGCTGAAAGTGCGAATGCGAAAATGCTTATAGCGATAAAACCACGCATGATAGATGCCGCGAACGCATATTTTACGGACTCAACGGCACTTAGGATAGCAGAACCTACTATATTGATTCCGGCAAAAATAAAGCCTGTAAAGTAAAGGCGCAGTCCGCTCTCGGCATACGAAGCAAGCCTGGCATCGTGCTCGCTGTTGAAAACAGATGTCACAAAAGGTGCAAAGGTGCATATGAACAAAATGAGCAGTGCAGCAATTAAGAGAGATGAAACGACAGCCATCCTGAGTATCGAACCTACATTTTTTCTAAGTCCTCTGCCGTAATAGTCGCTGATAAGAGGCTGTGAACCCTGTGCTATTCCGTTGAACAAAGCTACAGCGACCAGTGACGTATTGGCAACCACACCGTATGCTGCCACACCGATATTTCCTGCAAGCCTCAGGATAATCATATTGAAGACAATAGTTATGACACCTGATGATATCTCAGCAACAAAGGAAGAAACACCAACCTGGCAGGAGTAAAAGAGTCTCTTGACAGATGGAACCGTCGGCTTAAGCTTTACGGAGCATTTGTCTGAGCAGAAATGAATACAGCATATCAGGATGCCTATAATCGGTGAAATAGCGGTAGCTAAAGCGGCTCCCTCCATACCAAGTCCAAGCGGGAACATGAGTATGTAATCAAAAACAATATTAAAAAGGCTGCTGAAAAGTGTGGCGCACATGGCAATGGATGGTGCGCCATCATTTCTTACGAAAGCGTTGCACACATAGTTGCACATGAAAAACGGTGTAAAAAGCATGAAAATACGTGTATAGTTTTTACCGGTATTTATAATTGCCGAATCTCCGCCGAGCAGCCCTACGAGCTTGTCCGGGATGAAAATACCGATCAATATGAATATAACGCTTATCATAATACACCACAGCAGGGCATGAAAAAAGTAGCTCTCGCCGGATGTATCGCCCTTATTTTTCTCTACGACATATCTGATGGCGGAGCCGACTCCGATCATTGCGCCTATGGCAAAAATCAAATTGTATACAGGCAGCACCAGATTGAGCGCGGTGATACCGTTTGAGCCGACCGCCTTTGATATAAAGAAGGTGTCGGCAAGTATATATAATGACATACCCACCATGCCGAGTATGTTTTGTGAGACATATTTTACAAATAATTTTTTCATAATAGCTATATTGTAAATGCATCTGTCATTTAAATCAATGATATTTTTGATTAGCCCGGATGTAAAAAGTTTCAAAATGAGACCTTTTGACTATTGAAATATTTTTCAAGTACATTATAATGAACATGTTGAAATAAAATTGGGATTACTAAAGGAGGATAATTATGGAAAACAATAAGCTTTCAACAGGTTTAACCGTATGGTTATGGATTATTTTCGTGGTGAATGTTCTTGCAGCAATTGGCGGTATTGTCGTTGCACTGGGTGCTTCAGTCGTAGGAGCTGCTTTAGGATTAGGTTCGATATATGTCGTACTGAGTTTCATTGGCGTTATACTACAGATTGTCATAACTGTTTCTATCGGTATTTTGCTTTTCGCACACAAAAAGATTGGTTTGGTGCTTATTTTTGCATTTGCAGCCCTGGGATTCATTGTAAGTATGGTTACATATGCCGTTACAGCACAGCTTGGTGTTGGTAATATTGTCAAAGCAATTATTTCAGCCATTCTTATGCCGGTTATTACATATTTATTTGCAAAGAACGACATTGCAAATGGCACAATAGCTTAGAGCAATAAAAAATAAGATGAAAATTGAATAATGTTTTATTAATCCGCTATACGATAGGTGAGTATAGCGGATTTTTAATATTTTCTCTCATCAGCAGTAAATGAAACAGAATTTGCAAAAATGGTGCTGCAGCTGACAATTTAACATTTTATCCAGAAAAATATATTGACAAAAATGTGCAAATTCAATAAAATTATTAACCATAAGGGCACACTTATGGAAACATAGGGTCGCAAAGCCAGAGTCTAAAACAGTTACATGTAGTAATGACAGTTCGGCTGCAACAACCGGTGAATACCGGTTGCTGCAGCTTTTTTGTATGTATGAAAAGTTTATTAAAGTATGAGGTGAAAAGATATGAATGAAAAATTTGATTTTCTGCCACTTGGGAGCATTGTAGTAGTAAGCGGTGGCATAAAAAAATTTGTGATTGTTGCAAGAGCACTGCAGGTAAATATAAATGGCTGTAAACAGTTGTTTGATTATGCTGCCTGTCCATATCCTGAGGGAATGAATGGTGACAGGCTTATGTATTTTCAGCATACAGATATCATCAGGGTTGTGTTTGAAGGGTATGTAGATGATGATGAGATAATGATGTGTGACAACATCTTTAATGCCATGGAGAAAACAGAAATAGAGCGCGCAGATGTAAGAAAACTCAAAAGAAGCATGGTGAACTGATATGGCAAAAAAGAATGACAGAAAAGAATACAATAAACTGAAGAAAAAGAAAGCTGACAATAAAAAACAGCAGGAACAGTGCCAGTCAGAGATAGATGTGCTTGATGAGAAAATAGAGAGGCTGAAGGCGGCATACAGGAAGCTGGATGATGCCAAGGAGGCTATTGATGATATCAAGCATAACCAGAGGAATATGATAAATTCAGACCTTTATCAGTGCATGTGGACAGGCAGCAATGCACAGGAATGTTATGATTCATGTGAGAGCGGAAATTTATATACAGCTTATGACGGATATGTGTCAAATATAGATGCAGCTGAGGATGCCATCAACTGGGAAATAAATACACTAAAAGAAAAAATGAATGAAAAATATGGTGTGCTTTCAGGACTTGTTAACGCATGGGATGATCTGTGCACGAAAATACAGAATTTTTTCAATTAATAAAAGGGAGAGGAGAAATACAAAGATGGAAATCAGCCTTGATAATATGCAGGTATCTTTTATGACTGCCGGTATAAAAACAGCTTCTGATTCCGTAAGTCTCACAGCGGCAGAGACAGAAATCAAAAGCAGATCTGAAGCAATGGACAAATTTCAGAAAGAATACAGGCAGCTGAAAGCCTTTGTGAAAGATTACAGAGATACTTTAAATAATGATCTGGCAAAAATAGACCTGATAATAAATGCAATAAATGAAAATGACAGAAAACAGGGAGATTATATTAAAAATGGTATTGGACTATCAGATACAGCTGTGATACCATAAAACTAGGAGATGAAAATGGAAGGGTTTCAGATAAATTATACGGATCTCAGCGATCTGTTCTGGGAATATAAGCGAAAAATTGAAAATCTAATTGAAAATATTGATAACTGCATAGAAAGAATCAGTATGTTTACGGAAAATGCAGTATTTACAGGAAAAACCGGAGACGCAGTAAAGAGTTATCTTGGTGAAGCACATATAACAATCCTGTCAGGCATTAAAGTAACTGCACAGACACTGCTTGACAATATGGCAGCATACAAGGATGGATACCGTGCCATTGATAGCTCGACGAACTTCAAACTGGATGAAGAAGCAATACAGGAATTCAGGAAAAAACTGGCATCAAACTATGAGGATACTGATGAGTATACGGGCAAAATAAGAAGTGTACTTTCAGAAGTATCGGACATATCTGATGTGGGCATGCCGGACAGTAACGGAGTATTTGATATCCATGAGCAGATGGACAGCGACCTTATAAAGCTTGTCTCAAATGTAAACAGCTACGAGAGGGAAAATGTGGTACGGCTTGAAAATTCGGTAGAGCTGCTTCTGGAAAATCTGCAGTCATGTCTTTCAAAAATAGGCCTTAGCCAGTGTGCGATTGAGAGCTATGAAACAGGCAGTTTTATCACAGGTAAAGATGCAGGTGCCCTGAACACGGGCATTAAAATATTTGGAGACTTGCATGAGAAGAATAAAGAAGCATACGATGAAATCTATGAGACAGAACAGAAGATAAAGGATGAAGCCGAAAAGAGAAAGACACAGGGAATCTGGAGGATGGTTGGAGGAGCAGTACTAATTGCGACGGGTGTAGCATGCATAGTGCTGACAGGAGGTGCTGCAATACCAATAGTAGCTGACGTTGCAGTAGCAGTAGGAAGCGGAACAGCAGTATTCGGAGCTGCAGATGCCATAGAGGGCACTCAGGATATTTATTATGGAAGCACAGGTGACATTGACAGCACGGCAGTAAACGGCATAAAGGATGACCTGTTTCAGGGAAACGAGGACGCATATTATCTGACAGAAAATGCCTTTGCATTTGCGGCATCCGCAATGATTCCAATCGGACAGGCATCCACAGCGGGAAATCTGACATTCAAAAGCACAGCAACAATAGTCGCCAAAGAAGGCATCTCAATGGGAGCCGGAGCCGGTGCGCAGAAGATAACCACAGATGTGACAGGAAATGATACAGCAGGAATGGTTGCCGGTATGGTTGCAAGTGGAGTAACTGCAAAGGGGCTGAATGGAATTGAAGCAGAGGCGAACAAGCTGGCGAAACCGAAGCTTGGAGATGTGGGAGATGGTGGTGACGCAGTATTAAATGATGCGGATGGTCCGGTTGTGAAGGAAGGTAGCATAGAGCAGTTAAGTGAAATAGAATATAAAGAGTTAACAGGATATGAATATTTAGATACGCAGTTAGGCAACTTAAAGGATAAAGTTAAATTAAATCAGTATCAATCAGCAGAAAGTGTTAATGATTGGTGGGCAAATAATGGGTATGACAGACCACCATATACGCCGAAAACGGTGGTACAAGATATAACATTAGATTGTGATACGATTTTTGTGAGAGTGTATGATGGTAATATATCTGGATTAAGAGGTGGCTGGGTAATGTGCGCAGAAGACATTAAAGGATTAACCCCAGAACAAATACAACAAAAATTTGCATTACCATCAACACCCAAATATATAGGAGAGGTAAAATTGAAAGCAGGAAGTAATATTAGAATGGGAGAGGTAAACCCTAACTATGGATTTAATGGTGGCGGAATTCAATTTGATTTAAAAGGTCAATACATTGGAGAATTTAAAGAAATAGGAAGTTTAGTAGATTGGAGTATGGGAAAGTGAAAAATATAAGTTTTGATAAAAATATACTTTATATAGGTGATAAAAATATTGTTTTTGAAGATGAAATATTTCAAGTGAAAATTGAGGATGACAAAATATATGTTTTATTAGATATTAAACCGAAAGAAAAATTAACCTATGATGATTGTAATAATGTTTTTTGTTATTCTGGGAAAGGACGAAAAATATGGCAGATAGGAGTGAGACCGAAAGGAAATCCAACCGTATATACAATGATAAATTTTGATGATAAATATCTTTATGCGAATGACTTTATGGGAAGAAGATATTATATTGATAAAAATACAGGAGAAATACAAGGGATGATGATTGCAAAATAAAATTGATGAATAAGCAATGCCTGCTGATTAAGAATATATCTGTAATTTCTAACTTTTATGTTTGCATCGTTCATACCATAATCAGAACAAATGCAGAGGCGTACAAAGTATTCGTCTCTGAATCCAGAGCAGAAGATAAAGGATGACCCAAAATGCCTTTGCATTTGCGGCATCCGCAATGATTCCAATCGGACAGGCATCCAC
>OBII01000886.1_pt1 | contig 10276 bp, 9 predicted proteins | sample 2433771 | NCBI WGS metagenome assembly OBII01 (sample SAMEA2452127, study PRJEB22498) | human gut metagenome | biome: human feces; feature: human gut; material: feces | place: Australia | collected 2012
ACCATTATGACAGAATACTGAATTTCTTCAATGACAAAAGAACTAACGCCAGTGCAGAATCGTTTAACTGCAAGCTAAAAACATTCAGGGCTGAATTCAGAGGAGTGAATGATCCGAAGTTCTATCTTTATAGGGTAAAACAGTTGTTTGCATAAGAAATACAGATTGTTAAAAACACAACAATATTATATGAGCCGTTTTTAATGTTTCTGCAGTGCAGCTCCTGCACGGCATCTGCTGTAGTTTTAATAAGAGCTTCCAAAGCTTCGGTGAAAGCCTGTTCGTTCTCACTCCTTAGAGTGTTCATCTCTGCAGCTACGGCAGCACGCTCTTCGTCGGTTGTTGCTAAACGGTTACGCTTAGCAAGAGACTTTATCTTTGCTTTCAATTCGTTCATTTCGAACCTTTTAATAATAAGGATGTTGTTTATATAAGACCTGAAAAATACGATATTATAGTTTGTCTTTATCAGTTTCTTTTTTTTCTTCTTTTGCAAAGCCCATAAGCTCCATCCATATACGGTGTTCTTCTTTTCGCTTTGCAGCCCTGGCAGCCATTTCTTGTTCTAATTTGCGTCTTTTTTCTCTCATTCTTTTTATTTTTTCATCGTGACTCAACGATGAAGAATAGCCGTTATTTCTTTCGGCTAAAAGTACAAGAAGGACTGATACTATCCAGCTGAAAATAAGTATTCCTAACATATTGCAGACGATTTAATTGGTTATACCGCAAATATACGCAAAATATTTGAGACAGCAAAGTCTGGAGCCAAAAACATTTTAGTATATGCCATGGTGCATTATCGGCGGCGATGCATCAGCCATAGTGTTGCCATAAAAAATGCTACTTTTGGTTTGTGAACCAAAAGTAGCAGCTATATAAGACCTGAAAAAATACGTTATTACTGTTTGCTTTTATGAAGATCTTTTAAAAATTGATTAAACTCTTTCCTTTTAAGTTTATATTCCCTCCATTTTGCATCAATTTCAGCCGTTTCTTGTTCTACTCTGCGTCTTTTTTCTCTAATTCTTTTTATTTTTTCATCGTGACTCAACGATGAAGAATAGCCGTTATTTCTTTCGGCTAAAAGTACAAGAAGGACTGATACTATCCAGCTGAAAATAAGTATTGCTAACATATTGCAGACGAATTAATTGGTTATACCGCAAATATACGAAAAATATTCGAAATACATTCAAATCCCAGTCCCTAATTTGTCAGCATATGTCGATACTCTTGAAAATTCAAGCATGTATCGTCGCACCTCGCTCAACCATTTGTCTATACGTACAACCTGTTCAGAATCCTCGCCAAAGCGTTTTACAGCCTTTTTACGTAGACGGTACAGATATTCAAGGCGCTTCTCCATACGTCGCGATTCGCGGTCGGCAACACGTATAAGCCATGATTTATGCCTTGTAAACGCAAGTAATTCCTTGGCGTCTTCGAGTTCTTGTTTAGCTTTTTCTGGATTTAATGAATGTGAGCCCCCATTCTTCGCCTCCTTTATTATAAGGCAAAAGATTATTATCACGAATAAAATCCAAAAACTTTCGGGAAAAGTTATCATATAGCAGGCGATTGATTAAGTATTGTTATTCGGGTAAAAAGGGGGGGAGGGGTGTTGAGGGGTGTTACAGTTGTTTGGCTACGATTGCTCTTGCCTTGGCTATAGCTTTGTTGAGAGCAGTTTGTGCCTTCTGCTTCATTGCATCGCTCTTGGCATTCTGCACGTTGTCGTAGAGTTGCCATAACTTCAACTTAGCTGTTGCCTCTTTAGATGCCTTTGTGAAGGCTTGGGCGATAGCTTCTGCTGCTGCCTCTTCCTCGGGCGAAGCATAGGCGTGGCGGTAGCCTTGGTACTTGTTCCATAGTCCGCGAGTGAAGTCGGGGAAGGTGACTGGAGCGCAATCGTTGTCCATTGACAATGCGCTGAGTTCGGCGATGGCGCACCACTCTGCCAAGTCGTACACGTCCATGTCGAGCGGCAGTCCGTTTTGCAGGCAGTAGACGAGACGTGCAGTCATAATGAAGTCCATGCCGCCATGTCCTCCAACCTCTTTTGCCAGTTTACCGAACTTCTTCAGAATTGGGTGTTCGTACTTCTCTTCGAGTGCTTTTCTTTCGGCTTCTGGCATGAAGCTGTGTGTAGAGAGGTTGTCCACCTGTGGTTGCACACCGCTTGCAGTGAGCTGCTTGCTGTCCAAAGCGTATCCTTCGATGGGGTATTTGTTGGCGAAGCCACGTGAACCGGTTAGCTGATAGAGTCGATTGTAGGGTTGAGGGTTCATCACATCGTGTTGCAGCTCTATAACCTTTTGATTTGCGGTGCGGATAAGTGTTGTTGTGTGGTCGCCGTTGCGGAAGTCGTTGCACGGCTTACCCGTTTTCGCCTCCACCAACTCCTTTCCGTGTACGCTCTTTGTGTCCATTGCCACGAGTAGTGCCATGCGGTCGCCACGATGAATGTCGAGTGCCTGCGCTACTGGTCCTAAGCCATGCGTAGCGTATATGTCGCCACGGTTTTCGCGATTGTATTTTAGTCGCCATCCTAATTGTTCGGGGTCGGAACCGTTTGGATTTTTCCAATAATAGTCCCAGAACTCGTCGAGATTGTGGGTGTATGCTCCTTGTGCACGTATTATCTCACCGAATACACCATGTTGCGCCATGTTCAGCGTTCGCATTTCGAACCAGTCGTAGCAGCAGTTTTCAAGAATCATGCAGTTGAGCTGTTTCTGCTCGGCGAGATTTACCAGTTCCCAACATTCTTCCAGGTTCATAGCCGATGGCACCTCGTCAGCCACATTCTTGCCGTTTTCGAGAGCGCACTTTGCTACAATGGCGTGGTGGTCCCAGTCGGTAGCGATGTACACGAGGTCGATATCGTTGCGTCTGCATAACTCCTCGTATCCCTTTTCGCCCGAATATACAGCAGCAGGAGGCAGTCCGTGTTTGCGTAGTGTTGCGTTCTGTCGCTCGGCACGATCGTGTTCATAGTCGCATAGTGCTACAATCTCTACACCAGGGATGAGTGCGAAGTCAGCCACAGCACTTGGTCCGCGCATACCCAGACCGACGAAGCCCACACGTACAGTCTTCATCTTCGGCAGAGCTAACTGTAGCACGTCCTTCTGTCCGGTAGGTCGTTCGGGCGACTCAATCACGATTTTACCCTTATTCCACTGCCATTTGGTTGATGGTGAGAGCGATTGTGCGTCGGTTTGCATAGTGCCAAGCGACATGATTGCGGCGAAAACCATACTGAGTATGGTGGTGTGTTTGTTTAGCGTCATATTATGATATAGGTTTTAGTTGTTTTTATGCAAAGAAAGTGCAAATCGAGTGCAATCAAGTTTGCTTGAATTGCCGAGATGCAGCCTTTCTTATGCAAAGATATGAAAATCTTTTAAACCTTCAAAGTATAACTTCTTTTATTTTAAGTCTGACGTACAATAGTGTTGTTGTAGGTTTTGGGCGGTCTGCATCGACCGACGCGTATGTCTGCATCGACCGACGCGTATGTCTGCATCGACCGGCGCGGATGTGGATATAAATGAAGAAATGCGGTATAAGTGAGCATATTAACGCCCATTTATTTGCTTTTTTGAAAATATTGCAGTACTTTTGCACATTGTTAGAGGGTGTGTGCAAATGCAACTCTCGTCCATTAAAGAGTGCTGCAACGCTCTGCTTATTCGTTTAAAATAAACAGGAAAGGGGTAATCATTCAATATGTCAATATCCAAGACACGTCAGAAACTCATAGATATTGCGCGACAGCTGTTTGCAAAGAACGGCGTAGCGAACACCACGATGAACGACATCGCCGTGGCATCGGGCAAAGGTCGTCGCACGTTGTACACCTATTTCAATAGCAAGGAGGAGGTGTATTCGGCTGTGATAGAGTCGGAATTGGAGCGCTTGAGCGACAAACTCGACGAGGTGGCTGCTATGAAGATGCGTCCGTTGGACAAGGTTATAGAGCTTATCTACACCCATCTGATCATGATTAGAGAGACGGTAGTGCGCAATGGCAATCTGCGTGCCGAGTTCTTCCGCAATATTTGGATGGTGGAGAAGGTGCGCAAAAAGTTTGACGACTATGAGATAGATCTCTTTCGTAAGGTTTATCAGGAGGGCAAGGCGGATGGCGAGTTTGATATCGACGACGTAAACCTCGTAGCTGATATCACTCACTATTGTATAAAGGGTCTTGAGGTGCCGTTCATCTACGGACGCATCGGCCACGGACTCACCGAGGAAGCCAGCAAGCCGCTCGTGGCAAAGGTGGTGTATGGTGCGCTCGGAAAGAAATTGAACAATTAGAAACGTTTATATATTTAATAATTTAAGAAATGGGATTATTAACAGGTAAGACTGCCCTCGTCACGGGAGCAGCCCGCGGCATCGGAAAGGCTGTCGCTATGAAGTTCGCCTCTGAAGGCGCAAACATCGCATTCACCGACCTCGTGCTCAACGACGACATGGCTGCCGGACTTGAGGCTACACGTAAGGAGATTGAGGCTTTGGGCGTTACTTGTCGTGCATACGCAGGCAATGCTGCCGATTTTGAGGAGACAGAGAAAGTTGTAAAGCAGATACATGCCGACTTCGGTTCTATCGACGTGTTGGTGAACAACGCTGGTATCACAAAGGACGGATTGATGCTCCGTATGTCTGAGGCTCAGTGGGACGCAGTGCTCAACGTAAACCTCAAGTCAGCGTTCAACTTCATCCACGCTTGTGCGCCGATCATGCTTCGTCAGCGTAGCGGTTCAATCATCAATATGTCGTCAGTAGTAGGCGTTCATGGCAATGCTGGCCAGTGCAACTACTCGGCTTCTAAGGCAGGTATGATTGGCTTGGCAAAGTCAATCGCTCAGGAGCTTGGTCCGAAGGGCGTGCGCGCTAACGCTATCGCTCCTGGTTTCATCGAGACACCAATGACAGCACAGCTTCCAGAGGACGTACGCAAGGACTGGATGAAGAAGATTCCATTGCGTCGCGGAGGTCAGACAGAAGACATCGCAAACGTATGCGTATTCCTCGCTTCTGATATGTCTTCATACGTAAGCGGACAGGTTATTCAGGTAGATGGTGGCATGAACATGTAATTCTGTCTACAAGCAGATTTTTTACGATAATGAGGGTGTTTCAAAACTGAAATTATCGGGAGCCCCAACTTCCATAACTTCTATTTTGATACACCCTCTTTGTGTTTTTATTAACTGGCAAACAATGAAAGTAGTCTACGAAGACAACCACATAATCATAGTCAACAAGTGTAGCGGCGAAATCGTTCAAGGCGACAAAACCGGCGATAAACCGCTCAGCGACATCGTGAAGGAGTATATCAAAGAGAAGTACAACAAACCTGGCAACGTGTTCCTCGGTGTTGTGCATCGTCTTGACCGCCCCGTGAGCGGACTTGTTGTCTTCGCCAAGACCTCTAAAGCACTCTCGCGACTGAACGATATGTTCCGCACGGGCGATGTTCACAAAACGTATTGGGCTATAACGAAGCGCAGCGATATTGCCCCAGAGGGAACGCTAACCGACTGGCTCACACGCAACGAACGCCAAAACAAAAGCTACGCCCACCCCAAGGAGGTGCCAGGTGCGAAGAAGGCTGTTCTGAAGTATAAGGTGCGCTCCGTGTCGGACAACTATATGCTGCTTGAGATTACACTACTCACGGGTAGACATCACCAGATACGCTGCCAACTGGCGCACATGGGATGCCCCATAAAGGGCGACCTGAAGTATGGAGCACCACGCAGCAACCCCGACGGAAGCATCTCGCTCCACTCACGCCGTGTAGAGTTCGTACACCCCGTATCGAAAGAACCAATTTGCGTTGAGGCTGAAGTGCCGGCAGACAGACTTTGGCAACTTTTAAAAGTAAAAAAGTAAAAAAGTTAAAAAGTAAAAGAGCCCCTCCCAACCCTCCCCGTCGTGGAGGGCTTAGAAGGCATAAAGAGGCTTAGTTCGGCTTAAACGCCACCCTCCAAGAGGCTTAGTTCGGCTTAAACGCCACCCTCCAAGAGGCCTGGTTCGGCTTAAACGCCACCCTCCAAGAGGCTTAGTTCGGCTTAAACGCCTAAAGGAGGCTTACCCTCTTTCCCCTTCCTAAAAGTCTGCTTAATCAGAAGGCTGCGTAGGTATGGCAAGATGCCATACCCTCCTAAATACCCCGAACATTACGAACTGCAAATAAAATTATACGAAGATGAAGCCTATATATAAACGAAGTTTAAAGGTTGCGGCAGCCGTTCTTGCCACGCCGATAGTGCTCCTCGTGCTGTTGGCTGTGCTGCTCTACATACCGCCCGTGCAAAACTGGGTGGTAAAGAAGGCTGCTGCTTATGCTTCAGAGTCTACCGGCATGAGTGTGTCGGTGGAGCGTGTGCGCCTTAGCTTCCCACTCGATTTGAGCATACAAGGACTTCTTGCTACTCAGCCTAACGACTCGCTGCATAATAATATTGATACAATCGCTGCTGCCGACGAACTGATTGTAGGTGTGAAACTCATGCCGCTATTTGCAGGCAATGTGGAAGTTACCGACTTAGATTTCCGCCGCGTGAATATCAATACAGCGCAATTCGTGCCTGCTGCACGAGTGAAAGGTGGAGTAGGGCGTTTAAAGGTAGAACCGAGTAAGGTGGCACTTACTAAGGAGACAGTAGACCTTGGACCAGTACTTCTCACCGATGCAAATCTTGATATTGCGCTCAGCGACACTGTGCCAGAAGACACAACCAAAACCGAAAACAACTGGCAGATAGCCTTCACCCACTTGTCGGTGAAGCGTTCAGCCGTCAAGATACACATGCCCGGCGACACCCTTGCTATCGGTGTCGGACTCGCTGATGTCAGTGCTGCAAATGGCGACATCAATCTTGGTACGGGCGTTTACAAGGTTGGCACGTTCGACTGGCGTGACGGCTTTGTGACATACGACAACAACTTTGCCCAGCGACAGAAAGGGCTTGATGTCAACCACATCGGGCTTAAAGGTGTGTCGTTGCGCATCGACTCGTTGCGTTTTGCACAAGAAGGTACCCAGCTTCAGCTTGCACTCAACCGCTGCGCCTTTCGTGAGCAGAGCGGCATAAGTGTGACCAGTGCTAAGGGACATGTGAGCCTTGACACGGCACACATCTCGCTGCCCGACTTCCGTCTTACCACGCCCGTGTCGTGGCTTAAAGCGAGTGCCGATATGGACTTCTCTACCTTTGCCGACACCAACCCTGGTGTGATGCGTCTGTATCTTGATGCTTCCGTAGGTAAGTCGGACATACTGCAAGTGCTCGGTATGATGCCTCTGCAGTTTATCCTGCGTCTACCAGAGCAACCGCTCTCCCTTCATGCCGACATCAACGGCAATATGCAGAACCTCAACATTCGTGAGGTGTCTGCCAAACTGCCAACGGCGTTCAACATAAAAGCCGAGGGCAAGGCTGGCAATCTAACCGACGTAGACCACCTTACAGCCAACATAAACCTCGACGCGCGTGCCGACAACATCAGCTTCCTGCTGCCTATGATGGGCTTGAATGCTAATTCGTCAGTGTGCATACCCAATGGCATAACGTTCAAAGGCAACTGCCGAGTGAACGGACCGCAGTATGCTACCGATTTCGTTGCTACTCAGGGCGGTGGTTCGCTACGCGGTAGGGGCGCGTTCAATATGCGTTCATTGGCTTATCGTGCCAATATGGAAGCACACGCATTGCCACTTCAGAACTTCATGCCGGGTATGGGGTTGCATCCGTTCAGCGGTGAGCTCGTGGTTGATGGTGCAGGCTTCGATTTTCTTTCGTCAAAGACACGTCTCGATGCACGTGTGAAGGTGAACAACTTCAAATACACCGATTATGACCTCTCGAACATAAACCTGAAGGCAGAGGTGCACAACGGTGTGGGAAGGGCACTGCTCGACAGTCGCACACCGCTGCTCAATGGCATTATCGACCTACGTACGCTCCTCGACAATCGTCGCATAGATGCCAACGTAATATGCAATCTGCTCTACGCCGACTTCTACAAACTCGGTCTCACCGAGCGACCACTCAAAACGTCGATGACAGCACATTTGGACGTGAAGTCGGATTTGGAGGCGACGCACAGTATGCAGGGCGTTGTCGGCAATATCGTGCTGCGCGACTCGGCTGCTACATATCGACCTGAAAACATTCTGATAGACATATTCACACGTAGCGACTCAACACATGCCAATGTGGCGTGTGGCGACTTCGTGTTGCGTGTTGATGGTGCTGGTTCTGTGGAGCACATACTCGACAACTTTAATGAGGTGAGCGTAGAGGCTGAGAAGCAGCGCACGGAACGCTACATCGACCAGTTGCGTCTGCGCGAACGCCTGCCCGACCTTTCTGTCTACTTCAATGCCGGCAAGGAGAACATCCTCTCGCGCACTGCTCGACGTTTCGGCTACGAGTTCCGCGATGCTTATATTAATATGAACACGTCGCCCGTGCAGGGCATCAATGGTAAGGTGCGCATCGACTCGCTCGTGACTGCAGGCATACAACTCGATACAATACGCGTCAACATCAGTTCCGACTCGACGAAGACGCTCTTCGATGGACAGATACGCAACAACCGCTATAACAAGCAATACGTGTTCAACGCCCTTTTCCGTGGCGCGTTCTATCAACAGTCGCTCTTCTTCGGCACACGCATCTACGACGATCGCAACCGTCTTGGTGTGGCTCTTGGTGTGAAAGCAGACATGGAGCAGAACGGTATACGAGTGTCGCTCGGCGGTATCGACCCCGTGTTTGGCTACAAGAAGTTTAAGGTGAACAAGGGCAACTACGTGTTCTTTGCCGACGACGACCGCATTTCGGCTGATATGAGGTTGCTGGCTGACGACGGTATGGGTGTGAAGGTGTTTAGCAACGATAGCACCGAAGCCTTGCAAGACCTCACTATCGGACTCACTCGCTTCGACCTTGCTAAAGTGCTATCCGTTATACCGTATGCACCGAACGTGTCGGGTGTGATGAATGGCGACTTCCACTACATCAATAGCGAAAGCGATATGTCGGTGTCATCATCTGTGCGTGTTGACAATTTGTCTTACGATGGTTGTAAGATTGGTAATGTGGCGAGCGAGTTTATCTATATGCCACGCGACGAAGGTAATGAGCATTGTGTTGACGGCACGCTATCGATAGACGACCAGGAGGTGTGCACGCTAAGCGGTACGTACATCACAAGTGGTTTCGGACATCTTAATGCCGACATCGAGTTGCAGCGCACACCATTGTTGATGCTCAACGGCTTCATCCCCGACCGCCTACTCAATTTTGGTGGATATGCTGTCGGACGTGTAAAAGTGGATGGACAACTCGACCGCCTTGACGTAGATGGCGAACTGATGTTCGAGTCGGCGTATATAGCGAGCGAGCCTTACGGCGTGAAGATGCGCTTGTGCGAAGACCCAGTGACGATAACCGACAGCAAGATGAAGTTTGAGAACTTCCAACTCTTCGCACGCAATGGTAATCCACTGACGCTCTACGGCAATGTCGACTTCAGCAATATGTCGAACATGACGATGTATATGCGTATGCGTGCAAACAACTACCTACTCATCGACTCGAAGGAGAAGGCACGCTCAGAAGCCTTCGGCAAGGCGTATGTCAACTTCCTCGGTCTTGCCGATGGTCCGCTTGATGCCTTGCGCTTCCGTGGTCGTCTTGACGTGCTCGGTTCGTCGGACATCACATACATACTGCGCGACTCTCCGCTCACCACCGACAACCAACTCGACGGACTTGTGAAGTTTGTCAACTTCAAAAATCCTGATGACGTGAAGGTGGAGCGTCCACCGCTTAGCGGCTTGACGATGGATCTCACGGTTAGCATCGACGAGGGTGCACACGTGCTCTGCGCCTTGAACGCTACAAAGTCGAACTATGTGGACATTGTAGGCGGAGGCGAGCTGCGCATGAAATACACCGAAGTGGACGGACTCGGACTCTACGGTCGCTACACGATAGGACAGGGTGAGATGAAGTATTCGTTGCCCGTTATCCCACTGAAGACTTTCACGATAAAGGATGGTAGCTACGTTGAGTTTATGGGCGATGCTATGAACCCGCGTCTGAACATCACGGCGACGGAGGAGAACAAAACTACCGTCACCAATGAGGCTGGCGTAGGCCGTAGCGTGACGTTCGAGTGTGGTGTAGAGATAACGAAGAGACTCAACGATATGGGCTTGCAGTTCACCATCGATGCC
>OBII01000893.1_pt1 | contig 10196 bp, 9 predicted proteins | sample 2433771 | NCBI WGS metagenome assembly OBII01 (sample SAMEA2452127, study PRJEB22498) | human gut metagenome | biome: human feces; feature: human gut; material: feces | place: Australia | collected 2012
TAACCTTTAGTTCGTTGTCCTCTATCTTGACGAGATACCAGCCTCCGTCGAACTCCTTGTATGAAGTGTTTTCCTTGAATTTTCCTTCTTCCTTCACGCTACTAATCCAAAAACTTTTGTAGTTTTTGCAGGCAAACAGGCTGCTTCCTCCTTCGGCTTCCACTTTCAGTTCGCCGTTCTTCAAGCCCGACGGAACCTTGCTCCACTTCATAGGGTCGGCAAGTCCTACAGGGTCGGACGATTCGCAGCTTGTCAGTGACATTACGCCTGACAACAAGCATAACAATAGTTTCTTCATATGCTTATTTGTTTAAATTGTTTGAGAATGTTCTGGTCTGCTTAGAACGACCAACCGAAGCCTATGTACGGGAAGAAAGCAGCCTTGTTGAGTCCGTACTTGTCGCCAAAGTTGAACGACGGCGAAACGCCTACACGGAACATGAATCCGTGGGGGCGCTGATAGCGGTAGCCTATGTCGCCGAAGAAGAAATAACCGAATTGAGTTCTTGATGAAGTGTAAAAATAAGTTTTAGGAGAAGTTTCGTCTGTATTCTCCCCACCTGGATACCACCATGTATCTTCGACGTATCCTATTGTTTCCTTTACTTGATATATACCAAGACTCGCACCGAAGCCCAGCTCCAGTTTGCTGTTCTTCTTTCCGAGAAGATAGTTTAGCTCCAACGGAACACCAACGCCATTGATTTTCTGGTCGGGCCAACCAGAATTGTCTCCATAGCCATAGCCAATGCCCACACGGTAGCCTAAACCTGAGTTGCCCTCGAATCTACTGTCGTAGTTGATGCCTGCAATAGTTTGGGCACCAAATAATTCTACAGACAGGCTGCGTGTCTTCTGTTGCGCCATTACTGCAGAAAAACAGCATAATGCAAATAGTGATAATACAATCTTTCTCATTATATATTTTATCATATGTTTATTTTCGATGGATATTATATTCTTTAATTTGTTCATAACTACATACATATTTCCCATTATTAAAATAGTGGTATGAGTTTATTTTCCTATTCTCGTCATCACATTGTGTCAGACTCTTGTAGAACAGCTCGCCATATTTTTGATAATTGTCTGTATTATATATACTGTTGTCTATTACAAAAATAGGAAAAGTATAGCTTGAAGGTATTGGAAAAATACCATCATATACGGATGAAATTACAACAAGGTTGATATGGTGCTTTTCGCAATAGCGTTTAATTTCTATTGGGGATATTCCATTTACACCAGAACAAAAAGGTAAATACTCATAAACTAAAACTCTTTGATGTTTCTTAATATAGTCGCTTACCTGCTTTACAGAGACTTTATAAAGATTGCCATCATTCGTGATTGAGTCAAGTGGTACTTCGCATTTCTTTACATGCAGTTTTTCTGATTCTGATAAATTCGAATAGCCAGAGCCATTCACCTCGATACATGAGGTAAAAATTGCTCCGGCTGTCAGAAGTAGAACCGAATGGATAATTCTATTCAATTCCATTGTATTTGTGTATGGGGTTATTAAAACATATAGGAGAATCCCAACTGTAGGTCTTGGGCTTTAGTATTGAGTTCACCTTTAAAGATATTGGTAAATCCTCTACTATAAGAAAGGCTAAGCTGGTAGTGCTTGGCGATTTCAACGCCAACCTTGGCATCGAAGCCGAAGTTTACACGATTGAAGAGTTTGTCTCCGTAAACATTTGAGGACTTTTTCTCCTCTTTGCTATGTCCTTTAGCATCAGTCGTTGTGACTTTGTCCGTACCTGTCAAGCCAAAATCTGCATAAGGGCCAACAGCAGCGAGGAGATTCAAGTTGTCTGAAAGGCGGAATTTGTAGCCTACATTGACTGGAACGAGAAGAGAGTAGGTTGAGTACTTCCAGCAATGAGTCAACTTTGTTTCGTTATTGAAATAGTTTTCGCTCTGTCTGTTTCTGTTGTTGAACAAGACCGAAGCATCCATGAACCAACCGTTCTCTTGGTTGTTGAAGTTCATTTCTGCTTTTGCACCTACAGCAAAACCGATCTTTGTTTTTGTCTCATCAGAAATGTTCAGATTTCCTCCTACAGTTGGACCGAAGCGGAATGTTTGTGCATTTGCGGCTGAAAAACAACCTAATGCAAGCAATGATAATAAAATCTTTTTCATATGTTGTTATGATTAAATTATGCCCAAGGACAAGTTGCCTAAGAACTTATTATGCTGCAAAAGTACAATCGTTTGTTTTTATACACAACGCCTCCTTATGCGAAACGGCAAAAATGTATTGCGAAGCAGCAATATATTCTATTGAAGCAATTATAGGCACGGAACGTTGACCAGTAGTTGGCGGCCGAATTGATATGCAGTTTGCTGTTCTTATGCAGTCCCTGTGGTGCTGTTAGCAGATACTCACGAAATCTGTTGCACAAGTCCACGTTTAACTCCCCAAAGGTACACTTGCCTTGCGTAAAGGTACGAAAGTGCATATAGACGTGCTGCCACTTGGAGTTCTTCTTGTCTGCCAGTTTCTTGAAGTAGGCAAGGAAATCGCCTTTCATCTTCTCTTTGTCGAAGAAAACGTAACGCTCGTTGACGATAGCCTCGAAGCGACGGCAGCGTATCGCCTCGGCTCTTGCCGTAAGGTTGAGGTTGTACTTCTGTTCCATCTGGTTCTTCGGCTTGGCATAGTTGTAGATGCCAAGCGACTCATGGCGGATAACCTTCATCGTGTTCTCGTCACGATATGACAAAATAAAAAGCTCAGCAAATTCTCCACGGTAGAAATGCGCTGCAAAAATATGTAGAAAATAGGGAACTGCCAAAAAGCACTCAGAAAGTGTTAAAAATCAAAGAGGATTGAAAATCAAGACTTTATGGTTAGTTAGTCATAGTAAATTATGGTTAGTTATAAGGCTCTAAATACTCTTCTAAAAACAAAAGCAGATTGCATTAACCTTTGTGTCGGTTTTGCAATCTGCATTTATTTTCTTTGATAGTTTCTTAGTGCTATTTTATGTAATAGATAGGTTCCATCTCTGTTGTAGAGTAATCAGACGCTACTATTTCTTAATCTTCTTGATAATCCATTTAATGGCAAACCAAAGGATTACGAGGCCTACGATGCCGATAATGGCAAACTTGATGTAGTCGCCATATTCAAGGATTTTATCGTGTAGCTGCTCTTCTGGTACCATGGTGTGAAGATACCAGCCAAGGGTTGCGAGGATGCAGTTCCATGCTCCTGCTCCGATTGTGGTGTAGAGGAGGAAATGCCAGTATTTCATCTTTGCCAAACCTGCAGGGATAGAGATGAGGTGGCGGATGCCTGGGAGCAGGCGACCTGTTAGTGTTGCCACCATGCCATGGTCGTAGAAATATTTCTCGCTCTTTTCAACTTTCTGTTGGTTTAGCAAGCACATTTTGCCCCATTTGCTATTAGCAAAACGATAGATGATAGGACGACCGAGATAGTAGCCTGCAAAATAGTTGATTGACGCACCCACGTCGGCACCAATGGTGGCGAAGAGGATTACGAGGAATATGTCGAGGTTGCCTGCCGCTGCATGATAAGCTGCTGGCGACACAACGAGCTCTGATGGTACTGGTATTACCGTGCTCTCGAGGAGCATCAAGAAGAAGATAGTACCATAGTTGAGATTGCTCAATAGCGATGTGATGATGTTCATTTAAAAAAGTTATTGGAATAATTGATGTAATCTTCTACTGGTGTGCCGTCGGGAAACAGACTTCCGAGCACCTGCTTAGCTTCTTCCGGATTGCGTTGGCACACGTTGCTTAGGGCTGTATAGTATTCTGCAGGCTTATTGAGTTGCAGACATGCTAAAGCATAATATCCCCATCCGTCGTTGAGCTGTTCGTTACCTTCTTCGTAGTAGAGTTTGTGAAGGATGAAGTAGGCGAGGTCTGGATGCTGGCTGTCGATAGAAGCTGCCGAGAAGTCGATGCAAATCTGCAATAGCTGGTCGCTATCAGCAATAGCCAAAGCCTGCTTGAACATTTCTAAAGCCTCAAGGTCTTTGCCATTCATGATGTAGCAAATGCTTCGCATGCATCTTATTTCTGCAGCATCGCTCTCTGGTTGCATGCTTGCCATGTCAATAGCGTTGAGAGCCTCTGGAAGATTCTTTGTTGCAGAATAGCAGTAAGCAAGTTCCTTGTAAATCGGCAGCAGATTGTCTGATGAAGGCGAACATTTTTCTATAGCTTTTTGCAGATGCGGTATGGCTTCTTGGTATTTGTCTCTATTGGAATAGCAGATGCCAAGAAACATGTCTCCCAGCTCTGACTCTGGCACAAGCTCAGAATAGCGAAGATAATATTTTATTGCTTCGTCATAGTTTTCGAGCGAGCATAGGCAGTTGGCTTTATGGATGATGGCATCAACATTATTAGAGTCGATGGCGAGCGCATAGTCGCAACTCTCAAGGCTCTTATCGATGTTGTTGCTAAGGAATTGAGCCGACGCCATCTGAGTCCAGTATGTTGCCGAGAAAGGATCTTGGTCGAGAAGTTTGTCGAGAAATTTTTCTCCTTGCGTAAATTTACCCTTAGAGATTGCATATCTGCTCTTTAGCTCCATGTAGGCCACGGAGTCTTTGTCTGCGCATTTGTTTAGCCATTTCTGGCATTTTTCGTCGTATTCATAGTCGAAGAAAACCTTAGCTATTTCCAAAGCGCATTCATCTTTCTCGCTGTCGGCAGCATTGTCGTAGATTTCCTCCATCAGTATGTCGGCATGCTCCAGTTGTCCTTTGCACAGCAGAATCTCGACCATCAGATATCGGTATTCTATATCTGTGCGGTCTTCCACTTGCGCAGCATAAGCTTCTGCCTTCTCTATGTTTTTTTCGTTGAGCGCTTGTCGCGCTTTGAAACACAAGGGAAGGGTAGAGCCCGGGAACAAGTCGATGGCATAGTCGATAACTTCGAGAGCCTTGGCGAGATGTTTCTCAGAATAATAATGTTCGGCAATATCAATAAGAGAATCGACGTCAAGGTAGAGGCTTTCACCTCTTGCCTTGGCGTCTTCGTATTTTCTGATATTGTCTAAGAGTTCTGAGTTGTTGTTCATGTAATGATGATGTGGTCTGTTATAGGCCACTTTTTCTACTTGAAATAAAGATTATTTCTTCTGCTTAGCCCAAGTATCCTTCAAGCCTACGGTCTTGTTGAATACAGGTTTCTCGGCTGTAGAGTCGAGGTCAGCCATGAAGTAGCCAATGCGCTGGAACTGCAGATACTGACCAGCCTTCATGTCGGCAGCAAACTTCTCAACGTAGCAGTTGGTGTCTACATGCAACGACTCTGGATTCAAGAGTTCGTGGAAGTCGCGCTCGTCGGCACCAGTATTCTCAACCATGAATAGGCGGTCGTATTCTCTAACCTCAGCCTTCACGCTATGGTCGACAGAAACCCAATGAAGAGTACCCTTAACCTTGCGGTTAGCACCTTCCATACCGCTCTTGCTGTTAGGATCGTATTCTGCCTGAATCTCGATGATGTTGCCATCTGCATCCTTGGTGCAGCCAGTACACATTATTATATAAGCATTCTTCAGACGAACCTCCTTGCCAGGAGTCATGCGGAAGAATTTCTTTGGAGCATCCTCCATAAAGTCTTCGCGCTCAATCCACAAGTTGCGCGAGAAGGTGATGGTGTGTGTGCCGTCAGCCTCGTTCTCAGGATTGTTGATAGCCTCCATCTCTTCGGTCTGACCCTCTGGATAGTTGGTGATGACGAGCTTCACAGGGTCGAGCACAGCGCTCACGCGGATAGCCTTCTTATTGAGGTCGTCGCGAACGGCAGCCTCGAGCAGAGCCATATCGTTGAGAGCGTCAAACTTGGTGTAGCCAATGCTGTCGATAAACTTGCGGATGCTTTCTGGCGAGTAACCTCTACGACGCATACCACAGAGAGTAGGCATTCGTGGGTCGTCCCATCCATTAACGAGATGCTCGTCGACGAGAGTGTGGAGTTTACGCTTGCTCATCACGGTATAAGTGAGGTTCAAACGGTTGAACTCTATCTGACGTGGACGGAAGTCGTGGATATTCTCTGTTTCGCCATTCTTCTCTTTCAAGAAGTCGATAAACTTATCGTAGAGCGGACGGTGAGGAACAAACTCCAAGGTACAGATAGAGTGGGTAACACCCTCAAAGTAGTCGCTCTGACCATGTGCGAAGTCGTACATAGGATAAGCGTTCCACTTTGTGCCTGTGCGATGATGAGGAGTGTGGATGATACGATACATGATAGGATCGCGGAAGTGCATATTGTCGCTTGCCATATCGAGCTTAGCTCTAAGCACCATGCTACCTTCTACCGCCTCGGCAGTATTCATAAATTCGAATAGCTTAAGGCTCTCCTCAACAGGACGATCTCTGTAAGGGGAAGGCACACCTGGAGTGGTAGGAGTACCCTTTTGCTGTGCGATAACTTCGCTTGACTGTTCGTCGACATAAGCCAAACCCTTCTTGATCATCCAAACAGCGAAGTCCCAGAGCTTCTCGAAATAGTCGGAAGCATAATAGATGTTGCCCCACTTGAATCCAAGCCAAGTGATGTCGTGAAGGATATTCTCCACATATTCGTTGTTCTCCTTGCTTGGGTTTGTATCGTCGAAGCGTAGGTTGCAAACGCCATTATATTTCTCAGCCACACCAAAGTCCATGCAAATAGCCTTTGCGTGACCGATGTGCAAATATCCGTTAGGCTCTGGCGGGAATCGGGTCTGAATGCGGCCACCGTTCTTTCCGGCAGCGAGGTCTTCTTCCACAAGCTGTTCTACAAAGCTGATGCTGCGCTTTTCATCAATAGCGCTGTTTTCTTCAATAGTTGTCATAACTTATATTGTTTTTTGTTGTTTATCGCTTTATATTTTTATAATTCCAAAGTTGTAATGTGAAATATGTAATATTACAACTTGCAAAGGTAATGCAAAAAAATGATTTTAAAGAAGATTATTGATGTATTTGCATAGTTTTCTTGATGTATATTTAATTTTTTAAATGTTCGCACGTATAGATAGTCTTTGTAGAATCTTCGTTAAAGGTTGAAGATTAGGGTTGAAGATGTTACAAATATATTACAATCATATTGCAGAGATGTTGCTAATGTGGCTTTTGGTAATTCTTGAAAAAAAAGTGTGCATACGTTTGCACAATGTTTGCGCAAACAAAAAAAATATCACGATTATGTGTGATTTTTCTCAAAAAATATTTGGAGATGTCAACTGAAAACTATACCTTTGCGAATGTTATCCTGAATACAATCTTTTACCTTAAAAAGACTAATACCTATTGGTGAAGTGCCTCTCGCTGTGAAGTGAGGGGCATTCGTTTTTTATATAGGTTTTATTTAGTATTCTTCTATACTTCATTCGGTTTTACCGATGATAAAATGATAAAATTCTTTAAAATTTAATATTGTTGTAAAGAAATGGTGTTATTTCTTTGAAAGTAGTGATAAAATAAAATGAAGAAAGCCATAATAGCAAACTTTATGCTATTATGGCTTTCTTATTTCTTTCATTATTAGTTTCTAACCCTCAGAATTCTCACTAATTCTACTTTCTGAATCCCTCCATATTCTCATAGCGACGCTTCATCATGCGGTTGTAGATGTTGCGAAGCCAAAGACGATGGGTGAGGAAGAATGTTGCGCCAACGGTTGCCATTACGATGTTTGAGGTTGTGGTGGAGCAGAAGGCAGAGAGCAGAGAAACGAAAACCATAGGGACGATGAAGATGCCTAAGGTGGTCATTATCTGCACATAGTTGTTGCCCATGCCATTCTTGCTCACAAACTTGGTGTTTAGAGGCAACGACGACTTGTTGTAGACTGCCATCTGCATGATGCAGAAATATTGGCAGCCGATGGTGAATAGCGCATACGAAAGAATCATCCAAATAGACCATTTGCCGGTGAATACCGTTGGCAACAGTAGGAGAATAGGAATGATGGTCAAGGCGCTAAAGAAATAGTATTTAGCACGAAGTAGAGAATAGATATTCTCCTTGTGAACCATTAGTGCATCGATATAGTTGCCCTCGTAGCTCATCACGTGGATAAGCATCGTGGCAGCATAGACAACAAGATTATACAAACACCAGAAGTCTGTCATTCCCATGTTGTCGTAGACATCGGAGAACGAGCAAATAATGGTTATTACAACCACAGCCCATGTGGCGCTGACGAAGCTCTTGCGAGGATTCTTATTGCGCATCAGGCTCTTTATCTCGAGCTTCAAGTATTCGCCTATTTCCTTGTATCTATCGAGGAACTTGAATTCCGACACCTTCTTTATCTTCGTAACCTTGCTGGTGCGACCAATCTCGCTCATCACGCTATCGTATTGCAACTTGCGATTTACTACCACCATAATAGCCAACAAGCCTAAGGCAATAACGAGTGGCAAGATGTTGCCCTTGTCGAGCCAACTGCCGAGAGTGGCATAAAGATTGAAGAAAGCTTCAAACGATTTCTCGGTAGGCATTCCGCCTATGTATAATGGTAGGAATACCAAGGCGTAGACAGATATTGGCAGTAGCCACCACAGCATGCTGCTGACCACGAGTGTGCGCACAATGGAATACCATTGGCTATTGGCAAAAACAAAGATGGTGTAGGTGAGGAAAAGCATTAGGCAAGCGCCAATGCCGTGGGCGAAAACCACCGACATCAAGCAAAATGGGATGAGGATGGCGTACCATGTGATGTTGCCCCACGAGAAGATGGAGCGGAATAAGAAAGCATCGATACATACGTAGCGTGGCAATGGCAACAGCACGTATGGTTTGATGATTTGCGACGGCGTTTGCTGACCAATCCAACGGAAACCGAAGTCTATGGCAAGGATAATCGGCATTACGCCCATCATCAACTCCAGGGCTGTGAAGCCACGACTCTCGTTGGCTATTAGCGATAGCATAACGGCAATGAAAGCCAGATAAGCTATCACGAGCAACGAAACTACGCCTATAAAAAACTTTGCCGCCATGGTCTGAGGATACAGCGGACTGCGTTTCTCAGCAAGGCGGCGATGTTGTTGTAGAGTTTTGAATATTTCGATTTTCTCCATCTTGAGGTGCAATTAAAATACTTGAGCTATTTCAATTTAAAAGAATCCTTGAGCACTACTATATATAATAAGGTGTTATCTCAAGTCAATAACCTCAGCTTTTGGAAAATCCTTAGCCTTGAAGGTGAACATGCTGTTTGCCAACTTCTTTGCTTTGAAGTTTTTGATGTTGATGGTCGACCATGTGTTGCCCTCAAGCATCTTTACCTGCACAGGAATGTATGTAGATCTGTTCACGGTGACGTAGAGTTCCTTCACCGAGCGCTTTTTGTTTTGAGCTGTGAGGTGAACAACATAGTTTCTGCCCGAAGTCTTCATCGACATGTTGTAGCCACTCTTATACATAGTGATAAAAGTATAAGGATTCATCTTCATGCGCTTAGCTTCGGTAGGCGTGGTGATGTTTACCTCGTTGGTCGATTTCATGTAGCTCCATTGAGTTTTGCCGTTGTACCAAACGATGGCACTTGGAATAGAGGCTTGAAACATGTGACCTTTGATAGCGATGGTGCCCGAAGTGGTTCCCATCTTTGGGTTCGACATAGTGAACGAAGCACTTGCGCCGCCCTTGTTGCCAACTACTGTTGCTGTTTTGTCCAGCACCTTGCGAGCCTGAGCTGCAGATTGTGCTGATGCTGTAAGGCTCAGCAGAGCCATAAGCATAGAAAAAATGATAATCTTTTTCATATCTTGCTTCTCCTTCTTTTTACCTTTTTTTACCCTTTTTTGGATAAGCGACGCAGCCGAGCTGCGACGAACGCAACCCCAAAACCACTTTTACCTTTTTACTTTTTCATCTTTTTACCTTTAAAATTATCCTCTCAGTCTTGCCAAAAGCTCGTTGAGAGTATTCTCGTCGGTGATGAGCACCTCGCGAGGTTTCGAACCCTGCTGAGCACCTACGATGCCTGCTGACTCTAATTGGTCCATTAGTCGTCCGGCACGATTGTAGCCGATAGAGAAACGACGCTGAATCATACTTGTAGAACCCTGCTGCGAGATTACGATGGCGTGGGCAGCCTCTTCGAAGAATGGGTCAAGACTCTTGAGGTCGGCAGAACCGTCGCCACCAAAGTCACCGCTTCCACCTTCGTCGGCAGGTTCAGGGAGT
>OBII01000898.1_pt1 | contig 10156 bp, 14 predicted proteins | sample 2433771 | NCBI WGS metagenome assembly OBII01 (sample SAMEA2452127, study PRJEB22498) | human gut metagenome | biome: human feces; feature: human gut; material: feces | place: Australia | collected 2012
GGGTGAACCAGGCAGAGGACCAAAATTAAGAAAAGGTATGTGTATTGCAGTTGAACCTATGGCGCACTTAGGCAAAGCCGAGGTTAAAGTAATGGATGATAACTGGACAGTTAAGACTGCAGACCATTCATTAGCTGCACATTATGAACATACTGTAGCTATCACTGAAGATGGCTATGAAATCATGACAAAGGTACATAAGGAGTTGATCGATTTTGGCAAAGAAGAAAGATGACGTAATTGAAGTCCAGGCAACGGTCGTAGAAACATTACCAAACGCAATGTTTAAAGTCCAGCTGGATAATGGAGTAGTTATTTTAGCTCACGTTTCTGGTAAAATCCGTATGAATTACATTCGCATTTTACCAGGGGACAAAGTAACAGTAGAAATTTCTCCATATGATTTAACACGTGGGCGAATCACATTTAGACACAAATAGATCTTCCCAAAGGAGGCAGACACAAGATGAAAGTAAGACCATCTGTAAAACCAATCTGCGACAAGTGCAGAGTAATCAAGCGTAAGGGTAGAGTAATGGTAATCTGTGAAAACCCAAAGCATAAACAGAGACAAGGTTAATTATTTTTAGGAGGAACAATAGACAATGGCTCGTATAGCTGGTATTGATATCCCACGCGATAAGCGTGTGGTAGTTTCTTTAACTTATATCTATGGTATTGGTCCAACAACAGCTAAGAAAATCTTAGCAGCTGCTGGCGTTTCTGAAGATGTTAGAGTAAAGGATCTTACAGAAGAAGAAGAAACAAAAATTCGTAAAGAAGTTGAACATATTAAAACTGAAGGTGACCTTCGTAGAGAAACTCAGTTAAACATTAAGAGATTAATGGAAATTGGTTGCTACAGAGGGCTTCGCCATCGTAAAGGACTTCCAGTACGTGGACAGAGAACTAAGACTAACGCTAGAACGCGTAAAGGTAAAGCTACTCCAATTGCTGGAAAGAAGAAGTAGTAGGAGGCAGAACAAATGGCAAAACAAGTTGTACGTGGTAAAAAACGTGTAAAGAAGAATATAGCAAAAGGTATTGCTCATGTTCATTCAACATTCAACAATACAATCGTAACAGTTGCTGATGAACACGGTAACGTTATTAGCTGGTCAAGCGCTGGTGCTCTTGGATTCAAAGGTTCAAGAAAATCTACTCCATATGCTGCTCAGATGGCTGCTGAAGCTGCTGCAAAGGCATCTATGGATCATGGTATGAAATCTGTTGAAGTATGTGTAAAAGGTCCTGGTCCAGGACGTGAAGCTGCTGTTAGAGCTCTTTCAGCTGCTGGTTTAGAAGTAACTGCAATCACTGACGTTACTCCAATCCCACATAACGGATGTCGTCCACCAAAACGTCCTCGTGGATAATTTGATTTATATTACATTTATATAAAATAAATATCTCAAAGAGGAGGGAAACAATGCAAAAGTTTGAAAAAGCAAATTTCACTGTTGATACATACAATGAAGATGAAAATTATGGTAAGTTTATCATCGAACCTTTAGAAAGAGGTTTTGGTACTACTTTAGGTAACTCTTTAAGAAGAGTATTATTATCATCTATGCCAGGTGCTGCAGTATTTGCAGTAAAAATCAATGGCGCTATTCATGAATTCTCAGCAGTTGATGGTGTCTTAGAAGATGTTACAGCTATCATCTTAAATATTAAGAAATTAGTATTCGAATTAGATTCTGATGAAGATGTAACAATGGTTATTGATGTAACTGGTCCAGCTACTGTAACTGGTGCAGACATTCAATGTCCTTCTGAAGTTAAGATGATTTCTAATGATTTAGTAATTGCTCATGTTGCTGAAGGTCAGCATTTCTATATGGAAATGTATGCTCATAAAGATAGAGGTTACATGAGTGCAGATCAGAATAAGAAGTTCGTTAACAGTGTTGACGTAATTCCTACTGATTCTATCTTCTCTCCTGTTGTTAATGTAGCATATTTAGTTGAACCAACTCGTGTTGGTCAGTCAGCAAAGTATGATCAGTTAACTATGGAGATTACAACTGATGGTTCAATTAAACCTCATGAAGTTCTTGCAATTGCTGCAAAAGTATTAGTTGAACATTTAAATATGTTCGTTGAATTAACTGATCAGGCAATGAATATGGACGTTATGAGTGAAGTACAGCAAGATACAGGTAACAAGGTTCTTGATATGACTATTGAAGAACTTGACCTTTCTGTACGTTCATACAACTGCTTAAAGAGAGCAGGAATTCAGACTGTTCAAGAATTAGCTTCTAAGACTGAAGACGATATGATTAAGGTTCGTAACCTTGGTAAGAAGTCTTTAAAAGAAGTTAAAGAAAAATTAAATGAATTAGGTCTTGGTTTTAAACCAATGGACTAAGTTTGTGGAAGGAGTACACTAATGGCAAACAATAGAAAATTAGGCCGTGTATCTAGTCATAGAAAAGCTATGTTACGTAACTTAGCTACTGATGTCATCATGCATGGTAAGATTGAAACAACTGCTACTCGTGCTAAAGAAGTACGTAAAGTCGTTGATAAATTAATCACTCTTGGTATTAGAGGAGATCTTCATGCAAGAAGACAGGCTGGTGCTATTCTTCAGAATGTAGTAGATCCAGCAACTGGAAAGACAGCTGTACAGGTTCTATTTGATGATGTTGCACCTAAGTTCAAAGGTAAGAACGGTGGTTATACTAGAGTTATCAAAACTTATAACCGTAAAGGTGACAATGCCCCAATGGCAATCATCGGATTATTCTAATCACAAAGCCCCTATGGTTTCATAGGGGTTTTTCTTTTCCTCTATTTTGTAAATGGTATTCACAAATTCATAAAATGTAAGTGCTTCTCTTTGTCAACTAGGTTTAAAGTAGTTTTTAAATCATTGTTTATGAGTAAATATAAGACTATGATGAACTCGTAAAGAAAAGAGGAGGAAGCAATTATGAATATAGATGTTAAAAAGATTTTAGATCAGGCAAAGGACTCATATGATCGTTATTTCAAGGATGCACCAAAATTACCAGAAAACCATGGACAGGATGTAGTCTTTGATAAAGAAAAGATGAAAGAAATCATCAATAAAAAAGTAAACCAGCTTGAAGGACATGTTAATAACTTAAATACACTTAAGAAAGAACTTGAAGGTGAATCTGCAACGGTTCTTAATAACACATTCCCTAAAGATAAAGAAGAATATACTAAGACAACTGTTAACCAGATGCTTAAAGATTATGAAGAAGAAAGAAAAAGAATTGATGATTTAGAAAAGAAGCTTGATGAAATCAAGAAATAATGGAGGAAATAATTATGAATACTAACAAAATTATTGAAAAAGCAAAAGAATCTTATGATCGTTACTTTAAAGATGCACCAGTTTTCCCAGAAAATCATGAACAAGATGTAGTTTGTAATGCAGAAGAAATCGAAAAAATCATTGATAAAAAGAAAGCTCAGTTGGATGGCCATGTAGAAAACCTTAATGCATTAAAGAAAGAAATCGAAGTTACAGCAACTGATAAATTAAATAAGACATTTACTGATGATGCTGCTGAATATGCAAAGAAAGCTGTTAATCAGATGTTGGCTGATTATGAAGAAGAAACTAACAGAATTGCAGATTTAAAGAAAAAATTAGCTGCACTTAAGAAATAATACCAGATGAATTCTGGTATTTTTTCATACTCAAAATTCATTCACACAATTTTACATTGTAAGGGAATTCATTTGTATATGTTGTTTACAATTAAAAAAATGTTGTTGTCATCTAGTAAATTCTTGATTATGATACAACTGTAATCGGAAAGGAGGGAGTCACTAGTATGAAATCAAACATAAAAAGCCTTCAGCAAGCTTCTTATACATATTCCACTGACCCTCGTCAAGTCAGCAAAAAGCGTCCAAAATCTTCAGTAAATCAAACTCCCACTTCTGATCACTATAATATATCTTTGCATATATTATCCACTCAGTTGAAGTGTGATGACAAAGATGAGCTTTATAAGAAGGCTATTAGTAAAGCAAAAGATTCATTCAATCGTTATTTTAATGATCAGAAACATTTAAAAGACATTGATAAGAATAACGATATACTTATCAATGTAGAAAAACTAGAGAAAACATATGATAAAAAGAAGAATCAATTAATAGGTCATATGGAAAATCTAGAAGCAATAAAAAAAGAACTAAATAAACGTGCTAAAAACAGCATAGGACATTACTTCTCAAAAGAAAAAAATCAATACTATATGGATGAAGTCGATCATCTTTATTCTAGCTATCAAGAAGAACAAAGACGACTAAAAGAATTTAAACAAAAGATAGATGACTTAAAGAAAACAGCCTAAAAGCTGTTTTCTTTGCGTTTTAGGTCTCTTTTCACTATAATGAGCGATAGAGGTGAAAACTATGATCATTCATCAAATTGAACAAACACATTTCAGTGATTCTGAAGCACTCATTATCCAATTTATTTTAAATAAAGGTATGGATATCAAAAATATGACTACTAAAGAGATTGCTGAAGCAACTTTTACTAGCCCTTCACTATTAATACGTATCGCAAAGAAAATGGGTTATGATGGCTGGAATCAATTCAAAAAAGCATTTTTAGAAGAATTAGAGTACATGTATGCATCTCAGGATATTGATGCATCTATTCCTTTTCTTATAAGTGATGATATTTCTGTTATATCAAATAATATATTTAAGCTACATGAAGAGACAATAGAAGATACAAAACACTTGATGAAACATGATGATCTCATGAATGCTTTAAAACTCTTAAGAGATGCCAAGTATATTGATATATATACAAGACCTAATAAACAACATTTGGCTCAATCTTTTGCCCAGAAGATGTATTCTATTCAAGAACGTGTCGATACCGTTATGATATCTGGTAATGACCTAGTTCAAGCATCCATGAGTGGTCCTGAACACTGTGCCATTATTATCTCTTATTCTGGTGAAACAACACATATAATCCATCTTGCGAAGAAACTAAAAAGTAAACATACACCAATTATTGCGATTACAAGTATTTCTAAAAGTACACTTGTTAAATTATCAGATGTGAGCTTAAGAATCTCATCAAGAGAAATGTTGAATACTAAGATTGGTGATTTTGCATCCACTGAATCTATTACCTGTATATTAGATATTCTTTATAGCTGTTATTTCTCACTTAACTATAAAGAAAATCTTAACTATAAACTCAGTATTGCCGGGGAAATAGATGATCAGTACTCAGAATATGAATATATTGATGAAACAAAAATAAAATGATACACTTAGAACACGTGTTTTAATAATTAGGAGGATAACCATGGCAAATGCGGTAGACATAAATAATCTAAGTTTTGAGTACGAAGAAGGTGCCAAAACAATTGATCAAATTTCTTTTTCAGTACCTAAAGGCAGCTATACAGTTGTATTAGGTCATAATGGTTCTGGTAAAAGTACGATTGCGAAATTAATTATTGGTTTACTTGAACCAAAAACAGGTGATATCACTGTAGATGGTATCCACTTAGATGAAGAACATCTCTATGATGTTAGAGAAAAGGTAGGTATTGTATTCCAAAATCCTGATAATCAGTTTATTGGTTCAACAGTCAGAGATGATATTGCCTTTGGTTTAGAGAACCTATGTGTTCCTACAGAAGATATGGAAGATATCATTCAGACATATGCGAAAAAAGTCAACATGACTGAATTCCTAGATCATGAACCTACAAAACTTTCAGGAGGACAGAAGCAGCGTGTCGCCATTGCAGGAATCCTTGCAATGCATCCATCTATTATTATTTTAGATGAAGCCACAAGTATGCTTGATCCTCGCGGTAAGATTGAAATCAACAATCTTGTTCATGAACTCAATCAAACACAGAATATGACTATTCTCTCTATTACTCATGATATAGAAGAAGCAGCTCTTTCAGATCATGTCATATTATTAGATAATGGTCATATTATTGATGAAGGAACTCCTGAAAAAGTATTAACACAAAAGGAAGAGTTAGAACGTATTGGCTTAGATGTACCATTTGCATATAAGATTTCTAAAAAACTTCATGATTCAGGCTATCCAATTAAACCAATCATAAATAAAGAAAAGCTGGTGAAAGAATTATGTCAATTGAATTTAAAAAAGTAAATTATATATATGGAGAAAACACTCCATTTTCATATATTGCCTTAAAGGATGTCTCTTTAAAAATCCCTCAGGGTTCCTTTACAGCTCTTATTGGTCATACTGGAAGTGGTAAATCTACTCTCATCCAGCATATCAATGCCTTGCTTTTACCATCTAATGGTGAAGTAGATATTGATGAATTTGTGATTCGTGCTGGAGAAAAACCAGAAGTTTTAAAACCATTAAGAAAAAAAGCTGGTTTAGTTTTCCAGTTTCCAGAATATCAGTTGTTTGAAGAAACAATCGAGAAAGATATTATCTTTGGTCCCACTAACTTCGGTATGTCTGAAGAAGAGGCGAAAGAACGTGCAGGTAAGGTATTAAAGCTTGTTGGCTTAGATGAATCATATCTTGAAAGATCACCATTTGAATTATCAGGTGGACAAAAAAGAAGAGTAGCCATTGCTGGAATACTTGCTATGGAACCAGATATTCTTGTCTTAGATGAACCAACAGCAGGTTTAGATCCACAAGGGGCTAAAGAAATGTTGGAATTATTTAAGAAGTTCCAAGAAAGTGGTAAGACAGTTATCATGGTCTCTCATGATATGAACCATGTATTACAATATTGTGATCATGTAGTAGTCATGAATCATGGTGAAGTAGAACGATATTGCGATGTAGATGAACTCTTTAGTGAAAGAGACTATCTTGAATCAATGAGTATTGATTTACCTGTTATTACTGATTTCATTCAAGAACTTAATATGGGTGGGTTCCATATCAACCCATCTATTAAAGATATAGATGAATTAGTTAACGCAATAGGAGGAGAATACAATGGATAGCATGATCATAGGACGTTATCTTCCTCTTAACTCTTTTATACATAAAAGAGACCCACGTTTAAAAATAGGTCTTCTTTTATTATTCTTAATTGCTGTATTTTTTGATGCAGGTTTTATTGGTTATGGTATTTTATCTGCCTATGTCATTTTATGTCTTCTTTTATCTAAGATTTCATTCAAGGATGTTATGAAGGCTATGAAGCCAATGATCTTCATGATGGCTTTTCTTGCCTTATTCAATCTCTTATTCTTACAGACAGGTTCTGTCGTATGTACTCTAGGACCTGTTAAAATCTATTCTGGAGCCTTAAAACAGACAGCCTATATTCTTATACGTTTAATCTTAATTATCTCTATGACAACCCTTCTAACAGCCTGTACAAAGCCATTAGACTTAACACTAGGTCTAGAAAAACTCTTTGGACCACTTAAGAAGGTTGGTTTTCCAACTCATGAAATTGCGATGATGATCTCTATCGCTTTACGATTCATTCCTACATTATTAGAAGAAACACAAAGAATCATGAAAGCACAGGCATCTAGAGGTGTAGACTTCCAGGAAGGCACATTTAAAGAGAAGGTTTCTGCCATTGTTTCTTTAATTATTCCGTTATTTATCTCTGCCTTCATGCGTGCAGATGATCTCGCAAATGCTATGGAAAGTAGAAACTATAACCCAGAAGCAACAAGAACACGTTACCATCAGGTAAAGTGGGATTTAGGTGATACACTTTCTCTCATCTTTTCACTTATTGTTGTGACAGGTGTTGTAGTATTGAGCTTTATACTATGAGAATAAAATGTATAGTGACTTATGATGGTACACACTTCTATGGATGGCAGATCCAGCCAGATAAACGTACAGTACAAGAAGAAATACAAAAAGCCATTTATAAGATTACTCATGAAGAAGTTACAATTCACTCATCAGGAAGAACAGATGCAGGTGTCCATGCAGTAGGGCAGGTCTTTCATTATGATATCAATAAAGAAATACCTGAAAAACAATGGATTCGTGCCTTAAACAATTTCCTTCCTGATGATATCTATATCAAGGATTCATTCATAGTTGATGAATCTTTTCATGCACGCTATAGTGCAAAAAAGAAAGAATATCGTTATCTTGTTTCTACAAAACCTTATAACCCAATAGAGAGACTCTATGTCTATCAGCACAATCGTCCATTAGATATAGAAGCTATGAGGGAGTGTGCAAAGATTTTTTTAGGAGAACATGACTTTGCCTCATTTTGTGTCTTTAACGGTTTAGGAGATACAATCCGTGTTATAGAAACAATTGATATACAAGAAGAAGATGGGATTGTCACAATGAGATTTGTAGGAAATGGATTTCGTCGCTATATGGTCCGTTTAATCTCTGGTGCACTTATTCAAGTAGGATCCCATTGGCGTACAAAAGAATTTGTAGAAGACTTGCTTAACTCTAAAGGAAAGAAAAAATGTTTATTTAAGGCCAAACCAGAAGGTCTTTACTTACAGGAAGTGTATTATGAAGAAGATGATTAACTATCATACCCACACATATCGCTGTGGACATGCAGTAGGAAATGAATATGAAATGATAGAAGCAGCATTACATGAAGGCTATCAAGAAATAGGCATGAGCTGTCATATCGCTTTACCTCATTACCGTTCTCATCTTCTTCACTCACTTCCTTCAATTCGTTCTATTCAAGGTCTTAAATCATGTATAGGCGCTTTTTTAAGAAATGGTCCTAAGATGCGTATGCCTTATGATGAAAAAGAAGATTATCTAGATGCGCTTAACAACTGTCAGAAGCATTTTCACTATATCAAGATATATAAGGGATTTGAGGCAGAATTCTTTGAAGACTACCTAGATTACTATCAGAACTTATTAAGCTCTGGAGAAGTCGATTATTTGATTCTAGGACATCATTTCCATAAACATAGCATCCATGACTGTTACTATGGTAGAAAGAATCTTACAAAAAAAGATTTACTTAATTATGTAGAAGAATTAGAAAAAGCCATGGATACAGGACTATTCACTTACATAGCCCATCCTGATCTCTTTTTAATGGGATATGGAAAAATAGACGATGTCAGCAAAGAAGTTATCTTACGTATATGTAAGAAGGCAAAAGCCACAAACACCCCTCTAGAACTTAATGCAGGAGGTGTACGTAAAGGTGAAGTGAAGATGAATGGGAAGGATGTTTATCCTTATGCTAATGCCTATTTCTTTCAGATTGCCTCTATGATAGGCAATGATATTATTCTTGGATTAGATGCTCATTCACCTGAACAACTCAGCTGTGAGATGTATCATTACCTAGAAAAACTAGCTAAAGAATACCATCTTCATGTTCTTGATCACATCGAATTCAAGAAAGGAAAACAATAGAAAAATTCAAGAGAATTTTTCCTTTAATCATTGACAAAAGTGCGTGTGTTGCTATAATAAGATTGTTCTGTTCAAGAGGTATTACACCTTGATACAAGAATGCATGAGTTTGTTTGTTCAGGAAACAGTCTGACCCTTATCAACGGACAATACGTTTCCCTGGATAAAATCATTTTAAAAAGACCCCGGTAAGGTTATTTTAAAAGGAGAAAAAAGAATGAGACAAACAACAATGGCTAAAGAAGCCACAATTGAAAGAAAATGGTATGTTGTAGATGCAACTGGTCTTACATTAGGTCGTTTAGCATCTCAGGTTGCTACAGTATTAAGAGGTAAGAACAAGCCTACTTATACTCCACATGTAGACACTGGTGACTATGTAGTTATCATCAATGCAGAAAAAGTAGTAATGACAGGTAAGAAGTTAGACAAGGTGAAGTACTATCACTATTCTGGATTCTTAGGTGGTTTAAAAGTTAAAACTGCTAGACAGTTCCAGGAACAGAATCCAACTGGATTCGTAGAAACAGCCATCAAAGGTATGCTTCCACACAACACTCTTGGCAGACAGCAGGCTAAGAAATTATTTGTTTATGCTGGTAGTGAACATCAACATGCTGCTCAGAAACCAGTAGAATTAAAGTTAAAGTAGGAGGAAGAATAAATGGCAAACGTACAGTACAGAGGAACAGGTCGTAGAAAATCTTCAGTAGCTCGTGTTATCTTAACACCAGGTACTGGTAAATGCGAAATCAACGGTAAGGCTGCTAAGGAATACCTTCCTTC
>OBII01000912.1_pt1 | contig 10076 bp, 9 predicted proteins | sample 2433771 | NCBI WGS metagenome assembly OBII01 (sample SAMEA2452127, study PRJEB22498) | human gut metagenome | biome: human feces; feature: human gut; material: feces | place: Australia | collected 2012
GTATGGCTGCAACTTTGCGAATCTGCTTAAGTTTTTCTACCAAAGCATTATCTTTCCGGGCTGTATGCATATTGTATTTTATCTGCAGTTTCAGGAGAGAATCTGCAGGAATATCTAGTGCAGCCTCAAACATTAGAGCAGAAGTTGTGGTAATGGGACGTTTGCCATTCAGTATTTCATTGAGTACGGAATATCCCATACCGATACTTTCCGCAAATTTTCTTTGCGAAATGCCACGTTCTTCTAATTCATCTTTCAAAACCTCACCAGGGTGAGTTGGGTAAAACCCATCAAAGGTTGTTTCCATTATATATATGTTTTATTGATTGCAAAGATAATACTTTATATTTAGTATTCGCTATTTTTGCGAATGCTTTATGTTTTTTTTATCTTTTATGCGAAATGATAAAACGCAGCAATTTATAGAAAAAGGGTTGCAATCCTCGGAAAGATGGATTGCAACCCTTTATGTCTTTTTATGCAATTGATAAAGCATTTAAAACGATAATACCATAGTTATTCTTACACCACTCTTCTGTATATTCTCAAGATTCCTATAACTCAAGTGCCAAACGTAGTCGATGCTCAGGAAATTGAAGATATTCTCGATGCCCACGCTTGCCTCCATGTAGGGAGTGTTCGTCATCAGATGGGTGTAGGATGGGAAGCGGAACAGACCCTCTGATTCGCCATTCTTCATAGGATTGTTCTTGTCCGTAAGATGACCATACAAGCCGCGGAAGCAGAACACCTCACGCCACTTCAATTTCTTGATAATCGGCAGACGGTTCAGCAAGTTGCCATTCATGTAATATGTAACGTCCCATGAGAGATATTCATCGTTGATGAACTCCAGGGCGTTCATGTTGGTATATGACTCTGGCTGAATCGTGTAGGTGAGGTTGGCATTCGGGATGATGAGCAGAGGCCACGGATCTTTTGTCCGAACCTTGCCGGCCTTGGTGATAATGTCGATGTAACCGAAGGCTGAGAACCAGAAACGCTTCTGGAAGCCGAGGTCGGTACGCTGATAGTTGTAGTCTGAGCCTAACACGTGCTTCACGGCAGCCACATGGTTTACATTGAAGATGGCGGCATCGAAGGTAATCGGGATGCGCTGGTTGCGAGTCTGATAAAACTTCTCATTGCGTGCATAGCGGAAGTTCAGTTCCAGCTGTGTCATGTCATAATGATCTTGGGGAACGAGAGTCCTGTCTGACTGGAATTTATCAAATACGGCAAGTTCCGTTGTATACTCACGACGGTTGCGCAGGATGACCTTGTAGGAGAATCCGCTATATAGTTCGTGTGTATAGGTAAGCTCTGCCTGTCGCAGATAAGATATGTCATGGTCTTTTTTGCGTCTTATTATCAGCATCATATTGTCTTTGGAAGTGTACATATAGTCCTGTCCGATTTTGTTGATGTCGTACGTATATTCCAGTCTGAGCTAATGGACGGGAAACTCCTTGCGATATTCCTTGCGGTTGTTGAAGGAATACTCGATGAGACCGTCGTACTTCATCTTTTCGTCTTTCACTCCGTATGCCACATAGCCATCCAGGAACAGACGCTTGTTGAAAGCAGGCGTTGTCGTGCCTCCGATGCGGTATCTCATACCCTCCAGAGTGTTGTTGTTGACGGTGGAGTTCATCGGCCCGAACTCGAACTTGCTCTTAGCAGACTCTGGATGCGTCGGTATGTAACCATTAACCATTGTGGAAAGAAACCTCATAGTATAGCGGAAGGCAGGAACGGCGTTGAGCCGTTTCATGAGCATCTCCATTGAGTTGGCGTTGCGTTTAGCCGCTTCCTGCGGACGGTGCTCCTCCCAGAAGTTGTCTGTCCGGTGGCGCGAACCTTAAAGATAGATGACGGGTGAACTCTCATTGATGTATTCCGTCTCCTTAGTGGTAGGCGGAGCAAACGACTGGTTGGAATAGATATTCAAGCGGCGTGCATACATGCCCTTGGTACGTTCCGTGAGCTTGAAGTTCACGCTGATGTCATCCTTCGTGATGAGACGGGTACTGTCTGCTGTGCGTCTGAACTCTTGGTCAATGGTCAACTTCGATACATAGTTGAGGCTTATTTTCTTAGGAACATTGAGCACGGTTCGCTGCACGAAATAAGTAGAATCGAGCGTAACGTAAAGATGTCCTGTAAAGCCACAGGTCTCTGAGTTGTGAGGAACAAATCCGAGGTCGGCGCAACGCTGGTTGTTTACCATCACCGTGTCGAGCAGGTAGTATTTGTAATAGTCAGGTCCCATAGACGAGAGAGGACTGACAAAGCGTTGCAGAAACAGCGGCACATCGTTCTGAAAAATATCCACCTCCTTAAAACCTCGCCCAGGAACTGCTGGATGCCGTCGCTCGAAAATATCTCATCGATTCCAGACGACTTTAACCCTTTGACTACTTATCGTGACGAGAGCACGATGAAAGTCATCCGCCATGAGTCGCTTGGCTTCTACATCTATGCCAAACCGAAGAACCAGCTGGAACAGAAGTACAACCTCAACCTTATGGCAAGAGCCGAGGCGATACGCTGCCGTCGCTTCGAGGCTATCGTCAACGAGCGTTACGACTTCTTCGACAAGGAGAAGAGGAAGGGAGATTTCCTTGCCTACTTCAAGAAGTTGGCAGACAAGAAGAACTCCAAGTGGCAGCTCGTCTATATGCACTTTCGTACCTTTATGCAAGGTAGGGGAGATAAACGTGGACTTGTGCAACGGATTTTGTGAGTATCTGCTGACAGCACCACAGGGACTGCATAAGAACAGAAAGCAACATATTAACTCAACAACCAACTACTGGTCAACTTTCCGTGCTTCAATCCATACAGCCTATCGTGACCATAAGATAAAGGAGAACCCGAACGATTTCTTGGAGCGTATCGAGACAATCCCGACTGACAAGGAGCATCTTTCACAGGACGAGGTTATCCGCTTGGCATCCACAGAGAGCCGTGACACAGTTCTGTTTACACTACCGACTTAAACAATCAATATCAATCATTATGTGACATCGCAATACTCTTTATCTCATTCAGCAATTCCTCCAAACGAATAAACACAGGTCCTAAATACTTCTCTGGTACTTTATATGTAGTTGCTGCAAAATATAGAATAGTAATGCTGTGTTCCTTGCATAGTCTGTGTTTCAACTCATCCTTATGTTTTTGAATTATAAAGGCTTTCTTTCCTCCAAACATTTCATTTGCATAGAAGTGTTGCATACCTTGACATTCTATTGCCAAATTCAATTTTGGCAAATATACATCTAATGGCATTGTACGAGACGTTTTTAACCATGGAAATTGTTTTTGAGGCTCAATAATGTAGTCTGTTTCTTTTTTCAAAAATGAGATGACCTTCTTCTCTAGAATTGACGTTGCGCAGTGTGGACATCCTTTACCTCTCAAATGCTCCCCCGGCAGCATTTTGAAATCTCCATGAGTTTTACAAGTGATTATGACTTTCTTTTCTGCTCCATTAAACTTTGCCTTCTCGTAAGTATATCTTTCTTGGTGAAGATAAGTTGCGTCTTGTATAAAGCTCTCCGTAGTTTGATGTCTACCAATACAACGGGGACATCCTTGTCCTCTTAAATGTTTAATAGGCTTTTGCAGGAAATTCGAATCATGTTCATTACAATGAATAGTTATAGGCGTATTGAGATTCTTGTATTCTTGTTTGATATTTGGATAATCAAAGTCATCTTCATGTATGAGTCTTGCCAATCGCAGAAATTCCTCAACACCATAGGGTATGCCCGCAGGTTTATCAGCAAGTAACTTGCTGCTAATTTCACGCTTTTGCTTTATTCGTTCCCATCTTACTTTTCTCTTTTCAAGAATTTCTTGTTTTCTTTGTTCATACTCCATCAAGTCTTCTTGCTCACATATCGGACAGCCAACACCATGCAGATGCGTCTTTGGCAGCAATTGGAAAACGTAATCATGTTTCTTACACCTTATTTGAATCATTTTCTTGTAAGAGCGATAATCTGTCGGCGTATAATCGTAACTTTCTCCATGTACAATTTTGGCTTGTTCAATGTATTCCTCTGTTGTCATTGCACTATTCATGTGCTCAGCTCGATATTGGTGACACTCTGGGCAACTACCATCCAACGCTAAAAGATGAAGAGATGGAGAGGTAACAAATTTTGTATGTAAGCGACAGACAAAAGTTGTTTTCTCCTCATATCCCTTATACTCCAAGTTCGAGTAGTCAAATCGCGCACCGAACTTTTCTTCTGCTCGTTGAATGAATTCTTCTTTTGTTATCTTGTATGATTCAATAGCATGTTTCCTTGCACATTTAGGACACCCAAAATCAGAATTTAAGAATCTCTGAGGGTTTACTTTTACTTCGCCATGATTAGGGCAAATAATTGTTATGTTGGTATTCTGATTAACATATTTGACCTTATCATACTTAAACTTGTATCCAAACTTTGTTTTACATCTGTCAATAAATTCTTCTTGTGGAATACTACGCTTTGCTCGTATTGCTTCTAATGTACAATCTGGGCAACCATAATGCTTCATTGTTAGGTGGCAAAATGGTTGTTGGGTAAAATACCGCTTGTGAACATTACAATAAATAGTGACTTCTGTGCGTTGGTTCACATACTCCACCTTGTCATAATTAAAGCGGTTGCCCCATAACTCTCTACATTGCGATACAAATTGCTCCTTCGTTTTCCTTCTTGGCATAATAATAAAGATATGGTGTTAAACTATTTTTCAGTCTTCCTAGCGAGAAAATCCTTCATTTTTTTTGTTTAATTGTACATTCTTACCAAGGACATTCTTCTAAATCTTTTATAAAAGCAAAGGGATCCAACTGGGCTAACCGAACTTTGTTCTTTTGCTTTTGCTCTTTTGCTAGTTGCTCCCATAGACTAATACATTCTTTAGTTCTGTCAATAATTTGAGGTTTTTGGCATTTTATAGAACTATCAACATTGAAAGAAATTGGTACCAAGTCCTTTATCTTTCCCATTTCTTTATCTTTTTCAAGTATACGTCCTAATTGTTTGCGTAACTGGCTTTTGATTTGTTTGCTTTGAGCCTTTATATTGGTCTCATATTTCTTGTTTTCTTCAATTGCGTTATTCAAAAACTCTTCATAAAATTCAAGAATTCTATCATGTATAAGATTGCAAATGTCAATATGAAGTTGTGCAAACGATTCTTCGAACTTAATACGTAGATTTGATTCTGCATCGTGAAATTTTCTATGACATCCACGACATAGAGTTACGAGGTCGCAATCAGACTCGCAACCAGGATGTTCCCAATCTACATAGTCATAACGAAGATGATGAACTACTAAACTCTCAGTATTGCCACATAAAAGACATTTATTTCCATCACGCCTTTTTATTAGTGTTGCTTTGTTTTGCCATTCTGGAGTTGCAAGATACTTATTATACTGAGAACTAGTAGTGTATTCTTCGTATGGAGTATATATTTTATTATTTTCCATCTTGATTTAATTCTGAATCACTGCTGTCCAAAGAAAAATCTTGGATAGCAGTGATGTAAGTTGTTTTTAAAAGTCGTCATCCAATTTTGCTTTCAACGCATAATTTCTGAGTCCTGTCAAGTATTGTAAAACTCCTAAACGTAAAGCATTGCAACACATTGTTTCACCTCCTGCAACGTTCTTGTCTTCTCCAATTAGCATACCCATAGTCAATAACCCTTCTCCATGATAATAACTTGGATCACAACTCATATTTTCTATGTACAAAGTAGCTTTTCCTGTCCATGCAAATCCCTCGCCTCGAACCCTTACTTTTTCATCTTTAATATCAAGAGTTAATGTCTGTCTTGTATTTCCATTGAATACCTCAGCACAGTTTTTCCCATCTATAGGGTTCATTCTTTTTACAACAATGGTTTGTAGTGCACCCATACAGACAATTTTACCATTTTCCACCTCGTCTAGTTGAATATTTTTAGCCCAATTTATAAAATTTTTACTCATATATTCTTTTGCAAAACGGTAGATTTCGTTTTTGGTAAGACCTGGTAAAATCAAAATACTCTCCCAATTTGAACCTTCCATTTTTACGGAATCCACCATGTGCTTAGTATACTCAGTAACTTGCTCACTAGTCATTGGTACTATTTTTTTTACCTCAGGAGTCCTAGTTTTTTTAGCAGCAGCTGTTTTTTTAACAGTTGTACTTCTCACCCCTTGTCTTCTATTTTGCGCTTGTATTCCAAATACAAAACACATCAAGGATAATAACAGAATTAATTTTTTCATACGTAAATTATTATCGTCCTACATTACTGTAGAACATATGTTTTACATTAAATTTATATTTATGTGAGTATTAGACACAAGAAAGAATAGCACTCATAATACCTATAAGTGCGACTGTAAAGTACGGCATTTTTATGTAACAGCTAAGATTTAAAAGTTTCATACACGTGTCCATAAGTCACAGTCTTTGCCGCTTAGCTGTTGAGACCAATTTCATAATCGGACTATGGGTGTTCCAGTAAAAATCGGCCTAAGATAGTATTGTCTCAAGATTTTGTTGCTTCCTTTTTTTTCTCAAGACTAACTTTGTACCCAAGTTTCTTTAACTCTGCTGTCAAGTAAAGCTTTCGCTTTTTCTCAATCTTGGCTTGCATAAATTGAGCACCCAACTCATGGTATCTAGCACCAGTGCTGAGAATCAGATATGCAGCAGTTAATTGAGAGTGTGCAACCGCAATCAAGGCACGCTTTTTTCTACGCCTGGCACTGATACGGTGGTAACGTTCACTGAAGAATGTATTCTTGGTACGGGTCGCAGCCCACGCTGCCTCTGTCAGGACAGCCTTTACTTGTTTGTTACCGTGAGTAATTCTTCCGTTTTTTTTTACTAGCGCTCTCATTATAGTCAGGGCAGATACCTGCCCAAGATACCAAATGCTTCTCAGATGGGAAAGCTGACATATCAAGGCCAATTTCAGAAACGAGGTCCTCGACTACCTTGGTATTGAAACCAGGTATCTCCTTCAGTAATTCTAGCACATTCTCATACTTGATAAGTATTTCCTTGATACGCTTGGACAATTCTTCAACGAGTCCTTGCGTTTGAGCAATACTCTTACGAATCATCTGAAGCATATATATATGGTGCTCCTCGACAAAGCCAGTGCAAGCCTCTAACAACTCTTGCGGACTAGCCGACAATTTCTTGTGATAAACACTTTCGATGTCTTCTAATGTCAACTTACGACCTTCGCAAAGCATATCTATCAAAGCTGTTGCTGTAACACCAGAGGTGTTAGCTACAACACTCGAAAGCTTGATGTTGCAGTCTTCCAAGACTCGCATCATGCGATTCTTCTCTGTAGCTATAGCCTGAATAAGCTTATTACGATAGCGAGTTAACTCGCGCAACTGCCGCTGTTCCTTTGGAGGTATATAACTTGGCTTCAACAGACCTGCAATAAGTAACTTACAAATCCATTCGCTATCCATTTTATCTGTTTTGTGACTAGGCACATTCTTGATGTAACGGGCATTCACTATCCAGACATTTGGAATATCTGCCTCCAAGACACGCATTACTGGTTTCCAATAAACATCGGTACTCTCCATTACTACATGGGTAATACCATTAGCTAACAGCCATTCTTTCATTTCTGTCAAACAACTCGTGAAGGTGTCAAAAGTGCGAGTCTCCTTACGGATGCCCACACATCAATTGTTGCCACCACCACCTTCAAGTGGACGTCGATACCACAGCCTCGCTGGATCAACTGAGGGAATGTTACGTTAGTCATAATTGCTCAATGTTGGTTTAACGCAACAAAGATAGCATTTTATTTCCAATTTACATTCGCTTTGGCGAGATTTTTTTAGCTCATGGATATTTCATACTTACTTTTTTTGAAGGTTATAAATCTTTTAGTTTAAACGCAAAAACGTGAGACTCTACACTTGCTCGTCACTCTTTCTAGGCCGTAGGAAGCCATTGGTTGATGACAAACAGATAGAATCTCACGCTGAAAGTTATACATAACCCCGAAAAGTGTGCCGTTGAGGTTTATCCTCCTTGGCACACTACGAGGGTTGATTATACAACCTACCCGTGACATCTACTCTGCAATGCCATTGACAACCAATTTGAATTTCCTACGTTCAGAAAGTTCAATGAGCAAAGCGTTGATGACGCCTTATATATGTTTGGCAAACGCATTTGTTGCGATTGCGCTGCAAAGTTACTAAAAATCAATAAGAATAAACACTAGTGTCTATTAAAATTATTTAAATTCGAAATTATGTTGTTTATACACAACGTTTTTGCCTTCCGATACCCTGTCCGGGTTTTGAAATGCGTACCTTTGCACCCAATTCAAAATCGGAGTAAATATGCATATTGGAAAGTATGTTTTTGCACAGATAACCCAGTTTTTCCCTCAGAGACATTTCAGGCGAATCCTCACCAAGTACGACGACAGAACCAAAGGATGGTCGTTTTTTCATTGGAGCCATATGCTGGTTCTGATATTCGGCCAGCTGATGGGCTGTGGAACTCTCAGGGAGCTTACGGATATAACAACCTCCCATGGTAAGAAGTCTAAGCATCTCGGCTTTGGAGATAAACCAGACAATAGGCAGATGCTTTCGAAAGCCAATCTTCTCAGAGACCACCATATCTTCGAGGAGTTTGCTTTTTATATGGTATCCATTGCCCAATCCAAGCGTATCACAAAGGAGTTTGAACTGCATGGCAGGTTCTATGCCATCGACTCCACGACCATTGATCTCTGTATGTCCGTTTTCAGATGGGCAGAATTCAGAAGCACAAAGTCTGGCATTAAAGTCCATACGCAGATTGACATTGCCACGGAAATTCCTGTATTTTATAGGATTACCAACGCCAAAGTCCATGATGTCAACTCGATGGACTGGTTCACATATGAGGCTCTTGCCTGCTATGTATTTGACAGAGGATACTTTGACCTCGCCCGTCTCTATAAGATTCATGTGTTCGGAGCTTTCTTCATTATCAGGGAGAAGGGCAAGCCTGCATATGAGATTGTCGATGGCGAAAGCATCCTTGATGGCACGGACAACGTGCTTAAAGACCAAAGCATCCGTTTTACCAAGAAGGAGAATCTGGAGAAGTACCCTGGTACTGTCAGGAGAATCGTCTATTATGCTCCTGAGTTGCACCGCAGTTTCGTCTATTACACGAATAACTTCTTCCTCAGCGCCAAGAACATCGCCTTGCTTTACAGGTATAAGTGGCAAGTGGAGCTGTTTTTCAAATGGATCAAACAGCATCTTCAGGTCAAACGATTTTGGGGAGAGTCCGAGAACGCAGTGCGTATCCAGATACACATTGCCATCATTACTTACTGCCTCATTGCTATCATCGAACACGACCTCAAGATTGGCAGGCCTATTGTCGAAGTCATGCGCATCCTTGGCAAGTCTGCACTCACCACGGACAGCATCTGTAATCTGCTCCAACCTCTCAAGCAGGAGACGGAAAATCCGGCTGACAGACAACTCAGTTTGGACTTTAAATTCGATTAATATATATTAAGAGACACTAGTGATTATATGCCATGATTTTCTGCAAAAAGTTTGGCGAAGAGCTGGTTTTTTACTATATTTAAACTGTGCATCACTCCCAAGTATCTCTCGACTATCTGCAAAAAGGAAAGTGGCAAGACTGCCTCCGAAATTATCAACAGTCTTACAACAAACTACATCAGCTAGATGCTTCGCTCGTCGGACAAAAGCATTACGATGTTAAACTTATCTTAACAAGATTAAAGCTTCGTAAAAATTTCTTAAGGAGATATTTTCAAACCCTTAAGGAAAAATATAGAATCTCTCCTTACTCCATTTTACGGGTGTTTGAGAAGTATTTTGCTTGTTTTGAATAATATTTACATAGTTTCTTAACTGAATGCTATTTATGATTATCATAAATTGATAATTATGACATGGAGACTCCTCTACTGTCAATAGAAAAAGGGTTGCAATCCTCGAAAAGATGGATTGCAACCCTTTATACCTTATTATATATAAGAGTTAA
>OBII01000915.1_pt1 | contig 10063 bp, 9 predicted proteins | sample 2433771 | NCBI WGS metagenome assembly OBII01 (sample SAMEA2452127, study PRJEB22498) | human gut metagenome | biome: human feces; feature: human gut; material: feces | place: Australia | collected 2012
AAGGTTGTACCGCTGAGCACAGACGCTTCCAGGAACGCTTCCGGCAGCTGATTGCCGCCGATAAGCCAGCCGGCACCCAAAAGCCCGAACATAATTACCGTGCCAATAATCCACGAAAGCAGTGATTCTCCGCGCTGCTTTTCAAGCCTTGCAAGATTCCAGCCGATAATAATTGCAAGTGCCGGAAACATAGGCAGAATATAAGAAACGAGTTTGGTTTGGGAAATGCTGAAAAACAGCAGTACAAACACCCACCAGATATTGAAAAATGACATTTTAACAAGTTCTTCGCTGCTTGCTTCGGATATGGAGGCACGGATTGACTGCAAGAGCAGGCCCGTCCATGGGAACATGCCCAAAATTATTACCGGCAGATAGTACCACCACAGAACGCGGTCAGGGTGTTCCGGCGTAGTAAAACGCGTCAGATTATGAAAACCAAGAAAAGTATTGATAAATTCCATGCCATGCGCCTGATACATCAAATAATACCACGGCGCGGCAATGGCAAAGTAAACAACAAGCCCGCGGATAACGTGCATTTTTAAAATTTCACGTAAATTACCGGTAAAAAGCAGGTGCAGGAAAATAATCGCACCGGGAAAAACTATGCCGATGGGGCCTTTGGTTACAGTGGCCAGAGCCATGGCAATATACATTACCCAGTACCATTTGTGCTGATAACATAAAAGCGCGGCTGTCATAAAAAACAATAAAGTCGTATCGGTAACTGCGGCCTTGCCAAGATAGAAAAACTCCACGCAGGTAGTTAAAACAATGGAGGCCCAGAATCCGGCACGTTCCGAAAAAATATTGCTTACCGAAAAATAAAGCATTACCGAAGTTGCAACGGCCATTAACGCCGCCGGGAAACGTGCTGCCGCTTCCCCGTCGCCAAAAAGGCCTATTGAAGCAGCTACCAGCCAGTAGTACATTGGCGGCTTGTCATACCAGAAATTGTCAAAAATACGCGGCGATAAGTAATCGTTGTACTTAATCATTTCACGTGCGGTTTCCGCATAAACCGGTTCGTCCGGATCAAAAAGCGGTACAGAACCTATTCCCCACAAAATGGTTACTAAAGCTAATACTGCAATAATAATCAGGCTTTGGAGATTCAAATTTTTCATTAAAGACCTTCCTTCCGGCGTGCCAAGTAGTCGTTATATGTTTTCGGAATACCATGCTCTATATCCATTTGCGGTACAAAGCCAAGCAGAGCTTCCAGTTTTTTATTGCTTAAAACAGAACGGAAAATATCACCGCTGCGCGCTGGCGCATAGTTTACAGTAAGTTCATGCCCACAGGCAGATTTAAAAGCTTCAAGCAGGGTGTTGAGCGTGGTTTCTTTTCCTGTTGAAATATTAATAACATTATAGCCGGTAAGCGCAACTGCTTTAGCCGCAGCCTGCGCAATATCGCCGGCATAAACAAAATCACGTGTTTGTCCGCCGTTGCCGAAAACCGTCAAAGGCTTATTCTGAACCAGCAGCTTGCAGAAGATACTGATAACGCCGCCTTCTCCACCTTCACCCTGACGCTCGCCGTAAACGTTAGCAAAGCGCAGCACCGTGCAGTTAATGCCGTACAAATCGTGGTAAACGCGCATATAATGTTCGGATGTCATTTTTGTAATGCCGTAGCAGGATGCCGGCAAAAGCGGCAAATCTTCAGTAAGCGGAATGTTGGGGTTATCTCCGTAAACGGCCGCGCTTGATGAAAATACCACGGATTTAACATTGTATTTGCGGCAGCATTCCAGAATATTAATCAGCCCCAGCAAATTAACATTGCAGTCCTCCTGCGGGTGCTGTAAAGAATACGAAACCATTGTCTGCGCGGCAAAATGAATAACGGCGTCAAAATGTTCTGCTGCAAACAGAGCATTAACGGCGGATTCATCACAAACATCGCCTACGCACAGCTTCATATTTGCCGGTACATTTTTGGCAGAACCGCTGGAAAGATTGTCGAAAACAACCGTTTCATGCTCATGCTGTGCATTAAGGTATTCCAAAAGATGAGAGCCGATAAAACCGGCTCCCCCTGTAACAAGTAATTTCATCAGTTCTCTCTCTCTTTCAAATTATTGGCAGCAATAATGTTTGAACCAAAAGCGCGGATGGAAATAAAAGCACCCAGCAAAAACGGGAAATACTCGGCTGTAAAACGCCACAGCACTGCCATAATGCCTACCATGCCTTCCGGCAGAAGCGACGCGAACAGCACGATAAAACCTGCTTCGGCAATGCCGCTGCCGCCCGGAGTCGGCGAAAAATATAAAACCAGGTTTAAAAGCACCATCCTGCCCATAACCTGCAGCCAGTCAAATTGAATATTCATACCTAAAAAGAACATTGGCACAGTAGCGTAAATGCCCAAAAGGCTGATACCCGATTCAATAAAAGCACGCAGAATCATCAAAGGATGCCTGCCCATAATAAACGATGCTTTTTTGAATTCATAATAACTGTTAAAGCATTTGCGCCTGTAATCGTGCGACAGCTTGCCTGTCAGCGCAACCAGCCAGAACTCCGGATAGCGCGTACGCATAAGCAGCACCACTGCCACAGGTATGGAAATAAATATTATGGATACTGCCGCGATAACTGCCGGCGGCATCCATTCGCTTAAAAAAGCGTCATTATACAAAACAAACGGCACCAGTAAAATTAAAAAAGTTATCGACATAATCGTGCGCACAAAAACAATTACCGTTGCTTTGGCAACAGGCACATTCGCCCTTTTCATAAACATAATCTGGGCTATTGCGCCACCGCTGGCACCGGGAGTAAGCACCGCCAGAAAATAATTACTTAAAACTACATTGATAACTTCTTTAATGCTCAGGCGTTCATCCGTTACACGCGCCAGAGTCATCAGCCTCAGGCCGTCAAAAATAAGCCCAACGGCCAAAATACCGAAGGCTGCCGCAATGCTCCACGGCTTGAACATGGTTAAATATTCAAGCGCCCTTATATCAAATGTAAAGTAGATAACCGCTGCCGGTATCAGGACAATAATTACAAAAACCAGCAGCAGCCTGCCTATCAATTTTTTGTTCATAATTAAAGCCTGCCAAAATTAATTAGTTCTATCCCCTGTTCACGGGCAATGTTTTTATTGCTTTCAGATAAAAAAGCATTTAACTCATCATGCCAATGATAACCCCATTTGAAGTTTTGTGCAAGCAAAACATTATCTGCCCCGGGATGGGTCATTATTTCACTCGTCCCCTCAGGCAAAGCAAGCAAAATGTTTTTAACCAGAAGTTCATTTAAGTTGCCGCCTGCCAGCATGCCAAAAAAGTGCTGCGGGTAAATAAGCCCTGCTTTTTTGGCTTTGTTTTTTGCCAGCGCGCTGCAAAAGCTCAAACCGTCCCTGCCTATTTTTCTGCCGGCTCCGGCGCTAAACCCGCCGGTCCAGAAAATATTTTCTTCCGGCATTCTTATTTTGCGTATTCCGTATTCTCTGCATAAGCGTATAACCATACCGGCAATGCCCGGCAGCACATGCATATGCTGATGGCTGTCGATATGTGTGGGTTTAATTCCGGACTCCAGCACCTTTTCTATCTGTGCACGCAGCTCCTGTTCGAGTTCACTCCTCTTTATACTACCAGTATACCATTTTTTTGCAAAAACTGTATAATCTTCTGCAAAAACTCCCTGCGAAGTAAGCAAAGAATTTACACCTTTTTTTAAAACAGGCGCAACTCCGCCAACAAGAGTTAAATGAATTCCGATTCCCAGCTCAGGATTTTGGGCAGCAAGATGTGCCGCTTCCTCAAAATAAGGAGCTCCCGGCATAATCGATGTGCTTGTAATCATGCCTTTTTGGTGCCCTTCTATAATTCCTTTATTAATCAATGGATGCAGACCGAAATCATCGGCATTAATTATCAGTTTTTTCATAAATTCTCCGGTTATATACGTTTATAATTGGCAAAATGCAATTTAACAAAATTTGCAAGGCTTTCTTTGCCAAATTTTTCCGCAATCAAGCGTGCACAACTGGTTGCAGCGTCACTTCCGCCTTTGGGAATCTGTATGCCTGCCTGTGCTTCCAATTCTGCCATAATGCGAAGAAACTCGGCACGAGCCAATACCGAGGCGGCTGCTACGGCAATATCCGCTTCTGCTTTTGGCATCTGCACAACTTTAACGGCGGGATATTTTTCGTGAATGCGCTGCGTTATATCATTATGCACGGCAAAACGGTCTACAAGGGCATAAACACAGCCTGGGCATTTGCCTATTACCCCCGTAAGTGCTGCTGCGTGCCCGCTGCTTAATAAATGGTTTAAATTCTGCCCTGCCGCTTTAAGCTGATTGTAGCGGTAGTTATACATTTTAGGCGTCAGCGCTAAAACAGATACTGCCAGTGCCGCAGAACAGATTTCGTCTTTCATTTTCAGCAAATCTTTATCACTGACAATTTTGCAGTCTTTAACGCCCAGGCTGAAAAGCCTTGAAGCGCTTTTCTCATCACAGGCAACTGCCGCAACCACAAGCGGGCCGAAAAAATCGCCTTTGCCGGATTCGTCACTGCCTGCCCAGATACCATTAAATCCCGGCAAATCTTTCATCAGGCAATAGTTTGTGCCTGTGTTGCTTTCGTCTGCCAGTATATCTTTGCAGGCTTGTGTAAACGCTGCATTTTTGCCGTTCCAAACAAATTTTATGCCTTTTTTGCCGTTATAAACGGATAAAACAGCTTTATCCGTACCTTTGGCAAGCACTAACTGGCAGCCGTATTGCAGGCTTTTTTCTTCAGCACTTACACCGTTTTCACTGAATTTTTTTACTAATTCTTTAATATATGCGCCAAAATCAGTGTTCAAGCTGAGCCTCCGCAGCGGCCGCAGCCATCTGCATTATTTTTTTCAGCGGCATTTTGCTTGCTTCAGCAAGCTTACGGCAATCTTCAAATTCAGGCGCAATGTTTAAAATTTGCCCTCCGGCCTGCGAAAATTTAACTTTTACGCTTCCCTGCGGCAATGCAACCTCTATAAAGCTTCTTTCGCTGCAATGGCGCGCAACATCATAGTAGCGTATGCCTAATGTAGTGGTTTCAGTTAAAATAATTTTTTCAAGAACCGGCAAGTCCTGCGGGTGCATTAAAACTGAAAGCATCTGCGCCGGGCGCCCTTTTTTCATAATTATAGGCGTAATCCATGCATCAAGGGCACCGGCAACCATTAATTTTTCCTGTACATAGGGCCATACTTCGCCGCTCATGTCATCAATATTACATTCCGCAACTGTTAAAGCGTGGCTTTTAACTTCTTCAACAGTACCAAGCGTAGCACGCAGCACGTTAGGAATTTCAAGGTTTCTCGTTCCTGCGCCATAACCAACTTTTTCTGCGCTGAAGCCTTTAGGCGTATCAGCAGAAGGTTCAGCAAGTGCAGCCATTAATGCGGCTCCGGTAGGTGTTGCCAGTTCGCGTTCAATGTTTCCTTTGGCATAAAGCAGCCCATGCGCCAAAAGTTCGGCAGTTGCAGGTGCAGGCACGGGCATCAGTCCGTGTGCACACTGCACAAAACCGTAGCCGGTTTTAATTTCAGACACATAAATTTTTTCTATGCCGAGGCTTTCCAAAGCCAGGCAGCTGCCGACAATATCAATAATTGTGTCAACTGCCCCTACTTCATGAAAATGCACTTCTTCAAGGCTTTTGCCGTGAACTTTTGCTTCGGCGAGGCCAAGCATGCGGAAAACATTTACCGCTTTATCTTTTATATTAGTGCTTAAATCTGAATTTTCAATGATAGTTTTGATGTCGTTAAAATTTCTGTGCTCATGATGGTGATGATGTTCTTCACCTTCGCAGCCATGGGCATGATGATGGCAGTGATGCCCGTCATTGTGTTCATGAAGATGTGCTTCTTCTGCTTCGGCTGCTTCCGTTACGCCCGGAATTTTAACATTGAAATAAGCTGCATTTATGCCGCATTTATCTGCGCGTGTATTAATAAGTTCATATTCGCCAAGGTTCATCTTTTTAAGCTCTGCTTCTATATAAGCAGCGTCAGCGCCAAGGTCAATAAGCGCGCCAAGCAGCATGTTGCCGCTGATACCGGAAAATGCTTCTATGTAAAGTGCTTTCTTCATGTTCTCACCTCATATGATTAATAATGCTTGCCAAACGCCCTGCGCCAAAACCGTTGTCGATATTTACAACGGCAACGCCTGCCGAACAGCTGTTCAGCATGCCCAAAAGCGCGGATAAGCCTTTAAAGTTTGCCCCATAACCGACACTTGTAGGAACCGCAATAACAGGCTTGTCTACAAGCCCGCCCACAACGCTTGCCAGTGCGCCTTCCATACCGGCTACAACAATTACCGCGTTGGCATCGCGTATAATATCAATTTTAGAAAACAAACGGTGAATCCCTGCCACGCCGACATCATACACGCGTTTAACCGTATTGCCCATAATTTCCGCTGTCAGTGCGGCTTCCTCAGATACCGGCAAATCGCTGGTACCGGCAGTTACAACGGCAATATAACGTTTTTCGTCTTTTGGCAGAGGATTGCGTTCAATTTTTATGAATCCTGCGTCTTTATAATATTCCGCATCAGGAACTGCTTTTTTTACAGCGGCAAATTTTTCTTCGTTTGCCCTTGTGCCGATTATATTGCTGTGAACCTCAGCCAGCCTGCTCATAATTGCCGCCGTCTGCTCTGCCGTTTTTCCCTCACAGTAAACAACTTCGGCAAATCCCTGGCGCAAACTGCGTTCATGGTCTATCATGGCAAAGCCCAAATCAGTATATTCGCTGCTGCGCAGTTTTTTTAAAAATGTTTCGTCATCAATTAAACCCTGCTTAAAATCTTTAAGCAATTCATAAGTCTGCTCTTTATATCCCATAGTTTTCAATCCTTTTAACTCTTAAAAATAAGTTCTTCCAACTATTTAATTATACAACTTGGAGCAGGCTTATAGCAAGCAGTTCAATTACTTTGCTTTATTTTAAAGCATAAGCAGTAAGGCTGGCCGTTAAAACAACATCACCTGCAAAACCGTTTTTGCTACGTTCAATTACAACATTTGCGGGTACAGCAAGGCGTTTTTGCTGCTGCAAATCATATAAAAAGGCAGCCGCTTTATAAAAACTGCCGGTAAGCACAATATTTACCGTTACAGATGTATATGCTGCTTTTTTCTGCTTTTCCTGCGGAACAGGTTTAATGCTTTCAATACGCAGGTTATATTTGCCGGCAAGCGCTGTATATTCCTTAATTAATTCTGCCGTTGTTATCTGCGGCGGCAGCAATTCATTTGCCAGTAAAGCTGCTTCATTCTGCTGTTTTTGCAGCGCGCTGTAATCCTCATATTGTTCTGCAAAAGCAAGATAATTATTAAGATTCTGCTGCTTTTCTTCAAGCATTTCTCTGCTTGTATTAATGGAATTTTGAAGCGGGTCTGTAGCTAAAATTTTTATTGCCAGACATAAAAGTAAAGCCGCAATAAAAATAAGGCAATATTTATCAGTACGTTTTAAATTTTGCAATTGCAGATATAAATCCTGCATTTTTTACCTTCTTTCTATAAGTACATTAAAAGCAGTATATTGTTTGCCGTTTAGTTCTTCTGTTTTAAGTTCCGTTAATTCTGTTTTAAGGTTGGCTTTTTTGCCGCTGAGCATTTCGGTAAATTCTACTGCCTTATCAATATTTGCGGCGTAACCGGCAACAGTAAGCTGCTTTTTATTTTCCTGCTGCTCAATTCTTTCAAGCCAGCATCCATGCGGTACGGCGCTGCTGATATCATTTAACAGTTCATTCCATGTTATACTTTGCTTTTTTATATTTTTAGCAAATTTTAAACGCTTGTTAACCTGCATATTTAAAGCGGCACTTTCTTCATAACGCTGCTGCCAGACTGCACAGGCAGCAATTTTTCCGTCAATTTCTTTTAACTGCTGCTGCACTATAAAAAGTTCTGCTAATTGCCAGCCCCAAAAAGCAAGCATAAAAACAACGGTAAAAACAGCTGCACCGCGGTATACTTTCCACCTCGGCAGGCTGAAACTGCTTTTATTATGCCCGGCCAAATTAAATTTGCTGTTGTTTGCCAAGCACAATGCTGCACCTATTGCAGCCGCAAAAGAATTTAAATGCTGCAAATTTTCATCCTGTAAACATTCGTTAAAGCCAACGCTATGTGAAATATCATTTTTAATTACAGGCAATGCAATTTCAGATGACAGAATATCGCTTTTTAAACTGTCATCACAATTTATAATAACATGTTTAAATTCAATATCCGGCAGCGCAGATATTATGGTTTTTATTTCATCGGCCAAACTTTCCCCGTCAAACACATTAACAGTTTTTTGCAATACCGGCATGCCGTCAGCAAAAGCGGTTAATACACATTCATCATCCGCAAGATAATCACATAATAAAAAATAAGTATAGTTTTTGGCAAATGTTTGTTCAATAGCCAAACAGCGCAGAAAGATTCCGCCAAGCGGCAGTTCTGTTTTTACAGCCGTTTCTTTTATAACCTGATAAATATTTTCAGGCATAACTACGGCCGTTACTCTGTTCAGTTCTTCTTTTAAATGTGTGTTATAAACGGCCGCATAACAAAATCCTTCTGCGCTGCTGCCAAGTTCATGAACAATTTCCCATTTGGCAGCTTCGCGTAATTCCTGTTCTTTTAAATATGGCAGCTGTAAGTTAAGCAACGCTGTTTTATCTGCTCCAGCAGTAAAAACAAGCACGCCATTACTGATATTTTCTTCTTTAAAAATTTCATCAATAAATACAGCAAGTTTTTCTTTATTAAAAACATAAGCGTCTGCTGCCAATTCCTGCGGCAGCTGTTTTGATATCAGTTTTTCAACTGTATTAATGCGTTTACTGCAATTTACAACTGCAATCCGTATAACATCAGAAGCAATATTGGCAGCAATAATATGTTTGAATTTATTAGCTAATAATTTATCTTTTAAAATTTTGTAATCCATTCTCAACTTCCCTAAAAATTAAATAAATTCCAATAAAAATTTGCCAAATAACCGGCATATAATAGCGCAGTAAAAGCACCGGCACATAAAAAAGGCCCAAACGGTATAGCGTCCTGTTTATTTTTAACACCGGTTATCATTAACAATATACTTATAATTCCTCCGCTAATAAAAGAAAGCAATAAAAATATAACGGTATTTTCAAAACCAAGCCATAAGCCTGCCGCTGCGCTCAGCTTAACATCCCCTCCGCCCATGCCGCCGCGGCTGATTAAAAAAATTGCCAGCATAACGGCAAAAGCAAAAACAGAACCGAATACGCCGTTAAGCAAACCTCCCGGCAAATACAAACAGCTGTAAATAAACCCTCCTGCTGCAAATATAAGCACTAAGCTGTCAGGTATAATTTGCAATTCGTAATCAATTAAACTTATTAAAATAACTGCGCAGCAAAATATAAAAAACAGCAGCAATTTAAGCCCGAACTCTGCTTGCATTCCGCATAAAACAAAAGCGAAGCCTGTTAAAACTTCCGCAAATAAATGGCTGATGCCATACTTAACTCCGCAATAGCGGCAGCGGCCTTTTAAAAATAAATAACTTAAAACTGGAATAAGGTCTGTTACCGTCAGCTTCTTCCCGCAGAAATCACAGGCCGACCTGCCAACAACAACTGATTGCCCACGCGGCAGACGGCAGGCACATAAGTTTAAAAAACTGCCAAGTGCAGTGCCTGTAAAAAAATAAAAAAGCAGCCAGTAAAACATATTTTTTCAATCACCATAAGTTCAATTTTTTGCTTTAAAGAAAGCGCAACCCTGATATTATAGCAAAAAAATAACAGCAGACGCAAGAAGCATCCGCTGTTATGCATCTTTTAAATTTTAAATTTTTTATTTACCGGTACGTCCGCGTTTTGTAAACGGTTTACCTTCTTTGCAGAGCGGGCAGTCGTTCGGGTCGTAAGTGGGAACGTCCAGGTGCAGCAATGCTTCGGTGCGCATGCCAAAATCAACTTTGCCGCCGCTGCGGTCTACCAAAAGGCCGATACCAACAGGTATTTGATTTATTATTATATGG
>OBII01000922.1_pt1 | contig 10002 bp, 10 predicted proteins | sample 2433771 | NCBI WGS metagenome assembly OBII01 (sample SAMEA2452127, study PRJEB22498) | human gut metagenome | biome: human feces; feature: human gut; material: feces | place: Australia | collected 2012
AGCTCAGGCGGCCAACAAACGGGTCGGAAGTTGTTTTAAACACCAAAGCTGCCATCGGTGCGTTGGCATCACGTATTTCTTCTTCGCCGGTTTCCGGGTTAACAACGGTAAAGTCATTCAAAATTGCCGGGTAAGTATAGTCAATAATAGCATTCATTACACGGCCAAGGCCGATATCTTTATAAGCGCTGCCGCAGAGTACCGGGAAAATAATGGCCTGGCGGATACCTTTAATCAGGCAGTCCATAATTTCCTTGTCGCTGATGGTTTCGCCTTCCAGATAACGCATCATGCAGTCGTCATCCGCTTCAACCGCAGCTTCAACCATTTTTTCATGTGCTTCTTTGGCTGCTTCCATATATTCTTCCGGAATATCCATTTCGATGGAATCGTTGCCGTTAGCTTTATAAGCCTTCATTTTATAAATATCAATAACGCCGCAGAAGCCGGATTCTTTACCCAAAGGCAGCTGCAGAGGCAATACGCGTTTGCCTATTTTAGCGCGCAGATTATCAAGAATGCTGTCAAAGTCAGCATTTTCACGGTCCATTTTATTTACGAAAACTATGCGGGGCAAATGTGCTTCTTCAGCAAGTTTCCAGCACTGTTCGGTGCCAACCTGCACGCCGCTGGTTGCGCATACAACAATAAGAGCACTGTCAACCGCACGGAATGCGCCTTTAACTTCGGCCACAAAATCTGCAAAGCCCGGAGTATCAATAAAGTTGATTTTAGTATCACGCCATTCAACCGGTGCCAAAGTAGCGTTTACGGATACGCCGCGTTTAATTTCTTCCGGTTCATAGTCAGTGGTGGTAGCGCCATCTTCAACCTTGCCCATTCTGGTAATTGCGCCCGAACGGTACAGCAGGCCTTCCGTAACTGATGTAGTTCCTGCCCCACCATGGCCCACAATGGCCACATTGCGGATTCTGTCTCCGGTATACTCTTTCATACTTATTCCCCCTTGTTTACAAACATTATTGAGATATATTTTCTGCAAAAATTTTATATTTCCTTTAATTGACAGTAAATTTGGAAAATTATTTATTTTTAGTACCAAAACTGTTGCATAAGTAACAAAAAACGGTACAGCTTGTAACTGTACCGTTAAAAAATTTTTATTTACTTAAATTCTACTTTTAAATGCTGGCGTTCTACCATGCGCTGGAATTTATATTTAGGATGCCCTACCATTAAAGTGCCGCAAATTTTAAACTTGTGCGGCACGCCTACCAAATCCAAAAGCGGCTGGTAGCCTGCTATGCCGCAGGTCTGGATAAACCCGGCAATGGTTGTGCCAAGCCCGATTGTAGGCGCAAAAAGTTCTGCATAAGCCCACGCCTGCTCGGCATTGCTTACGCCGGTTCTGTTAAGGCGTTTTGCCGTTGCAAAAATAAGCATCGGCGCATTGCGGGCAATGATATCCTGTCCGCGGTCATTATACGCACGCAAAACGGTTGTAAAATAACGTTTGTCGCTGCTACCTGCGTCAATCTCCTGCTGCATCCATTCTGCCGTTGCATCAGCAATCTTTTTAATGGTTTCCTTATCGCGGATAACGATATAATACATACCCTGCGAATTACCGGCAGTAGGCGCATAGCGGCACACATCAAGCAGCTTTACAATTTCTTCCTCAGAAGGAGGTTCCGGTTTAAACAGGCGCACACTGCGGCGCATACGCAAAAAATTATATGCAGTTTCACTGTCCAGAACCGGCATCGGCAAAGGTTTCTGCTTTGCCAGCGGCGCATATTTGTTATCAAGCGCGCCCATAGGGCAAATGGCAACGCAGTGCCCGCAGCTCATGCAGCCGCGGTCAAAATCACATTTCGGCCCATCTTCCCCCATAGATAAAATGCAGGACGGGCAGGCCTGTACGCAAAGCCCGCACTTAACACATTTTTCGGTATCAACTTTCAACAAATCCATGCCGTCACCTCAGTCTTTAAAATATATAAATTCCAAACCACCAAAATCGGTTAAAAAGTTAGCATTTTTATACGCCTTGCCGCACAATTCCTTATTCTTGTTCTGTGCGCCTTCTGCATTGGCAATGCCAAGGTAAGCGCAGGCTGCCTGTGCATCAAACTTAGCGGCGTTTTCCAAAAGAGCGGCTTTTTCATCATCATTGAAACTGCCTTTATTGGGATAAACATCCGTAGCCGCAATAATAAATACAAGCTGCCCGTTCTTTTTGGCTATAACATGCGGAAACATCTGCATGTTAGGATGCATCATTTCTATTTCATAAGCATTGGCCTCAAGATAACGGCTCAAAATCTGCAAACCGAATTCATGAATTTCTTCTTTCGTCATTAACTGCGGCATTTTTCTGCTCCTTAAAAGAATTATAAATTTATTATACCATGCCATGCAAAGCTAAACCAGCTTTTTCCGACTCGCTAGTCACAAAAAATAGGCAAAATATATTTTTATTTCTGTCTGCAAATACAGCCAAACAGTAAAAATATGTAAAATTCTATACAAAAAACAGCATACGTTTTATCATATCCTATAAATTAAAATATTGCAAGCCTGACGCACAAAAAATCCGGAATTTTAAGCCGGATTTTAAATTAAACATGCGCAATATTTGTATAATATGAAATTTTTCGTTAATAGTATATAAATCAGCGGTGTTTAAGATAATGAGCAGGCTGCTTTTACTGATAACAAGAGCTTCAGACATTATATTTTCCATTGCTTATATTTCAGTTAAACGTTGATAAATTTTACAAACCACTAAAATAACGCTATACTAAAAGCAGAACAGTTTTGAGGAGGCAGCCATGTTAAGTTATAATTTTTACCAATACAGCGTAAACATAAATCCGTTAATGTTTGATGACGGGCACGGCGATTACAACCGCAGTTACGAGCGTGACTATGACGATTTCGACTATGCCGATTACTCCACCGACCACCGTGACAATAATTACCGCAATTTTGAAAAGAAACGCCGCAAAAGCGAAAAAGAAATTATTAAAGATATTTTAAAAAGGTGGGATTAATACCTTTACCGCTATAATAAACGTAAAAGCGGGGTGGATTTATGATTAACGAAACTTTAAAAAATTACAGCAAAGAACAATTAATAAAACTGATTGAAGGCTACTGCAAAAACTGGCTTGCCATGGACGGCGTATGGTTTCAATCTATAGAGCGCAAATACGGCATGGATGAAGCCATGGAACATGACTGTGCCATTTGGGAAAAATTTACTGTAATTGAAGCCAAACGCATAAAAACTTTTTTGAACCTGCCGGAGCACCCCGGCATAGAAGGGCTTAAACAGGCCTTAAAATTGCGGCTTTACGCCAATATTAACCGGGATGAGATTATTACCGAAAGCAATACATTAATATACCGAACTACGGAATGCCGCGTACAGCACGCACGCAGCAGCAAAAACATGCCGCTGCACCCCTGCAAAGCAGTTGGCATTATTGAATACAGCGGTTTTGCCAAAACTATCGACAGCCGCTTTACCTGCGAATGTTTAAGCTGTTACCCCGATATTACCGACAATACCTGCCACTGCGCATGGAAGTTTACTCTGAAGGATTAGTTTCAGGCGCTTTCTCAGCGCCGTTTTCCGTAAATTTATATTCAGTTTTTTCTGTAAGCGTTGTAACTGTGCCGCCCGTTTTCCACGGTGCGGCTTCTTTTATTGTTCCGGCAGTTACAAGCCCGTTTTCATCAAAATAAACGCAGGTATCTTTTTTAAACTCCACAAAACCGGCGTTGCTGTTATCCGCCATATTTTGCTGCCAAAAAGCCGGCCTGAGCTGGGTATCCTCATTCAGTGTCCCCATCTTCACTGCGCCATTATCGTAAAATTCCAAAATTGAACTATCCGCAAAAGTTACAAACCCATACTGCCCTTCGCCAAGGCTGACAGTTGCCCGCGAAGCTATTGTTCCGCTTAAAACCGTGCCCTGCTTGCTAAAAGTAACGGCGGTGTCATCCTTATAACGCAAATGCCCGTAGCTTGGCAAAGCAATATTGTAAACGCTGCCAGGCCAGTAACGATGATGCCGCGGAAACCACGCCCCGCCGGTATAAGCGGAAACAAAATAATTATCGTTAATGATGCGCTGCCAGCCCTGCGGGCGAAGATATGTATCATCCGCAAGCGTTCCGCTGATTACTTCGCCAATGTCATTTAAACGCACAGCGGTTTTCTTTTTAAACTTAATCGTTTCGCCTACACTCCACCCCTGCGGATGAAGTTCAGTATTTTTATCAAGCATGCGGCTGCTGTCGGCAAAACACAAATTACTGATACCAAAACATAACAGCACTGTAAATATAACGGCTTTTTTCAGCATGGTTATCACCTCTCTTCAAAATTCTTTTATTCAATATTTTTATCATTCACATAAAAATTAAACCTGTATTTTTGCAAAAATTATACCACAAAAACTGTTTAATAAACAATTTTTGTGGTATTCTACTAAGCTATCAATATGTCAAATGTTTTAAAGTATATTCATCTTTATAATAATCGCGCTGTCCGTCCGTTTCTCCTTTTTTATCAATAGTTAATTCAAAAAACTCAATATTCCACGCCTTACATAATTTATATAAATATGGCATATTCCCTTGTACCATTTCATTAAACTCATGCTTTGGGCGGTTATGAACTTTAATTAAACCTCTGCTAACTTCTTTTAGTTTTTTATCTTTATCATTGGAAAAAATAACCGCTGGTAAAATTTTTTCTAAATCTACGCTTGAATTTTTATAGCTTTCTTTTATTCTCTTATAGGACGAATTATTAACTTCTATTTTTGTTAGATAAGTTTTTATTTCCGTTACTGCTCTCAAAATAGTTTCACTGCTATTTTCATCTTTTAATTCAGCAAGTAATAAAGTATTTTCTTTATTGTTTCTTAAAATCAAATCTATTTTGCCTTGTTTACTATATTGCACCCTATTTACTGGTACTTGATAATCTATAACTTCGTAATTATCATCGCTACATAAGCTAATTTTAAGAGAATTTTTAGCTATATTTTCTTCATTGCGTTTAGATTTATTATTAATTTCTATATTTTCAGGTTTATGTAAAACATTATAAATTCTTTCTTTTTCAACGGCCATTTTATTTTCAGGAAAAAGATATTTTTCAAATGCACTGCTATCTAAAATATTATATTTTTGAAGTATTTGAGCTGCAACTACTTCACTATAATATTCATTAGTATCATTAGTTACACTTTGATAATTAACTTCTTTCCTCTTATAAACATCTTCTGTCATATTATTATTAAAACTTTGCAATACTTGTATCTTAGAATATTCACCCTTCATATATTTTTCAGACATGGCCATCTCTCCTTTTATATATTTTTATACCTTATTTCTTCTTTCACTAAAATATTCCTGCTTCAAACAATAAATATTTTATCTCTTACAACCTTTTCTGCACCGTACTTTTCTATAAACCACTCTGTATTCACTGTATGTACCGGTATGATATACTGCGGATTTATCTTTTCTAAAAATCTTTCCAAATCATTACAATCTGCATGCCCGCTGGTATGGATATCAACTATCTCCATGCCAATACTTTGAACAAAGTCTAAAAAATCTTTAATTATTTTTTGTTTTTTATATCCATCCCACATGGAATAAATTAAAACACTCCCCGATAGTGGTTTAATGCTGTTAAGTTTTTGCAAGTAATTTTTAAAACTGCTGCGTACACACATTACAAACTTTTTATCGGCAATTTGTTTTTCACCCATTTTTTTATTGCCATAACCGGCAAAATATTTACTGTATTCTTCTTCATCCATTCCTTTAGACGTAAAAGCATATACATTATTAAATGTACACGGATTAGGAATGTTATTGCCGCAAAGATCTGTTACAAGACTCATATAAACATCTTGCAGCATTATGCGTTTTACTTTATTAGCAGCTTTATAAACCGTAACAACACGGTCAATATTAAGCGCAGACATTAACACAAATACCTGATTGGCATTTTCCATTACGTCCGCCATTTTATTTTCCAATTCTGCCTCTTTCGCATTAACGCCATCTTTACCGGCATTTGTGCCTTCGCATATAACTGCATCAACATTTTGAGGCATTTTATTTAGATAACTGCTAAAATTTTTTCTTCCGTTGCCACGGAAATCTCCTGTATATACTACCGTTTTATTTTCAGCCTCAACAATAAAAGAATAAGCATCACATGCCGAATGGTCGGCAAAAACAGGCGTTACTCTTATATCACCAACTATTATTGGTTTACTGTCGTAAAAATACCCGGCCGGTACAAAATTTACAATATTATTTTTATATTCTTCCGTAGCTTTAAAAATATCGTAAGCCAATTTTCCCATATATACCGGAGGCAAGTTTTTAGCCAAACTTAAAAGCCCGACATGGTCTGCATGATAATGTGAAATGAATATTGCAGAAAAATCATTTTCTCTAAGAATTTTATCAAAATCAAATCCATTTTCTACGACATCTTCAGCTTTTATAACCTCCGTTTCTTCTATAGGATTAAGTTCCAGCCCGGCATCTAATAAAATTTTTGTTTTATCAGTAGAAATTTCTATTACATTGCCGCCAATTTGATTTATACCTCTATGTACTGTAATTTTCATATTTTCACCTGCTTATAAATAATTTTTTAATGTTTCTTGTAAATATTGAATGTATTTTTGTTTTATTTCTTCCGGTTCACTTATAATAATATTTTTTCCGTAAGAAGCCAGCCATTGATAAAAACCGGGGCTGTCACTTACTTTTACAGAAGCGTTAAAAGTACCGTCTTTATTATCGGTAATAAAAGTATTAACACCGAATTTTTTTAAAATTTCCCGGCGGCACCCATAATTACATTTTAGCTTTACACTTATAAAATTACCAATCCACATATTAACGCTGCTGCGTAAAAATTTTTCTATTGTTTTACCATTAGTAAGTTCATTAAGTTCTTCTATTTCATCCTGAATTCGAACTTTTTCTTCAAGTAATGTCAAATTTTCAAGTAAATCAATTTTAAAAACTGTTAAATGATTATGCGTGGAAGGATTTGCCAGCAAAAAATATTCCGTCCCTGACAGAAATACGTAATATGGACTTACCTTATAAACATAGCCATTGCGCCGCATTATTTTTTTATTATTTGCTTTTTCATTACGGTACTGAAATTGCACCTGCTTTCCGGCAGTTATTGCACGTATCAATAAATCAAATTTTAGTTTAAATTTATTATCGGCAATTTTTAAATCGTCATCAACAAAAGTTGTACGGGCGATAATTTTTTCACCTTCCGCCGTAGCAAGTTTTTTAATTTTTTTTATAAGTTTTCTTGTATCTTCTACCGTTAAAAATTGTGCTTTAGCAACAGCATCAGCCAATATTTTCAGCTCGTAATCCTCAAAATCCTGGTCTGTCATATACCAGCCTTTATTATGATTAGCACATTTTATAATAGAATAACCGGCATCTTCCAGGCATTCTATATCGCGGCTTATAGCTTTTCTTTCAGCGTCAATCATATAGGCTTTTAATTTTTCTTTTATCTGTGTTGAATTGAGCGGATGAAATTCATCCGTCTTTTTCATCATCTCCAAAATGTATAAAAGTTTCAGTTTGTTATTCTCCGCCATTAAATTCACCAGCCTGTTTTATTTTGCATTACACACTTTTAATTATAAAGCCTGAAAATCTCTTTCTTCAAAATATTATCATGCCATAAATTTATAAGTTCATCTATTTCAAATATACTATATTGCCCATTATCTAATATTTTATCATAATCAAAAGTATTTTCGGAATTTTCAAAACCAAATTTCGATATTTTATTTCTAATATAAATTTTAGCATTTTTACCTGAAATAACTCCATCGGAAAGTGTTGTTAAACAAATAGAATTTTTTCTCTGCCTGTCAAAAATAATATCATCCGGAATATCAACAAAAATAAACTGTATTTTATTCTTATATTTAACAACCATGTTCCAAAACATCTTTAATGATTTAAAATAATCAGAATTATGGTTTTGTTCTTCTTCGTTATCATTTTTGTTAAAAGCAATAACAACTGTTCCACCTTCGTTGTCTTCTAACAATTCTTCAAAATTATATTCGTCATATTCAAAAGAAGGTATATATAAATCATTAACAAATATTATTCTCCTGCTCTTTATTCTTTTCTTAGCATACAAAGCTTCCGTAAGGCATTCAATTATATTATCTATTCTTTTTTTATTCTCATTATTGATAACATAATGAACAGGATGACCGTAAAAATTTTTTAAAATTCCTGTTCTGTAAATTCGTTTTATTTCATTTTCAAACTTCAAATTTATTAATAGCTTTCTTACTTTATCCATTATTTCATTTTCATTGTAAGCAGTTTTCTTAATCAAGTACTCACTAATACCGCAACTAAATGAAAACAAATATGAATTTTCTATATTTACAAGTTTACCGCTATTCGGAAAACGTATAGCTACTAAACTTTTACCCCATTGAAAGCGTTTTAAATATGTTTCTAATTTAATTTCTTCAATAAAATCAATATTTAAATTTGAAGTATAAAAAATTTTAGTAAGTTCTGTCTTTAAAATGGCTTCAGGCTTATTTTGGCAAATTTCATCAAAATTAATTTTAAATAATCCTTTTATGCCATCATTTTCCAAATCATAAAATCTTAAGTCCATATTTTCATTATCATTTAAAAGCATGTCATAATAATTATTTAGTTTATTAAAATCAACTTCTCCGCTTTCTTTTAAAAATCCCCTTTTTTTCAAAACTTTTTTCATATTGGCGGTAAAATTACAACTAAATTCATAGTACAGCATATTTTTCACCCTTTCTTATTTTTTATTAGCATAACAAATATGCTGTACCATTTTAATCGCAGCAATAAAAATGGCTTAACCATTACAGTTAAGCCTTAAATTTTAAAACAAATCTATCTGGTCGTTTTCCGGCAGGTCTTTTAATGTGCCGTATTCGGCCAGTTTTTCTATTACCGATTTTGATACTTTGGAACGTACACGCAAATCTTCTTGCGAAATAAAGGGTACGCCGCTGCTGCGCGCTTCGTCAATGCTGAGCGCCGCGCTTGTGCCGATACCGCTGAGTGCTGCAAGCGGTATGCGTACGCCTTTTTCCGTCGGCAAAAAGCGTGTCGGATGCGATTTATACAAATCTATCGGTTCAAATTCCAAGCCGCGTTCCATCATTTCCACCGCAAGCTCCAAATAGGTTACGGTATCTTTATCCCTGTTGTTTGCCTTGCCGCCCTGTGCATATACATCTTTAATAAATTTTTTCATATATTCTTTGCCCTTGGCGATATAGGCCGCGTCAAATTCCGGCGCACGCACACTGAAATAAGCGGCATAAAAAGCTTTTGGATAATGCACCTTGCAGTAAGCAATGCGGTAAGCCATTAAAACGTAGGCTATGGCATGTGCTTTAGGGAACAAATACTTAACAGTCTGGCAGGAATTAATAAACCATTCCGGAACTTTGGCCGCCTTCATTGCGTCCAGCATTTTAGGTTCCAAACCGTTTTTTGCAGCCTTGCCCTTACGCACATATTCCATAGTTTTAAACGCAAGGCTCGGTTCTACGCCCATGGCAATAAGGTTTGTCATAACGTCGTCGCGCGTCGCGATTGTATCTTCAGGCGGTTTGCCCTCTTTAATCAAGTCCTGCGCGTTGTTCAGCCATACGTCCGTACCGTGCGAATAACCGGAAACCCTGACTATCTGCCCGAAGTTTTTCGGCTGTACATCCTCTACCATCTGGCGTACAAAACGTGTGCCAAACTCCGGTATACCGTAAGTGCCAACAGAACTGTTAATCTGTTCCGGCGTTACGCCGAGCGCTTCCGTATTGCGGAAAATAGACATTGTAGCCTCATCGCCGATAGGAATTTTAGTAGGTTTAATATGAGTAAATTCTTCCAGCAGCTTAATAACCGTCGGGTCATCATGGCCGAGTATAT
>OBII01000928.1_pt1 | contig 9970 bp, 6 predicted proteins | sample 2433771 | NCBI WGS metagenome assembly OBII01 (sample SAMEA2452127, study PRJEB22498) | human gut metagenome | biome: human feces; feature: human gut; material: feces | place: Australia | collected 2012
TTCCATAAATCTCTCTCGTTTAATTAATTAATAAATATATAATGTTTTATATTTCTTTCTCACTACATATCCTCCCAACTTTTATTGAGCCTGGGCGCTCATTTCTCGTCTCCAGCTCTTATCTCGAACTGGTGGGGGTGGGTATGTTGCCATACTTTATTATATATAGGGAAGCATCTCAAACTTCACTAAATTTTAATAATATTTTTAATCGGCTGCAAAAATAAGCATTTTTTAGGGAATCACCAAACTTTTTTCTAGAAAAGTTGCACTTTACCCGACATTTTATTATAAATATGCGGTTTTTATACACTTTTGCTTATGAAAAACAAGCGAAAGCGGCAGTTTTGTCAAAAACTGCCGCTTTCGCTGAAATACTGAAGTTTCGTAAGTTTCGCCCCCCACGCCCTGACAGGGCAGAAGCTCCTAGCCCAGGGCATCGCCCTGGGTTATCATGGACGCAAACCTGGCGCCCTGTAAGGGCAAAAGCTTTAAAATACCGGGCAATATATAAGGCTTTTGCCCTTACAGGGCGCCTTGCTGACTGCTACTATACCCAGGGCGATGCCCTGGGCTAGGAGCTTCTGGGCCTTCAGCCCGTACTTAAACCACATTTGAAAGTTCTGCCTTTAATTCTTTGTCTAGAACAAAGAGCATATAGAGGGGGATGTTGATGGTTTTTGAACTGTTGTTTCTCTCGTATGGCAAGAGACTGGTGCGAACCAACTTGTCTTGCACCTTCCAGTATGAGTGGCTTCCTTCCGTGACTGTCTTTCCATTTTAACAATTGGGATATAAGTAGTCTTTCCATACGCTAAAAATTATGTTTTGGCAAAGATGCTAATAAACAGTGAATTACGCAAGTAAAATCACATTTTCCTAAGGACTTTTAAGTATATTTATCACATTTTCCTAAGGACTTTTCTGTTAAATCATCACATTTTCTTAAGGACTTTTGACTGGAAATCCCACATTTTTCAAAACAAGTCGTCTCCTGTTACCTGTCTGTTGATCTTTCTTGCATACATATTATTATACAGTCCATGAGGGGTGACAAAAGTTGGTATGAGCGTCTTGGTGGTCTTCGTCACTTTCTTGAAAACCTTCAGGCGGTGTGCCAGATGGGCATCGTATGCCTTGCTTATTTCATATTCCCCATTGCAATATTTCATCTCGCAGATAGAGATGGATTTATCCGAGCGGTCTATCAACAGGTCAATCTGTGTTCCACGTTTCAGGTCTTCGTCTGCCTCCTCGTCTGCCATAACTTTGGCAGTAGGTCGGTAAGACCATGAACAAGGGGTATTGATGCTGCCATCTATGCCCAAAGCTCTGATAATTTCGTTGATGTGGTGAAGGCATACGATTTCAAAGGCATGACCGCACCATGATTCATACTCTGCAGTGGTTTGCATCTTGACCCAATAGTTGTCGAGGAATGCCCCCTTATTATGCATGAATTTGAAATAAAACAGGCAGAAAGGATCTATGAGCTGATACATCATATCTTTCTTCGACTTGCCGAAAGGAGTATAACTGCGGATGAAATCACATTGCTCAAGTTCTTTGAGTATCTGGCTGAACCTTCCGTTGTTTGCCAGTCCCGTGGCGTCCAGCAGGTCTTGTCGGGTCATTCCTTTGCCTTTGCTTTTTAGAGCTGTAACTATGGTAAGATGGTTGTCGGCTTTCTTGAAGAGCGAACTGAACAGACGGTCAAACTCTTCGGTGAGTTCGCCGCCACGGGTGAAGCAAAGCTGCTGGATATTCTGTGCCACACTTTTGTTGTTTTCGAAAAGAGACAGGTAATAAGCTACACCGCCCATTGCCATATAGCACTCAATGATTTCCGGGCGCTCATAATAAAAACCCTGTGCTTTGAAATACTCTTCTACTTCATGCAGCTTGAAGGGAGAGAGCAGAATGTTGTGCGTAATGCGATTATGGAGCCCTCCCCGTGAATTGATAACCTGGTTGAGCATCCAGGTGGTAGCACTTCCACAGGCTATCAGTTTGATGTCGCTGCGGTATGATGCCCAGTCGTTCCAGAAATGTTCCAGTGCACTGATGAAGTGGGAGGCATACGTGTCGAAACATGGAAGTTCATCGAAGAAGATGATTTTTGTTCCTTCTGGCATCTTTTCCAATGCTTTCTGCAGAAGCCGGAATGCTTCCGGCCAATTAGAAGCATCAGTTTCTATGCCTAACTGGTCGTTGAGTGCGAAGCTGAAACTCGCAAGTTGCTCCTTGGTTGTAACATTGTCTTTGCCTGTAATGCGGAATGTAAACCTGTTTTCGAACAGTTCTTTTACAAGAAAAGTCTTGCCTACACGGCGTCTGCCATAGATGGCTATAAATTCTGATTTGCGGCTTGAAATATAGTTTTCAAGCTTTCCAATCTCTTGTTCTCTGCCTATAATATTCTCCTTCATATCTATCTCATATTAGTGAAACCTGTCGCAAAGTTACAAAAAATATGAGATTACGACAACTTTTAAACGAGAAATCTGTCGTAATCTCGATAAAAAAGTGAGATTACGACAGGTTTTCATGAATTTTCTCTTTAATTGACCCTTGAGCCAGTATTCGTTCAGCCTCGTTGTCTGACAGACTCTAGATTGTGATACCGCTCTGCTGAGCCTCTGGCACATTTGCCTTCACACGAACTGTCGCGCCAATGATTGGACCATCGTCTGCGACCACTGTACCTTTTATATTACCGTTTTGAGCCACTGCATTCTGGTATGGGAATGCAACGAACATAAACAATAATGACTGGTACTTTAAAGCATTACCTGCATGTCTCATGATTAATTGGTTTTGTTGGTTTATATTATTGTTTATTCTATTTTTTAATTTGGTTTCTGGTTGCAAAGATAGTCTTTTATCTGTTAAGTGCCGTTAACTAACGTGCCATCGGTGTTTCTTTTTGTTTCATATTATAATAAAGGTGCTATAAGAAAACAAAAGAAGGAGATATGAAACAATATATCTCCTTCTTTTGTTAATTAAGTGTATTTCGACATCTATTTATTATATTCTAATACGTTTGTCGAAAATATGGTATTCAGTCATTGTAGCTTGTCTTATTCAGTATAGCTTGGGTTCTGATAAGCAGCCTTTTCCTCTGCTGACATTTGGAGAGCATCAATCTGTCCCTGTGGAATAGGACGGAGATACTTCTCTGGAGTGATGAGCACACGTTCCCAAGTCTTAGGAGTATGATCGCCAGCTGTAAGACCGCAGATGGTATAGGTTCCTGCAATCTGCTTCCATGTCTGGGTTCGGACGAGATCCCACCAGCGGTAACCTTCACCGAAGAACTCGCGTGAACGCTCTGCCAGAATATACTCGATGGTGATATTCTGAGGTGTAGCATCCTTCATCTGCTGACTGTAGTCTGCCACCTTCTCGCGCTGACGGTTGTTATCGTATGTCCAGACACCTGCACGACCACGAATCTCATTGATCAGATTGCGAGCGGTCCAGTTGCCAGTTGTTGTTGCACCCTTTACTGCAGCCTCGGCAGCGATGAAGTAGAGTTCAGAGAACTTCAATACTGGGTATGGACGTGGGCTGTCACCATTAGGCTTACCCAATTTGTTGCCATTGTCTGAACGGTAGATACCATTCTTCCAATTGTTCAACCATGCATAGCGGCTGATACCACTTGCTGCAATCACCCAGTCGGCACGACCTGGGAGCACACCAGCACCTACATTGCTGTAACCAGCAGTCTTGGTACCGTCACCAGCAGCATTCTTTACACCTTCCTGTGGATAAACGATGCCTTCTGCCTCGCTATCATCTATGAAGGTAAGGATAGAATCCTGTGCATTTACAGGCAGGTTGTTGGCATTATATGCTGTGCCTGAGATAGCACCAGACTTATCCCAGTTGCTGCGGAACTGATAAGCAAATGTTCCGTCGAAACGAGAGTCCATCTTCTTCTCAGCGAAGGTCTTGGTCATTACCTCGATAGGAGTAGCCATCTGCTTCCAAGGACGGTCCTTTCCCTGAACGGCTTCACGCTGTACAGAACGGAATGCCTCCCATGTCGTTGCATTCTTGGAGGTCTCCAGGAAGGTATAGTCCCAACGGCACATCCAGCGTGCAAAATTGCCAGGCGCATTACCACCTGCCCAGTCGAAGTTGGTACCACCATCATAGTAGTTGTTTGATTCATTATGGTCTGCATAAAGCAAAATTTCGTTGTTACGATCATTAGTACCCACGTTAACCATATAGAAAGACTTCTGTAAGCCAAATCCTGCAGGATTGTTGATGGCTTCTACTGCGATATTGTATGCCTGCTGGAAGTACCATGCTGCATCATGACCATCTGGGTCTGTGCGGTCGCAGGTAGGATAGGTTGGAATGTTGTTTGGATTCTGCAACCACCAGCCGTATGTCAGATAAGCCTTAGCTAATACCAGACGAGCTGCGGTCTTGGTGACACCACCTGTGACACGACCTGCGTCAGGAAGCTGTTCGATGGCAATTTTCAAGTCAGGAAATACCGCCTTGGTATAAACTTCTGGTACTGTGTTACGGGTAGAAGTACGGGTAGCATTGATGTTGAACTTCAACTCACCGGCACCTAAATCCAATGGAACACCACCGAAGGTCTGAACCAGCTCGAAGTAGTCGAATGCACGGAAGAAGCGAGCTTCTGACAAAAGACTTTCTGCAATGCCTGCAGTAGAACCATTCTCAATCACACCACTTGCTGTATTGATATCAGAGAAAGCTACGTTCCACAAAACGTCTGCGCGACAGTTGCTTGGATTCAGAATCTGCTCTGTCATATCAATAGGGTAATCGTTTCCGTTACCACCATGTCCGTAGGTATACTCATCGGTGCCTTCCTCTGTAGCTATGAGCCAATAACCATTGCCCCAATAATAGCGAAGGTTGGCATAGAGCGATGTGATACCTGCCTGTACACCTTTTTCTGTCTTAAAATATTCAGGGGTATATCCCTGACGGTCGGTTTCTTCGAGCACACTAGAGCAACCTGTAAATGCAAGGCCAGATGCAAGAAGTCCTGCTGCTAATATATAACTGCGAATTTTCATTGTTGTCAATTTTTAGAAGGTTATGTTTAATCCGAGCAACCAGTTGCGGGTAGAAGGAGTGTTGAAACCTACTACGAGCAAGTTTGACTTGTAGAATGAGGTTACTGCCTGATTCTCGTTACCGTATGAGTTGGTCTCTGGGTCCATGCCTGATTCGTCATGGTATGGAGAGAAGAGAACAAACGGATTCTGTACGGTTGCATAAACGCGAGCCTTGCTGATACCACACTTCTTGAGCCATGGCTGATTGAAGTTGTAACCCAATGTGATGGTACGAATCTTGAGATAAGAACCACTGAAGTAACCCAGTGAATTACCATACTTAGGGTTGTTACTGCTTTCGATACCACCTGGCTTTGGATAATCATTTGTAGGATTGTCCTCTGTCCAGTAGTTTACATCAATGTTGTTACGACGACCGGTCAGCATGTTTAGGTATCCCTGTGAACCATAGATGGTGCTAATCAATGTACCACCATGACGGTATGAAGCTACTACTGAGAGATCCCAGTTCTTGTAAGCTACACGGGTATTGAAACCACCTTCCCAGTCTGGGTCTACCTTCATGATCTGACGGTCAGCCTCACCGTATGGACGGGTAGGAGTGCCATCTGCATTATAGTCACCATTGTACTTAATCTTGATCATACCTGCGTTACCACCTGGTTCAGCAACCTTGCGGATGTCTTCTTCGTCTGTCTGCCAGATACCAATCTTCTCATAATCATAGATGACGTTGATTGGTTTACCAACGAACCACCAGTTACTTTCGTCACGTGTTGCTCCTGATGCCAATTCTACCAATTCATTCTTGTTGGTATAGAAGTTTACACCTGCATCCCATGTCCATCCATTCTTATTGTCGATGATGGTTCCGTTCAGAGAAAGCTCGAAACCCTTGTTGCGGGTCTTACCTACATTTGCCATATAGCTGCTTACGCCGGATGTTGATGGCAAGTTAACGCTCATCAGCAAGTCTTCTGTATTCTGAACATAGTACTCTGCTGTACCGCTCAAACGACCACCGAAGAGAGAGAAGTCGATACCATAGTTCCAAGTCTTGGAATATTCCCAGCCGAGTTCTGAGTTAGGAAGAGAAGAAACGTACATACCTACCGCATAACCATTAGGGTCGCTACCGAAGTTGTAGGCACGTGTGCTTAATGCACCGAGGGTTGAATATGGGTTTACTGACTGGTTAGATGTCTCACCATAACCCACACGGAGTTTTAAGCTTTCCAGCCAAGTAATATCCTTCATGAAGTTTTCACGAGAGATATTCCAACCGAGAGATACGGCAGGATAAGTATGCCACTGGTGTCCCTTTGCCAGACGGGAAGAACCATCTGAACGGAAGGCTACGCTTGCCATATACTTGTTGTCGTAGTTGTACATCACACGACCCATTACAGACTCAAGACCACTCTTGTAATAAGCCTGGTTTGCAGGATCTACTGTGACTGTCTTGGCATAACCGATGTTATAGAACTGGAACTTGTCGTTAGGAATGTCGAGTCCATACATATAGGTCTGGCGATAGTTGGTCTGCTCAGCTGAGTAAAGTGCTACCGCATTGATAGTATGCTTGCCCCATGTCTTGTCGTATGTCAGCATATTCTCGATAGCCCAGTTGGTTGTGCGCTGGTAGCGGGAAGTGGCATGAGAGTCTGCATTATCCTTGTCTGAGAATACCCCCTGGCCTACGAAATTACCATATTCGCTGGAACGATAGTTCAAACCGAGGTTGATGCGATACTTCAATCCATCTACATGAGGAATCTTTACTTCACCATAGAAGTTGTTGTAAGTACCGTATGCCTTTGTCTGGTCCTTGTGGCTGTCGCCAAGATTCTCGATGGTATTCTTGGTATAAACCCACTGGTCATCACTAGACATGCGGATGCGTGTCTTTAAAGAACCATCTTCATTATATGGGTTAGCGATAGGAGTTGCACTCAATGTGTTGTAGAGACCTAGGTCGCTATTATTGGTGATACTGTAGTTGCTGTTGGTGCTGAAACCAATCTTCACATATTTACCGATTTCTTGATCGATGGCTGCGTGCATGGCATAACGGTTGAAGTTCTGTGTTGGGATAACAGCTTCATCACGATAGTATGAGAGTCCGAAGTTATAGCTTCCTTTAGAAGAACCGCCAGATACTCCAATGTCATGGTTGGTTGTGATACCCGTCTTGAACAATTCGTCCTGCCAATCCATATCCACAGCACCATCTTCACCCCAATATTTTTCATCAGGACCGTTCTGGAACTTGTTGGCATACTGACGGAGTTTGGTGAACTGTTCTGCGTTCATCATCGGATAACGATGGAAGAGAGTCTTGGCACCGATGTAACCATTATAAGTTACAGTAGGGCGCTGCTCCTGATAACCTTTATAAGTAGTGATGATGATGACACCGTTGGCACCACGAGAACCGTAGATTGCAGTAGCAGAGGCATCCTTCAAGATGTCCATGCTCTTGATGTTGTTAGGGTCGATGTCGCTGATACTACCTGCGAATGGAATACCATCGAGTACGATCAATGGGTCATTGCTGGCAGTCAGGGAACGTGTACCACGGATACGAATCTGCATGGATGCGCCAGGCTTAGATGAAGTCTGAGCCATCTGTACACCTGCGATACGTCCCTGGAGGGCGTTGGTGATGTCTGCACCAGGAACCTCACGTACCAATGAACCAGTAACGTTAGCTACTGATCCTGTTACAGCTTCCTTACGTTGGGTACCATAACCGATAACGACAACATCGTTGAGGCTATGACCTTCTTCCTCCATTGAAACCTTAATGTTTGTCTGATTGCCTACTACAATTTCCTTGGTGTTGTAACCAACATAAGAAATCACGAGCGTAGCACCAGGCTTTACATTAATAGAGAAATTACCATCCAGGTCGGTTACTACACCGTTACCTGTTCCTTTCTCTTTGATTGTTGCACCAATCAGCGGACCCATAGAGTCGCTGATATTACCTGTAACCTTTTTTGTTTGTTGTACTGAAGTTGCTATTAGAGAATTTGCTTCTCCATTGCTAGCTTGTACCTCTGGAGCATACATTCCAAGTGCGGAACACATACCCATTAAGATTGTTGTTTGTTTAAAATATAACTTCATAGTTTAACAGCTTATAGGTATATAAAATGTTTTTTACTTACTATTTTGTTAATTGGTTTATGGCCGCAAAGATATGTCGTTTTTCGTAAAGTGCAGTTAAAATTTGTATCTTGCGTGTTTTAAAATGTTTCATGTACAATAAAACAGACATGTTTAGGTAAAAAAAAGGGGATTTGCAGCCGCAAATCCCCTTTATACTTTATTATATATAGACATTTTAGTATTCGTACAGCTTGATGTGGAGAATTTTATTATCGCCACATGAGATGCGGGCATGGCGTCCCTGGTGGTCCTGGTCGCCGTTGTCACGGCGGATAAACTGTAATTTGCCGTTTTCGTCTACTAGAACCTGGTCAACATATCCGATACCGATACGCTTGCCTTTGAAAGTAGCGGTTTGTTTCTTTGTTTCGGTTCCACCGTTATCAACAAATCCGTCCTCACCAAGTTTCTTTTCTTCAGCTTGCGCTTTTTCTGTCTTACTCTGGAAAACTACAACGATACCATTACCAGCTATGATGTATTCGTTCTTGGCTAGTTTCACGATTAATCCGCCGCCTTCAGGCCATTTGCTTTCATCTGTAGCACGTGGATCCCATGGTAGCGTGAAGAAATGACGGCAAGTCATGGTGATATCTCCATCTTCGATGATGCGTTCTTTGTCTTTCTGGTCGAAGAGTAATCCCCAGTTTTTTCCCTTTCCCTGATGCTGGAGCAGGATAGGAGAGAGTTGGTCGATAACCTTATATGAACGTCTCAGACTGTTCTTCACCTTGTAGTTAGCTTCATCGAGAGCAAACGGACTGAAGCTGATAGCATCTGTTTCACCAAAGGTATAGTAAGCCTTTGCGCCGCTATTGATATCGCACTTCACTTCTGGAGTGAAGAAAGGATTGTCGGCACGCTTGTATTTCTCTACCCATCCCTTGTAACCGGTATCATAGATGTCTGGTGCAAAGATGTCGATACTTGGTGCACCGCATTTCCAGATATCAATCAGATGGGCAAGTGGACCGGCAGAAGGATATTCGCCAGGTTTTCTGCCACGACTGTTCATTGCTGCATTTACATACATCGGAATATTGTAGATGGCTTTGCCTGCTGAGGCTAGCTGCTCTACATACTTGGCATAATGATATGCTTGGAATTTCTCGTCAGCATAACGGTCTGTTCCGAAAACTTCTGCCCATGTACCTTTCTTCTTGAGCTTGAGTGCCTTGAGCAATGGAGCAGGAACGGGTTGTCTGTAAGCTTTTTCAGCAAGAGGAGAGTGGTCGCGGGCAGATTCTAGCATGCCGATTTCGTTTTCTACCTGCATCATGATAACGGTATTCTCCTGACTGTCAACTGCTTTAATGTGCTTCATCAGTTCGCAGAATGCTCGTTTGTCTGCTTGAAGCAGGTTGTCGCTGAAGGCTGTGCATATCTCTAATGGCTTGCTGTTCTCTGTGAGTGAACGAGGGAAACGCTTGGTGTTTTCCTTTACCCATAGTGGAGCATAGCAGCTCATGGAGTTCTTCCAGGCACCGAACCATAGGAAGACAATCTTCAAGTCATGCTTACGGGCAGTTGTGATGACGCTGTCTACAAGTGCAAAATCATATTTGCCCTCATTAGGTTCTACAAATTCCCAATATGCAGGAACGAAGACGGAGTTGACTCCGCTATTCTTCATCTTTTTCAATGCTTTTCTGATGTCGGCAGGACTCGTTGCGGCTGAGTTGCTCAACTCACCAGCCAGGAGAAGCATCGGCTTGTCA
>OBII01000934.1_pt1 | contig 9915 bp, 5 predicted proteins | sample 2433771 | NCBI WGS metagenome assembly OBII01 (sample SAMEA2452127, study PRJEB22498) | human gut metagenome | biome: human feces; feature: human gut; material: feces | place: Australia | collected 2012
TAGTCCGTATACACGGCTTCGATGTATAGTCCGGTACCACCGCAGAGTATCGGCAGCTTGCCTCGGCTACGGATGTCGTCGTATGCCACGTGGAAGTCCTGCTGATACTGGAACAGATTGTACTTTGTGCCTGGTTCGGCTATGTCGATAAGATGATACGGTATCGGTGTGCCGTCCACCACGTAGTCGGCAAGGTCTTTACCCGTACCGATGTCCATGCGGCGGTACACCTGGCGCGAGTCGGCACTGATTATCTCGCCCTCAGTGCGCAATGCGAGTGCTGCTGCCACAGCGGTCTTTCCGCTTGCCGTAGGACCCAATATCGTTATCATCGTTTGTTTCATGCTGGCAAAGTTACAAAAAGTTTCTGATACCGCTAAAAAAAGAAATAGAAGAAATGGAGTTAGGAACCCATAAATGAGGTTTCAGGAGGGGTATTGATACAAAAAGCCTGGCATTTTACAATGCCAGGCTTATATATGTTGTCGTAAATCGAGTCAACGAATTATTTCAACTCAGCGAGGTACTTGATAGTACGAACCATCTGAGAAGTATAAGAGTTCTCATTGTCGTACCAAGAAACTACCTGTACCTGATATGTGTCGTCGTCGATCTTGCTAACCATTGTCTGAGTAGCATCGAAGAGTGAACCGAAACGCATACCGATGATATCAGAAGAAACAATCTGCTCATCGTTGTAACCGAAGCTCTCGTTAGAAGCAGCCTTCATAGCAGCGTTGATACCCTCAACAGTTACGTCCTTACCCTTAACAACAGCTACGAGGATAGTTGTAGAACCTGTAGGAGTTGGAACGCGCTGTGCAGAACCGATCAACTTACCGTTCAACTCAGGAATTACGAGGCCGATAGCCTTAGCAGCACCTGTTGAGTTAGGAACGATGTTCTGAGCACCTGCACGTGAACGACGGAGGTCGCCCTTACGCTGAGGACCATCAAGAATCATCTGGTCGCCTGTGTAAGCGTGGATTGTAGACATGATACCAGACTGGATAGGTGCGTACTTGTTCAAAGCGTAAGCCATAGGAGCCAAGCAGTTTGTTGTACAAGAAGCTGCAGAGATAACCTTATCTGCTGGAGTCAAAGTCTTGTGGTTTGTATTGTAAACGATAGTTGGGAGATCGTTACCTGCAGGAGCAGAGATAACTACCTTCTTAGCACCTGCTGTGAGGTGTGCAGAAGCCTTCTCCTTAGATGTATAGAAACCTGTGCACTCAAGTACTACGTCAACACCAAGCTCACCCCAAGGAAGCTCAGCTGCGTTTGGCTTAGCATAGATAGTGATTTCCTTACCATCAACGATGATAGAGTTGTCTGTTGCCTCTACAGTGTGCTTGCCCTCACCGTACTTGCCAGCGAAGCCACCCTGTGCTGTATCATACTTAAGAAGGTGAGCCAACATTTTTGGAGATGTAAGGTCGTTGATAGCAACTACCTCATAACCCTCTGCCTCAAACATCTGACGGAAAGCCAGACGACCGATACGGCCGAAGCCGTTAATAGCAACTTTTGTCATTTTTTAATATTTTAATTAATGGTTGAAAATAAATCTTACTTTCAAGCTCCACAGTACTTGCCAATGAGCTGAAACATTCAAAAAGCAATACTTTTGAGCATTTTTTTCTTTATCGAGCGCAAAGTTAATAATTATTTTCTAATTTTGCAGCCAACAGAGGTATTAAATTATTTAAAAAATCGCTATATAATTTCACTGGGCTATATACATTATATATAATAAGCACAGTTTGCTATATACACTTTGCAAAATAAGATAGTTAGAAACAAGAAACATACAATCGGACATTAGGAATTAAACAATTAACAAACAGAAACTATGGGAAAAATGCTAAATGAGTTCAAGGCATTCGCCGTAAAGGGTAATGCTGTCGATATGGCTGTAGGTGTGATTATCGGCGGTGCATTCGGAAAGATTGTTACTTCTATCGTTAATGATATCATCATGCCTCCTATCGGATGGCTCATCGGTGGTGTCAACTTCAGCGACTTGAAGTTTGAGCTGCCTGCAGTAGATCTCGGCATGGAAACGATGAAACCTGCTACCATCAATTACGGTGCATTCATACAAACCATCATCGACTTCACCATCATCGCCTTCTGCGTGTTCCTCCTCGTGAAGGGCATAAACAAACTGGCAAACCTAAAGAAGAAGGAAGAGGATATTAAGCCAGAACCCACACCTGAAGAACCGAAGCCAACCAAGGAAGAATTGCTGCTCACAGAGATTCGCGACTTATTAAAAGAAAAGAGATAAGTCAACGTACCAAAGATTAAAAACGCACTGACAAACAATACGTTACAACACACATCGCTTATCTTAAAAGCATAAAAGAACGCTGACAAGACATTACTTGCCAGCGTTCTTTTTGTTTATATATATAGAAGAGTTTGTGTTGGTCAAATCTAAGTTTAACTCTATTGTTGTCGATGCAAAATTAATCATAAATTACGCAATACACAACCCCACTTTTGTCGATATGGGCACAAACGTCTTCAATTATAGCATAAGTGTACGAAAATAGTGATTAAACTGCTTAAAAACAATTATTCAGTGAGTACTATTTTTACTACTTAGTGAGCATAACCTTGCGTGTCACGGTCTCACCCGCCACAACAGCCTTCACCACATACATGCCTGCAGGCACGCCGTTGAGCGAAACGGTGTCGCCATTTGCCTTTGCCACTACTGCTCCAGCAGCCGACACGAGTTCCACAGATTCCACGTTCTCGCCAGTCACGGTGAGTTCGTTCTCACCCTGGCGCATTTCGATACGTCCTACAGTGTTCTCGTTGATGCCAGCAACTGCGATGAGGAATTTGGTCACGCCACCTTTCACGCTCTTCGACTTCACTGTATAGTAAACATCAACGCGGATGGTGTGCTGCTGCTTGTCATCAGTTCCGAAGTCGTGAGTGAATGTTGTCTCAGCCACTTTCTCCGTATTCTTCTTCGCATTGTCGATATAGACATCGTAACCATCGATAGGCAGTACTTTAGGCTGCGCAGTCTCGAGTACAAGACCAATCATCCAGTTGGCAGAGACACCAGTAGATGTGATTGAACTCCACGACTCGCCATCGAGCGTATAGATATCCGAGTAGCCTTCCATCGGCGCATTTTTATCCAAAGCGATAGCAGGCTTGTCCGGCGTAACATCGTAGCAGTCGACAGCCAAGCGATAAGAAGCTCCGTTCTCTACCACGATAGGTGCCGAGAGTTCCACTTCGTTCCACTTACCCACAGTGTAGTCCTCCACTGCTGTCTCGTTGATTATCTCGTCATCCTTATACACGTATATGGTGTATGTAGCATCTGTAAGCGGATAGAAACGCGCCTTCTTCATCACGTAGCCTGTGCGTCCACGGAATGTCTTCGACGGATATACCGCGCCAACCATCAAGCCGTAGTTGTTGTCGGCTGGTGCGGTGACGCTCTGACTTGATGGCGAACCTGAGCAATACTGCACTTTAACAACATCACGGTCGAGCGGCTGCTGCCATGTAGCCTTTACAGCCGAAGCCGAAACAGGAGCTACTTCCACTCCACTTACAGCCTGAAGCTGACTGTCGTCGGGTGTCACATCGAGCTGAACGATGGTCTGCTCCGACTCAACGCTGTTAGCATACACTGCACTCACACCAAGCGCATGTGTACCCTTCTCCACCGAAGCAACGGTGAATGTCTTCGCGTCAGACGAACCGACCTTCTTGCCGTCTACATATATATTATAGCTTGCCACGTTGTCTTTCGTGAGGTCGGCACCCGCCGGTGCTACAGTAGCATCAATAGCCCATGAAGCGGCATAGAGAACGTTTTCTGCCTCCATGATGTCGCCAATCGATTCAAAGTCGTCGTCGGTAGTAACGCGCAGCAAGTCAGACTTACCCCTCACTGCATGAACATTGTCGAGAGCCGAGATGCGCTTCGATGCTGTTGTCACAGCCACCTCTACAGATACAATCAGATCGTTTGCTGGCACGTCCTGCGGTGTTGTGAGCGTAACTACATTGCGCTCGCCATAGTTCAACTGTTGCGTGACGGGCTGTGTGTAGAACTTCTGAAGCTTGCCGTCTGCGTCACGAGTGTAGAGATTAATCTTCCAGCCACCCTGAGCCTCCATCGGATAGAAGCCTACGGAGGTGAGTTTCTGTCCCTTGTATGCACTGAGTGTTACTGCATCAAAAGCGATGGCTGTCTCGTAGCTGAGGTTAGCGTACGACAGACCAAAGGTCTCAAGCTGCGCATCGTCTGGAGCGAAGTAGGTGAGCTGTCCGAAATTGGTAGCCGGGTTGTTCCACTCCAAGAAAACAGAATTGTAGCCGTGCTGCTGCGCAAAGAAACCTGTCGGCTTAGAGACTTTCTGTGCTTGCACAGTAACGGTAGCTGTCTCGCTGTCAGCCGACTCAACATCGCCGTACACTGCCGTAATCACATACTCGTGTTCGCCTACCGGCACACCAGCATCTACAAATCCTTCTGCCGTAACAATGTCGTTGCTTACTTTGTCTCCGTCACGATACACCTTATAGCCAGTAATACCTGTAGCTGCAACGTTCGGCTTCCATGTAATCTTCACAGAGTTGAGTCCAGACATCTGCTGTGCCTTCACGCTTACTGGAGGCATAGCCGAGAAGAGCGGACTGCCGAACTTCACAATCATCGACTGCGACGAAATAGCGTAGTTGCCGTCCGAATCCTTGTTATCGTTGTAGAAGAGGAAGCCCATGATATGGTCGTTTACCGACACAGATGTGGCGCGTGTCACGTTGTAAAGGGTTTCGCCGTCCGAATCCTTCGGCGAGTCTGGATTGACGAAAACATGATAGTCGGCGAGGTTCACACCTTTCTCCTTCAGATACTTGTATGCGAATGTGCCTTTTCCGTTTTGGTATATATAACCCAAATTGTTGTCCTCACACATTACAGTGCCATGGTTGCTAATGTCAAAGAAGTCGAGGTCATCCTTAGTACCTGCCGGAAGTATTGCCGTCTTCCTGCCCGTCTCCATGTCGTAGATTGCCCATGCTCCGTGTATCTTGTCTGCTCCGCCTGCCTCTTCGTCGGTCTGCCAACAGCCGAAGTAAAGCAATTTTTTGCCATCGGGCGAGAACTTCTTGCCCACGCAGAACGGCGACTGTTGGTCGGAGAGTGTTGTGAAGTTGCCGTCGGGTCCCCAGAAACAAGCCTGGCGGTTCTTGTTCATAACCCAACCAGTCACGTATTGTCCGTCAGGCGATATAGCGTAAGGCATTGATATTTTCTTGTTCTCCTTCAACTGGCGGAATATCTTGCCGTCCTTCCATACATAGCCTGAGTAGTTGCTGCCTACAGCCACGTTACCTGTGATATAATGTCCGTCGGGCGATATGCCAGCTGCGCCACTACTGTTTACTGCGTCGGATGGCATCTCAAGGCGATTCCAGCGGTTGTTGCTCCAATAGCCGGCGAGCTGTATTGATGCACCGTTCTTCTTGAAGCTATTGTCGGTGTACACACCTACTACGATACCATCGTTAGAAACGCCATACGCCTGTGATGGCGACGAGGGGTTGAGCAGGTCAATCTCACCGCTCTCAAGGTTCCAACGGAAGCCGTATGCTTCATTGCTGGCATCGTAGTACATACCACAAGCCCACTTACCATTAGGTGAGGCTGACATAATGTTATAGTCGGAGGGTGTGACCATCACGAACGGTGCGGTCTGCGCGAACGCTGCGCCACTGAAGAGTAGCGATGCAAGTAATGCTTTTGTTTTCATTTATTGTTTATTATGGTTATATTCATGGTGAAGGGAGCGCACCAAGTTTAGAGGCGCGCTCCCTTTGGTTTCAAAATATGAGTTTTTATCTCTTTACGTTGTACTTGTAGAGGTTCTGCTTGCCTCCCTTCTCTATACATATTATATATATAGAAGCAGGAAGCTGTGCGAGGTTTACGCTACGTACGTTCTGCTTAGCATACACCTTTGCGCCAGCAGCTGAGTACACAGATACGTTTGCAGCCTCGCTGAGCTGAACAAAATCATGTGCGAAGGTAGCCTTCACTGCACCGTCTACAGACACAGCGTCCACTCCGTCAGGGACCTCAATATCTGTAATCTTCACGGTGATGGAGTTAGAGTAAGCCTTGCCGTATTTATAGCTTGTGATAACATAAATATCTACCTCATCGTCCATAATCTGCACCTTTGCAGTATTCACTGTCGGATCCTTTGTCTCTACGTCTGCCAAGCCTTTACCTACGAAAGCCAGGCTATTCTTTACGAAACCAAGTTCTTCAAGATTTTCCGGGTTCTTCCATTCAAGGTTGGCGTAGTATTCAACCCTCTGACTCACAATAGAACCAGTTCTCTTCACTTCACCACTTACAAACTTAAGATCGGTAACGGCAGGAAGCTCCTTTGCGAGAGCCACATTCACGTCCATCGGTGTTGTGCTGTAGTAGCCCACCCACTCTGAGTCGGCAGTAGGATTTGCTATCTCGCCGTTTGTTAAAGCGAACAACGGCTGAACGAAATAGGTGTACGTGCTATTCTTCAGTTCCTTGTCCTGATATGTGCACTGCTTGGTTGCAGGGTTCATAACGTCAGCAAGTTCGAGAGTATCGAGAGCCACACAGTCGCGATAGACAACAAACTTGCAACCGTGTACGAGTCCTGCCTGCGGAGTGGTAAACTGAAGGTTAATGGTATTATTGAGTGTCTTGTCGGGTGTTGCCGAGAGCAGCATCATTGATGTAGCGTCCTTCAATCCGCTGAAGTTGCGATAAGTATTCCGCACGGTAAGACCCCATTTGTTCCATTGCTCCTTAGTGGCATTATAAGAGTATTCGCTGACATCCATAAGGTTCATATTTCCACCCACCGGCACATACTCGGTCTTCGTATCCGGTATTTCAGTACCTTTACTGTCGTAGCGATACTTCATATAAAGCGTGAGCACGCCGTCGGTGTATGTCCATGCCTCGCGCTGCTTTGGCTTCTTCACTTCGCCCGACACGGTGTACTGATATTCTTCTATCTTATTGCCGTCGGCATCGTACTTCAGGTCGGCTTCAAACTCATAGTACTTTCCGGTAGAAGAATAATGAGTAGCTCTACCCTCTTCGTAACTATAGGTTATCTCCTGTGCAAGCTTCTTTGTCTGCTTACTGTAAGACGTAACCTTAGCCAACGTACCATCGTCGTTGTATGTGTACTCGTTGATGCGCATTGATGTGGTGTCGGTAGCCAGTCTGCCCTGAGCATCGTAGGTATAGCTCTCGCAGTTGTATGTCTTATGGAAAGCGAAGTCGCCGTCATCATAGTCGCCCCACTGATACGAGTCCTTGTTTGTCATCTTGCCATCAGTATCAAAGACATACTTAATGATGTTGGTCAACGAGAACTCGTCAGAATAGCCTTCGTCGGTATATTTACGACCAAATGTTGAGCTGCCTACCAGCTTGTTGTCGGTGTTGTAGTAATAATACTCGCGCTTCGAGTCAAGATCTTCGGGCATATCACCCATCTGACTACCAAGCGTAACCGACTTTACCAAGAAGCGATTCTGGGTTTCTACGTTCTGTGCAAAAGACTGTGTTGACGAGCCAAGCATCATCGCCAGGGCTGCAACCGAATAAAGTAAACGTCTTTCCATAATACTGTGTTTTTATTGATTATTAATATTTCATTGACAAGCTAACGAGCTGCCGAATTGATATGTCCGCTTGTCGACTATCTTATTGCAAAGATAATATTAATTTTTCAAAGCCAAAACTATTTATATCTATTTTCTACGAAATTGTTGCGTATATTTGCAAAAAACCGTACATTTGCAAGCAATAAGTGGTACGACACCTATAATATAATACTTTTACCACCCACTTTTCAAAAAGAACGTAACTAACAAATAAATAACAAACAAAAATATATAACATGAGAAAAATCTTACTCAGTATCGCTTCCCTACTGATTTTCGCAGGAAGCATCAACGCCACAAACATTGGCTACTCGAAAGACGACATTGATCGTTTGAACACATTCCGCCTCGGCAGCAGCCAGAAGCAGGGTCAAGCAATACGCTTCAGCCACGCCAAGTTGCAAGCTCTTAAGGGCAAGACCATCGACTTCGCAGAGTTTGTAGTAGGCAGCAAGAATACGACAGACAACAAAATAAACGTATTCCTCGCCACCACACTCACCGGCACACCGATTGCCGAGGGCACACTGGAGGTAAATAGAGCACTCACAAAGGTAAAATGGACACTCGACAAGCCATACACTATCACTGGCGAAGAGGAGTGTCTGTACATCGGCTACACAGCCGAAATTGGCACAACATACAACCTTCTCATATCGGACAAATCGTACGACATTGAGGGCTGCAACTTTGCATACAACAATGGCGCATGGGTTGATACCTACGACATGAACCGCGGTAGCGCACTCATCTTCGTTAATGCGGAGAATGCGGACGACTACACCGACGTAATCGTAGGTCGCAGCAAATTTGACGGATATTATAAAGCTGGCGAAGAATGTAAACTCACGCCATGCTTCATCAATGCTGGCACAACAGCAATCAACAGTTTCGATGCCATCATTGATGTTGATGGCAAGACAACCACAAAACACTTCGCCGACCTCAACATCGAGCCGAAGGAGGGCTACAGCTTCAACCTCACAGACTTAGACACAAGCAAAGAGGGCAAGCGAGACATCAACGTCACTATAGCCAACGTGAACGGAGCTAACAAGGAGGGTGACACTTCCGACAACAACCTTACTGCGTCACTTTTCTTCTATCCGAAGAATATGGAACGCTCACTGCTGCTCGAATCATTCACAAGTCAGACCTGTTCACAATGCTTTAGAGGTCATCTGAATATCGCAGATGCCATCAAGACTTCAAAACAAGACATCATTGAAGTAGCCCACCACAGTGGCTACGACCCCGACATATTCACGATGCAAGAAGACATTAATTACCTGTTCTTCTACCCAGGAAGTGGAGGTACGTTCGCTCCTGCAGCTATGGTAAACCGCCACACTTACGCCAATATTAGTTCATCACCAATCGTACAAGCGACATCTACAAACAATGTTCTCTCTACTATCTATAACGCAGCGACAACAAAGCCATACGTCTCGTTCAACCTCGAAACAAAATTGAATGAGAGCACACGCGAGCTGAAAGTGAAGGTGCAGATACTGGCACACACCGATGCGCCTTCAAAACAGTCTATCTTCAACCTCTTCCTCGTGCAGGACGGCATAATTGCATCACAAACAAATGCTGGAGAAAACTATACTCACAACCACACATTCCGCGGAACGGTGACTGGCAACGCATGGGGTATGCTCGTGAATGACGTGAAGGCTGGACAGATGTTCACATGGGAGAAGACCATCACTATACCCAAGCAGATTCACTCAAGCTATTATACCGACGAGACTAAGAACAACATCAAGGCTGTGCTTGAGGACATGAGTGTAGTAGCCTATATGGGTTCGTTCGACCAGAACGACAACACCAAGCATACTATCTACAACTGCTGCAAGACACGCCTCGGCGAATCGTACAAGCAGGGTGGTTTCAATGTAGCTACAGCCATCAACGAGCCCGAAGCAGAGCAGACCCTGAACATCTTCGTAAATAATGGTAAGGTGTGCGTAGAGGGCGACTACAGCCGTCTGTCAGTATATAACCTCGCAGGTGCGCAGGTGGAGAACGCCGCTCTTGCCAAGGGTGTGTACATCGTGAAGGTTATAGCTGGTGGCAAGCAGACCACAAAGAAGATACTGGTTAGATAGACCGTATAACACATAATAAAACAAGGTGTATCATGCGCAAGCCATACATATATATAATAGGTGCGTCTATGTTGCTCGCGCCCAC
>OBII01000944.1_pt1 | contig 9865 bp, 5 predicted proteins | sample 2433771 | NCBI WGS metagenome assembly OBII01 (sample SAMEA2452127, study PRJEB22498) | human gut metagenome | biome: human feces; feature: human gut; material: feces | place: Australia | collected 2012
AAACCAGGTAAGCTGACGCTTTGCAAAGTGTCTGGTGTCGCGTTTTAATATCCGGATGGCTTCTGGCAGATCGTATTCGCCGTTCAGGTATCCAAGGATTTCTTTATATCCAATCCCCTGCATGCTTGTATCCTCTGTGGTCAAATGGTAGGTGTCGACTAAAGAACAAACTTCTTCCACAAGCCCGGAGGCAAGCATTTCGTCAATGCGCTGCTCGATTGTCTCATACAAGGCTGCACGGTTTCTTGTCAGCACAAAATATGCAAAGTTATATGGAGACGTCTTCTCACGCTCGATCTCATTGTGTGTCGAAAATTTCTTTCCAGTCTGATGGAAATATTCCAATGCCCGGATCACACGTTGCCGGTTATTGGCATGGATTGCTGCGGCGGATTCCGGATCACATTCTGCAAGCATCGTGTGCAGACAATCGTTTCCCTTTTCGTCTCCAAGGGTTTCTAATTCTTTTCGGTAGCCATCCTCGGTTTCTTCATCAAAGGAAATATCATATAAAAGAGCTTGAATATAAAATCCCGTTCCTCCAGTGATGATCGGGATATGTCCGCGCTCATAGATACCAGCCATCGCTTCTTCTGCATATTTCTTGAATTCCATAACATTAAAACTGTCCTTTGGTTCTAAGATATCAATCAGATGATGCGGGATGCCCTGCATTTCTTCTGGTGGAATCTTCGCTGAACCGATATCAAAATGTTTGTACACCTGAATGGAATCGGCGGATACGATCTCTCCGCCTACATTGTTTGCAAGCTTTAAGGAAAGCGCTGTCTTTCCGACTGCGGTTGGGCCGGTCAGTATGATTAAATTGTTCTTTTTTTCTGTATTTGTCATAATTGATGTAGGTATTGTTTCATTTTGTGTGTTCGTCCGCAAGGATTATGAAACGATACGGTGGAATTTCTTTTCCAGTTCGGTCTTACTCATAGAGATGATGGTTGGTCTGCCGTGTGGACACGTATATGGGTTTTCCAGACTGAGCAGCTTGTCAACCAAGGCATCAATTTCCTGAAAGGATAACTTCATATTTCCCTTTACTGCCGCTTTACATGCCATAGTAGATAATTTCTTGACAAAAATATCATTCGACATGTAACCGGAATTCTGAATCAGGGAGCCGACAAACTCTAAGAACATATCCCGTCCATGCAGACCAAAAAGGTTGGATGGAATTGCGTTGATCTTGAATTCATTGCCGCCAAATTCCTCGATATCATAGCCAATTTTCATAAACAAATCAAAGTTATCTAAGATTGCCTGCCGCTCTGCATAGGTAACGGTAATTACCATAGGCGGTAAGAGCTGCTGGGAAAACACCTGTTTATTCTTGAGGTTTTCCATCAGTTCTTCGTATTTTACCTTCTCATGTGCGGCATGCTGATCCATGATATAAAGATTGTCATTGTATTCAATCAGCCAGTATGTCTCAAATACCTGACCGATCACACGGTGCGAAAGCCGCGCTTTTTCCGTCAGAAAATCATCGTCAAAGAGCGTTTCCTGCTTGCCAACCGTGTATTTGTAGGCTGCTGAATTTTTGTCCATCTTAGACAGATCCGGCTTGTTGGATGGTTCCGCTGGCTGGACCTGTGTTGGCTCAGAATTGTCTGGCTGAGACGTTGTACTATTCTGTTGCACAGTCTGAGACGCGGTTGCTGCGTAATTGCCCTGCCGTACTGCCTGAGCAGTTGTTGAACCGCTCTGCTGCTGTATTGGCTGAGCTGAAGTGGTTGATTTGTTCGGCTGCGGTGCTTGTGCAGATGGTGCATATACAACGCCATCGTCGGCAACCATATCAGCGATGTTCGGGAGCGGTATCCCATTCTTGGCAGCTTCCTGCTCTTCTGCTTTCCGAAGAGATTCCAGAATCTTGTAAGTCGGACTGTAGCTTCCGGCACGGACGTTTTTCTGTGGAATCGTCTGTGACTGTGCCCGTCTCACCTCAAAAGGCTCTGCGGGTTTTTGCTCCGGGTGGGAAATCACAGGGGAGGCAATTGGTTTTTCTCCCTCTTTCGGTATGATCTCCTTGTGGGTCAAAGCCAGCTTTACGGCTGTACAACAGACCTCAAACAGCTTCTTCTCGTTATCATATTTGAATTCCATCTTGGTCGGATGGACATTGACATCGCATTTTTCCTGTGGCAGATCCAGATACAGCACGGTAAATGGAAATTTGTGCTGCATTACAAAGGTACGGTAACCTTCTTCAATCGCGCGGTTTACGACGTTGCTTTTAATGTACCGGTGATTGATAAAATAATTTTCAAGTCCACGGTTTCCTCTTGCGATAAAAGGCTTGCCGATAAATCCAGACAGATGAATATCACCGTCAGTGTAATCAATTGGAATCAGATTGGCAGTGATATCTCTGCCGTATAACTGATAGATTGTATCCTTCAGCTTTCCGTTTCCGGAAGTATCAATACGTGTCTGTCCGTTTGCAATCAGTTTAAAGGATATTTCCGGATGTGACAGTGCAATTCGCGTCAAAAGGTCAAAAATATAGGAACCTTCTGTCATGGCAGACTTCAAAAACTTCTTACGTGCCGGTGTATTGAAAAACAAATTCCGAACAACAATCGTGGTGCCGTTTGGCACACCGACATCTTTGTATTCGATTTCCTTTCCACCGTGGATGACATATTTGATTCCAGTCAGGTCGGTCGCGGTTTTTGTGATCATTTCCGTCTGTGAGACGGCTGCAATCGTAGAAAGTGCCTCACCACGGAAACCAAGCGACAGGATGGAATTTAAGTCTTCCGCATGTTCAATCTTACTTGTTGCATGACGCATATATGCCATGCGCACTTCTTCCTTTGGAATGCCGCAACCGTTATCGGTCACGCGGATAAAGGAAGTTCCGCCGTCCTTAATCTCAACGGTCACTGCGGTGGAGCCAGCATCAATGGCATTTTCCAAAAGCTCCTTTACGACAGAGGATGGACGTTCAATAACTTCGCCGGCTGCAATTTTATCGATGGTCGCTTTATCTAATACTCTAATCATATGTTATGTACCCTCATAGTTGTTCATAAACAATGGCATCGGTTACTGCTGTTTCAGACGTTCCTGTAATTCCTGCAAGTATAACATTGCCTTGATCGGTGTCATATTATTCAGATCCATCGTTTTTAACTCGTTGGCAATCGTCATCTCCACAGGGGAAGAAAACAGAGAAAGCTGTTCATAGTCCGAAGATCTTGTCTCTTTTTTCTTTGGTTGCTCAGAAAGTGCCGGCTTGATGTCGATATCTTTTACCTTTGTTGTGATATCGGAGTCAATCAGCTCATTGCAGATTTCGCGTGCCCGTTTCAAAACTGGTTCTGGCACACCGGCAAGTCTGGCTACCTGTATACCATAACTCCGGTCTGCACCACCCTTGATAATCTTGCGGAGGAACACAATGTCGTCGCCCTCTTCCTGTACAGCAATACAGAAATTATTGACGGAGGAAAGCTTTCCTTCTAATTCTGTCAGCTCATGATAATGCGTTGCAAATAATGTCTTTGCGCCTAATATGTTTGGATCGGCAATGTATTCAACAACTGCCCATGCAATCGAAAGACCGTCGAAAGTGGATGTACCACGTCCGATCTCATCTAAGATAAGAAGGCTGTCTTTCGTTGCGTTGCGTAGGATATTTGCAACTTCATTCATTTCGATCATAAATGTTGATTGTCCGCTTGCGAGGTCGTCCGATGCACCGACACGGGTAAATATCCGGTCACAGAGTCCAATATTCGCCGACTCTGCAGGGACAAAGGAACCAATCTGGGCCATCAGCGTGATCAATGCAGTCTGACGCATATAGGTGGATTTACCTGCCATATTAGGTCCGGTAATGATCGAGATACGGCTTTCGGCATTATTCAGGTAAGTATCATTTTCCACGAAGCTGTCGTTTGCAAGCATTTTCTCAACAACCGGATGTCTGCCGCCTTTGATATCAATCACGCCATCGGTATTTAAGGATGGACGGACATAATTGTTCTTGTCAGCGACATATGCAAGGGAACAAAGGGCGTCTAATTCTGCAATGTATCCAGCCATCTTTTGTACACGGACAAGGGCTGCGGCAAGTTTTTCTCTTAATTCCACATAGCAGTCGTATTCGAGCGCATATAGCTTATCCTCTGCGCCAAGAATCTTGCCAGAAAGAGTATTTAATTCATCTGTCGTAAAACGTTCGGCGTTTACCAGCGTCTGTTTGCGGATGAAATAATCTGGAACTAAGGATTTGAATGAATTTGTCACCTCAAAATAATAGTCAAAGACCTTGTTATATTTGATTTTCAGACCTTTAATTCCTGTTTTTTCCCGTTCTTTTGACTCCAGATCCGCCAGCCATGTCTTACATTCGGTTTTTGCCAGACGCAGCTCGTCAATCTCGTCGCGGTATCCCTGTTTGAAGATACCACCTTCCTTGATAGAAACCGGAGGTTCTTCCACGATTGCCTGTTCGAGCAGATCATACAGATCTTCCAGACTATCGTAATCCTCGTAAATTTCATTGATACGTTCACAAGGAAGCTCACGGAGCAGATTATAAATATCCGGCAGATATTGAATGGATGTCTTGAAAGCGAGTAAATCCCTTGGATTGGCAGTCTTCAGTGCGATTCGTGTCAGCAGACGCTCCAGATCGTAAATCGTATTCAAATATTCGCGCAGTTCTTCCCGAACGATCAGCTCTTTGTTGATCGCTTCGATTGCATCCAGACGTTTTTCAATCGCATCCTTATATAAGAGTGGCTGTTCGACAAATTCACGCAGTTTTCTAGCACCCATTGCAGTTTTTGTCTTATCGAGTACCCAAAGCAGAGAACCACGCTTCTGCTTATCCCGCAAGGTTTCAGTAAGTTCCAGATTCCGTCTGGTTGCGGAATCCAAAATCATAAAGGAATCCACAGAATACGTCTCGATATGGTTGATATGTGACAGGGAACTCATCTGTGTTTCATGCAGATACTGCATCAATGCACCACAGGAAGCAACACAAGCCGGGCTGTCCTTTAACCCGAGTCCCTCGATACTGTTGATGTGAAACTGACGCTTTAATGTTTCTTCGTCTGTTTCTAAGTTAAAATAATAGTCCGGTGCTTCGGTATGAGATACCTGCAACCGCTCACATACGGCGTGAATCTCTTCTACCTGTTCTACGCCAGCCTGATATAATACCTCGGATGGCTGGAATTTATTGATCTCATCAACGACCTTTTCTGCCTGTTGTATCTGGCAGGTCTTAAATACACCAGTTGACAGATCCGTAACGGAGATACCATAGTTTTTCCCAACATAGGAAATACACATCAGGTAATTGTTCTTGGACTCTTCCAGACTTTCGGAAGACAAATTGGTACCCGGTGTTACAATCCGTATGACCTCACGCTTTACAAGTCCTTTGGCAAGCTTGGGATCTTCGACCTGCTCGCCGATTGCTACCTTGTAGCCTTTTTTTACAAGCTGATTGATATAAGTATCTGCTGCATGAAATGGAATCCCACACATCGGTGCCCGCTCTTCCATACCGCAGTCTTTTCCGGTTAGTGTAATTTCAAGTTCCTTGGATGCTAAGATTGCATCATCAAAGAACATCTCATAGAAATCACCGAGACGGTAAAATAAAATACAGTCTTTATATTTTTCTTTAGTTGCAACATATTGCTCCATCATAGGAGATAGCTTTGCCACGCCAATCACCCAATCCTTTCACCCATGAAGTAAAATCCCTTACAGTCTGTCAGCTTTACATCGACAGTCGTTCCGATCATATCGGCAGTTCCCGGAAAATGTACCGTTACATTCTCTTCGGTTCGTCCGGTTACAAGTGATGCATCGTGATGATTTACTTCCTCCACAAGCACAGGCTTTACCTGATCAGCAAACCGCTTGATCTGTGCATTCGAAATCTCGTTGACTAATGTCAGAAGACGGTTAAAACGTTCCTTGATGACATCTTCCGGCACCTGATTATCCATTGTTGCAGCCGGTGTTCCGGTGCGCTTGGAGTAGATAAATGTAAACGCCTGATCATATTTTACTTTACGGATAATATCCAGTGTATCCTCGAAATCTTCTTCTGTCTCACCCGGAAATCCGACGATGATATCGGTTGTCAGGGAGATGTTCGGCATCTTGGCACGAATCCGGTCAACTAACGCAAGGTACTGTTCCTTCGTATAGCGACGGTTCATGCGTGTTAATATGTTAGTGGAACCTGATTGTACAGGCAGATGCAGATGCTTGCAGATCTTCGGCTCTTCTGCCATTACCTCAATCAGCTCATCTGACAGATCTTTCGGATGACTGGTCATGAAGCGTACACGCTCGATGCCGTCAATTTTGCACACTTCCGTAAGCAGCTGTGGAAATGTTACACGATCTTTCTCGTCCACTTCAACAATCTTTCCGGCCTTGTATTCATAGATATTGCCATAGGAATTTACATTCTGACCAAGCAGCATAACTTCGGAAATTCCCTGCTTGGCAAGTGCTTCTACTTCTGCCAGAATCTCTTCTTTCTTGCGGCTCTGTTCACGTCCGCGTACATATGGCACGATACAGTACGTACAGAAATTGTTGCATCCGTACATGATATTGACGCCGGACTTAAATGTATATTTCCGCTTTCTAGGAAGCTGTTCGACGGTCTGTTTTGTCTCATCTAAGACTTCGATTGTCTGCTTGCCTGTCTCTAAATAGCTGTAAATAAGCTCTGCTAATTTGTAGATGTTATGTGTGCCGAAGATAATATTTACGAATTTATACTTCTGTTTCAATGTCTCAATGACATGTGGCTCCTGCATCATGCAGCCACACAGACACACGATCATGTCTTTGTTTTTGTTCTTTAATGTCTTGACGTGGCCGAGATGTCCGTATAATTTCTGATTCGCATTCTCGCGAATCGTACATGTATTAAAGATTACAAAGTCAGCTGCCTCGTCGTCCACTTCTTCATATCCGATCTCATCCATGATGCCTTTGAGCTTCTCTGAGTCGTGGGAATTCATCTGACATCCAAAGGTCTGGATGTTGTAGGTAAGTGGTCGATTCAATGCTGCCTTTTTCTCAAGTACAAGTGTTTTGCACTGGTTCATGAAATAGTATTGTCTATCCGGCTCCATAGTTGGAATTGACACGCTGTTCATTTGTATTTCCTCTTTCTTATATAATTTGTGGGTGTATGTATTCCAATCCCACAATTAAATTATTATATAAGAAATCGGTTTAACTTTCAACCGATATGGCAGGAAATTTGTTGAAAAAAGCCGGAAGGTTTTACGTTCCGGCTTCAAATAAGGTATGGTATGGAATTTATTTATAATGGGGCTGCGTAGTAAGGAATTACCAGCTTGGCTCCACGATAAATCGTATCATCGGTCAGGTTGTTAATAAACTTGACTTCATCGATGTATTCCTGATAACTGTTATATTCTTCGGAATAATGCTCTTCTGCAATTGTCCAGAGTGTTTCGTCTTCATCAATCGTGATGCAGGCATAATATTTCTGATTGGATGTTGCTGCTTCCGGGTTCTGCTTTTTATTGTTGACACCCAATATTATACAAATGATAAGTACAAGACTAAGTCCAAAAATTAATTTATGTTTCATATCTGTTTCCTCCCTGTTGCTGTTTCATCTGATGAACATCTGTTCGATGATTGAATTATACAGAACATCTGTTCTTTTGTCAATACTTTTTTCGAATAAATGTTCGATTTTTATCTAGGCAGGTAGTTGAACAGACTTATTGTAAAAAACGCGCAGTTTGTACTGCGCGTTTTTGTATTCATTAGTTATATTATTTGAATTCAGATAAAGTTGGAATATCGGAAAGAATACCGTTGTATTCTTTTCCTTCGGTATCCGGTTCCGCATCCATGTTGTTTTCTGGTGGTTGATAATGTAATGTATATCCAATAACTAGATCATCAAACCCTTTTTCTTCATAGAATGTATATACATCCTGCAAAGCGCAAAGGCATGCGTTAAGTTCTGTCTCGTTTGTATAATCAGCAACGATTTCGACATTTGTCAGATGCGTTTGGTCATTTTCTGTGATTTCATAGGATAAAATGTTGGATGGAAGCTTATCTGCATACGCGGCAAATACGCAGTCATCGTAATCATCCAACAGCATATTGGTTACGCTTTCCACACCATAGAAGGTGTTATCCAATACATGAAATGTAATGTTGTTTTTCTTATCTTTCACAGTCCATAAAATATCCGTGTATCCATCCTCATCTTTATATTCATGGGGGATTATATCCACAGTAACTCTTCTTATGGATAACGTTTCTTTGGCATATGATTTGATATCGTCCGCGGTATACTCTTTTGTGCAGCCGGTTATGCCCACAACTATAAAAAGCAGGAAACACAAAGTTAGAATATATCGTACAAATTTTAAATGCCGTACATTTTTAATTTCGATTATCTGCTTTGTTCTTAAGATCTTCATATTGCTGCTCCTTCATCTGCTGCACTTCACGTTCCCGTTGTTTCTTCCCGATCTGGAATGGGATTTGTGCAAGAATCAGGATAATTGTGCAGCCAATGACCATACGCAAAAAGCCTTTTCCGAGTTCTTTTATTGTACTATCCTGTCCCTCATATTGCAGTTCCTGAATATCAAGTACCTTGCCGTAAGTCTTCTTATCACAGCATGGACAATGAAATTTCTTTGCATAATGGCTGTAATTTTGCGTATTTACAAAAGAACCGTTTGATATATGGGTACGACTGCTTTTCTTATATTTCACCATAGCCGGGCGTGTTGCCTCTTTTCCGGTTACTTCATATATCGTTCCGCATTTTTCGCATTGTACCTGTACGGTAAGACCCGCCGCTTTTGCTATGCGTACATTATGAAGTGTGATGATGAAATTCACAACAAGCCAGAGAAATAAGCATCCTCCCATGGCAATAAGTGCAATTGTCTCCAAATCCATATTACAGTTCCTCCCGATCCTTTACTATATATAACACTTCACAACCAGACAAAAGGTTGCATATAGTTTGAAAATAAATTCTTAATCTACAATTTCCTCCAACTGCCGCATCCAAATCTGTACGGATGCGTCGCTTGGCATACGCCAGTCGCCACGTGGGGATAAGCATACACTACCGACCTTCACGCCATCCGGCATACAGCTCCGCTTGAATTGCTGGGCGAAGAAACGGCGATAGAACATTTTCATCCATTTTAAGATGGTTGCAGCATCATAGGTTCCTGCAAATGCACGTTTTGCCAGATAGAAGATCTTCTCCGGGCTGTATCCAAAACGCATGACATAGTACAGGAAGAAATCATGCAGCTCGTAAGGGCCAACCGAATCTTCGGTCTTTTGCACGATGTTGCCGTGTTCATCCGGTGGAAGAAGCTCCGGACTGATTGGGGTATCGATGATATCCTTCAGGACTTCCGTGCTGTCCGGGAAGATGTTACATTCGATCACGCTGGCAATCATCCATTTGACAAGTGTCTTCGGGATGCTGGCATTGACGCCGTACATGCTCATCTGATCGGCGTTATAGGTACACCAGCCAAGGGCAAGCTCTGACAGATCTCCGGTTCCGACGACGATGGCACCGATTTTATTCGCATAGTCCATCAGCACCTGTGTCCGCTCGCGTGCCTGCACATTCTCATAAGTAATGTCTTTGATCTCCATATCATGTCCGATGTCCGCATAATGTATTATACATGCATCCTTGATTGGGATTTCCTTCACGGTGATGCCGAGTGTCTGCATCAGGGTTAGGGAATTTTGGTATGTGCGGTTCGTCGTGCCGAAGGCTGGCATCGTGATTCCGGTCAGATTCGTAGCAGGCAGCCCC